>Ga0181591_10000643_pt1 | contig 28433 bp, 16 predicted proteins | sample 071ome_33_FD_133757 | JGI IMG/M metagenome (GOLD analysis project Ga0181591, IMG submission 133757) | Coastal salt marsh microbial communities from the Groves Creek Marsh, Skidaway Island, Georgia - 071412AT metaG (megahit assembly) | ecosystem: Environmental > Aquatic > Marine > Intertidal...
GTCAGCACCTTGCAGAGCATCGAGCATACGCTGCTGGTGAGGGCGAAGGGTCAGGGTCATGCGGTGCGTCGTTGATGAGAATAGTATAGGGCATGAGAAAGGGGTCCGAAGACCCCGTGTGACAGTTTATTGATCGTCCACTCGATCCACAGATTGAATGTCACAGACAGGAACTTCATGTTCATTAGCAATGCGATACCAATGCATCATGTAACCATGCAATTCTGGATGTGCTGTGTATTCAGCAGTGTATTCAAATTCACCCAAGTATTTGATCTCAGTCTCTGGGATATTGTGATCACGGAGCATTGCTTGTAGTTGCATATGCTGCAGTTCATATTGTGTTGGTACTTTCATTACTGTCCTTGATAATTCTTACGAAGATGATAATCGAGAGGAGTTACTCTAAATGCTACAGATGACCTATACACATATGGTTCTGTTGGTCCAAGACCTCTATGAGGGTGCTTTGATGGCACTACAATGACTCTACCAGGAATATAGTCATGTTCTTCAAGAACTTCATCATCTGCAATCAATTGAAACTTTCCTCCCCACTCTTGTTTCCAAATGCCATTAGACATCAGTAAGATAGTATAGTCGTTTGGGTCAGGACTGTCAACATGTGTAGTACCATCACACCCAGAGTGCTGAACATTAACAGTAATCTGAGAGCAATAGAAGTATGCATTGAGTTCTTTCTCAACTACCTTGAGTATCTTGAAAAATTCCTCACATTCTGGTTTCAATGTAGTGATAGTATTAATATCTTCACGATTGAATAGAATCTGACCCATTAATCTATGTGTGCCCTCTGTACCATAAGGATATGTTTTCCTATTAGCAATATTATTTGTACACAGGGGAATATCTCTCACCAGTGCGTCTATTTGATGTAGATAGACGGGATCAAATAATCCATCAAGAACTCTGCAAATCATTTTGGTTCAACATTAATATTGTATGACAATGAAATTCTATCCTCAGTCGATCTATTCTCCTCAACATAATGGACAAGATGTGTTGGGAAGAAATATCCTACACCAGCAGCGGGAACAATTTTCTGTTCTAATTTAACAGCAGCAAACAATGCTGTCATTCTTGCAGTATTTGAACATTGATGTGGGTTCAGGATTCCTAGTATACCACAATCTTCAGGTGCTTGCAAATAATATACACCAGTAAAATCTCCCTGATGTACATGAGGAACATTTCCTGCTCCAGGAGGATTAATATTGCAGAACAGATTACCAAGATAGAATCTAGTTTCTACCAGTGGCAACATTTCGTTGATAATAAATTTCTCAAACTCAACAGCAATCAGATCTGTCAGTGGTTTGAGTTGTGGAAATACTTCTAAATGATTCTTCTGCCATCCATTTCTATTGGACCTGACATCAGAATCAGATTTTACTTTTTTATAGTCGTAGAGAAAATCAATTACTTGTTTGTTTATTTGATCACAATCAAGTTTGTACTCATGAATAATATTACCAAGAATCATACTACAGTTTCAAAATCACTTACATCGAATGTGTACAGTTTCTTATCAATTAGTTCTCCACCTCTATACTTAAACTTGATAGAGAATTGCTGCCAAGATGGACTATTTGTTTTGCAATATGCAACCTCATCTTCTGTTAACAACTCAGATTCGATCATTCTATCAAAATAGAGGTTTTTTCTATTGAGATAAGTATCATGATTGCCACCACTAATGTAGAAATCTTTCTGGAAGAAGGCACTGACAAATTCTACAGACAGTGTATCATCTTCTGGATCAACTTGCAAGCGAATTGGTGAACTGAATGATGTGGAAGCAGTGGTAGATGTCTTAAACTCTTCAAAACTGAGATCTACAAACTTCTGCATATTCTCATAGTTTGGTAGATTCAAGAGTGACAGAACATGTGAATTAGGTCTGAATACAAAAATATACTTCTGTATCTCACCATCAGGAGAAATAGATACTCCCTCTAAACCAATATCAAGTTTTTCCTGTCTTAATGCACACATTAACTGTGGTTCCTGTTTACCAAACAAACCATATAGTTCATCACGATCAACAGAACTATAGTCTACGGTGCTGTATGCATGGAATGCAAGATCTTCAGAAAATGTATTATCTACAGTCGTAAACCAGACTCCAGAATCATTCTTTTTTAAAACTGCTGTAGAATTAAATCCTGGTCTAATAGTTGCTTTTACAATGAAATCCCAAAACTCTTGCAACTTTAAACGAGCAGGTTCAGCAATCAGATCATACTTTACATATGCCTGAGGAACATATCTATGGTAATTTAAGAATGTCTCTGTGTTAATACTGTGCTCTTGAGCACCCATATAATGTTCGGTTACTGCCATGATTATCTGTTATGGTACTCGATTCTTCCTTCATTATCATATACTTCGACCCTAATATAAAAATCAGGATCACCACTAGAGTTGCGTGGGAAATTATCAACAGCGTATGCTCTAGCATCATCTAGATCGTCAAACGAGATGAAAATATATTCATTGTTCAAAAGTCCTTGCATCACATCAGAAGTTAACAGCATTCTGTATGTGCCATAAACTTCATTTCTCTTTGCTTCGTCCGTGATTGCTCGTGGACCGATATTACGAACGAAAACAGTAGGTCTTCTCCTCCATTGGATTGCCTGCTCAATGATTTCTTGAAATTCGTATACCTGATAGTTCATTTTACTTTAATGAAGAGCTTCCATGCGATTGTTATTCTTAGTCCAGCAAATGTTCTTGAAGTTTCTTCTGCCCAATGTGGTATTGCACCAGGAAATATAACTGCTTTATTTGGTTCAGGAACAACATAACGATATTCAGATCCAAGTTTAAAAGCAGTTTTGCCATTCCACTCTGGATTCCAAGTTTCAACTGGATAATATAGTAGAGTTCTACAACTCTCATCAAAACCATCTTGATGAATACTGCCTCTCATACCATAGGTTTGACCATTTGCGTAAACACGCTCAAGGTCATATTCAACGCCAGTATTTTCTTCAATCTTATTTAGGAGATAGTTAGTAAAGAACTTGTCATCATTCAGAGGCATCTGCCAAAATGGAGGAAGTCCCTGACTTTGTTTTGGATGACTTACATGACCCCAATACCACGGTTTATTGCTTATAGATCTTGTGATTGATAAGAAATCCGTAGGACCAAAAAAGTTTTGGTATTCTACAATATCAGAAAGTTGCATGTTCTCTAATCAAATTTTGACGAATAGTTTCAAATTTCCATTTCAATGGATGGTCATGATCAAGTTCAGAAAGAACACGAGAGAAATCAGTGAGTATATCTCGAACTTTACCATTATCAATCATAGAGCAGAACCACCATGTAACTACATTTCGTTCACCACTAATAACTGGTTTAACTCTATGTTGAAGTCCTGTATGATAAATTACTCCTCTACCTGCTTCAAGTTTATATTCTCTAACAGAATCGCCAACCTTAATTTCCAACTCCCCACCTTCATACTCATCGGGTTCACTAAGAAATACAGTTATACTATAATCTGTCTTGATACCATCCATAATCCACATATCATTATGCCAATCATAATGCATCCCTTCTTTATATCTAAGAAAGTTTGGATGTGTATGACCCCGAGGCATGAAATAATAATTAAATCCCTGATTTTCAGAGATATACTTGTTCATCAAGGAAACCATTGTTGGATAATGAACTTGATCCAACAATTGTTCATTATATTTGAGTTCTCGCTTTGAAGATCCAGACCAAGATCCATCAGTAAACTCACAGAACTGATAGAAATCTAATATATTTTTCACAACTCCTTTTGGGAGCATATCATATTCATAAATCATAAATCACTCTTCAGCAACAAATTTTTCGTAGTTCAATCCTTCGTATACAGTCTCTAATCGTAATTGCTTTGCTAAGTCTAACACCTTTTTCTCAATAGGTCTAGTATTAGCATCATATGTCTCTAAGAACTGAATCAAGTTCAATTGTGTCTTACCAACAAAATCTTTCGAAACTTGGAAGTCATACTTTTTAAACTGATCATCAGTTGATAGATATTCAACATCACGATCTGGGTACATATCTAGATAAACTCTAGGATCAACTGGATACTTGAGAGTTTGTACAAATTTAAACATCTCGAAGTTATCTGCAAACTCTTCTCTTGGATTCTTTGGAAGAAGCGTTCTAAGTCTTTGTCTCCAAGTGATCCACAGATCTCTCTCACCATCAAATTTTTGAGGTGCATCAGGAAGGACTCTAAAATCAGAGTACAATAGTAATTTCTGAATTTCATCCATTTTCTTGTACCACTTACTATCATAGTAATAGTCAAGTGCTTCTAGATTCAACTTTCTAACTTCTTCTAGGAGTTCTGCTTCCTTCGCTTCTTTTTGGATTATAGCAACTGCACGAATTGTCTCGTAAATTGCTTTTACATCAGAAACATTTCCCTTCTTATAGGTATAATCTACCCACCTAGTTGAATTTGTGTCAAATTCATATCTAATTTTCTTTCTGAAGCAAAGATATGTGTTATCACTATAAAGGACTAAAATTTTAATTTCATCCTTGCCAGGATCATGCCACTCGGCAGAAATAGCGGGAAGAACAATATCTGTCCATGCTTTTTCATCGACAAATGTAGTTCTTCCTCCCTCTGCAACATTACCGAGAGTGACTGCCTTTTCGGCAAAATTCAACTCCATGACAGACTCTCTAGGTCTAATGGTCTTCGACCAAAATTCCCTAATCTCGTCGTCCGTTGGTTTTTGATAGAAGTATTCTGCCATTTTAATTTGGAACCTTAATGTACCATCCTGTCAAAATGTATTTATCTTGAGTGAACACCGTGTTGCCTTTATGTACATGTGTCATACCTGCTGGCCAAACAACTACTGTTCCTACAGTTGGTTTGATTCTTCTACGCTGATAAAGAAATTCAGTCTCTGCCTCACCATCTGGCATATCATTTAGATAAATGATCCACACCAACTCTCTAGCATGGTGTCCAAATCCTGCACTTTCATAATGCCAAACATGATATCCACCGCCTGGTTTTGTTTTCTGCATCTTTGAATCTTCAGATACATACTTACCATGTTTCAACTGATCATATTTTTTTACATAGTGCTGAACACACGCGGTAAGATATTGATTCACCTCATAGTTTAGATTAGGATCGGAATAATTTAACAGAATTGATTCATCTTTTCTACCTAGTGAACCATTCGGAAATTGGTTTGTGCCATCAGCAATTGACCCACCAATAGCATCATCAAAACTTTGAGCAACGGAAGCGTTGTTAGCGACATTTTCAAAGTGTTTAATAAGTGCCTCACACCTAGTTTTTGGTACAAAATTTTCCCAAACTCCAATAAAGTCCGTAAAATCGGACTGCGTGATATTTGGATCGTCCATCAATTCTAGTGGACGAATCGGTTGTGCTCCCATAATCTACCTCAGTATGCTTTAATAATATACTTGACTCGATGGTATTTAGTCAACAGTGGAATAGTGGTTTCTGGTACAAGAGATGGTGTAGGTACAACTGTCTTGGACAAGTTTAACTCAAATGATGGTTCATTTGCAGCAATAGCGAGATCTGTTTGAGAAAAATTAATAGTTGTTGTATTATTGGTTGCCATGCCTCCAGCAGAAATACCTCCCCCATTTTCATTACCATATCCATATACATTTTCAGCGTCACCAAAATCATTCTGCTGTAAATAGTGCGTATGTGTGAGTAATGTTCCTGGGTTATAGACAATCATATTGCCTTGGACTTCGTTTACACCAATACCAGCAGATGCATTACCTCCGCTAGGAAGTCCAGGAATGCTGTTTTGAGCAGTTCCCGCCCAATAGTTGTTGAAGGTAAAGTTAAGTTCTCCACCAGGAGATACTACGGTATTATAACCGATGCTCGAATAAGTAGCGGAACCAATTTCACCAGTACCAATTTGATAGAAAGCAGGAGTTCCCCACGCAACATATCCGACACCAATAGCATCTACAGTCGCTGAAATAATATCATGAGTGTGTTGCGCTGGAATAGTTGGTGTGCCTCCCAAGGGTCCAATAGCTGCTGTCAAATTACCAACAATATTAAACTCTGTCTGACCTTGAATGCCATCGATGCCAGTTGTTGAAAGAGAACCTAACTTAAAGAACTTACCTTCCGTGTTAGTAGTAAATTCATCTGTTACTGTCAGAACCCTAAGACCAGGATTAAAAGTAATAGTTCCTCCACCAGGGGCAGCTGATGGAAATGTGATATTCATTGTATCACCCACAGCATATCCTTCGCCAGGATTTAATACAGAAAGAATTTTAAATCTGGTGTCCCCAACAGTAACTCCATCATCCTCATATTGTGCTTCTGCTCTTACTCTAATTTGCAGTCCAGTGCCAGTACCACCACTAATTGTAATATCTGCCTCTTGGAATTCATTTATATTATTCCACCAGTTTTGAGTACCACCCTCATTTCTTTGTACCCATTCACCAATAGCTTTGGTTACATATCCATCCGTAGGAATATCCTCATTTTGCCACAATTGAAATCCTACAACCTGACCATCTGGTTCAGTAATACCAGGGTAAACTTGTTCATCTGGAGGATCGCCAATCGCATCAATTTTTTTAATAAACCAGTTTCCACCACTAGATCCGACAGTAGTAGAATCTCCACTAGCACCTTGAGTAACATCTGGACCTTTGTAAGTAACTATAGAAGGAGAGGATGGAGAGTTACCATCTACATTTCCAATACCAAATAATTTTCTGTTGTGATAGTTTGGTAGTACAAAATTTCCAGAATAGGTATATGTGTTACCGCTCTGTGTTTTTGTAGCAGTACCACCATATTTTGTTCCAATCGCATCAAACAAATCTGGAAAATCTTCTGCACTTACTGTTCTACCATCACATTCAATCCATCCAGGAAACCTAGATGTAAGAGTTCCATCAAGAGTACCCCAGTTGCCTGTCTTATCTCTAAAGATAGACATAACTGTTCCGATGGTCATTCCATCCAATTTAGGATTTCGCTGACTGTACCAATGCCCGAACTGCACATTGTCAGCACTAGCATATGTGGATACAGACCAAGTAGTAGTATACGCCATTATGGACCAACTGTGATTGACATGCTTCCTGTTTGATTGAGACCATTAGGTGTAAGTATTCTTAAACGCAATGTCTCACCGTTATTTATTTGACCGCTAGTGACCCAACCACCATTTCCAACTTTAAAACTACCGCCACTTACAGTAATGTTTGCTGCAGCAGTAAGACCTTGAACAAGAACAGTATTGCTGTATACAAATGTGTTTGGTGTTTGATTTGTTTGATTAATAAAGTAGAAAGCATCTGGAATTTGATCACCATCAGATGTTGTGATAACTTTCCATACATCAGTGAGAGATCCGATAGTAACCTCAGTCTCAACTTCACCACCATAATCAGCACTAGAAGTAATCCTCAACTCAACAGAATCATTAACATTAACATTACCACTTGTTAACCAATTACCACCATTTACTCTAAACTCTGCTCCATTGGTCAGTGTAACTGGGGTTGGAACATTGATTCCAGTGATGACTTGTGCCAAACTGGTTGTCAATGTACTTGCTGCAGCTCCAACAACATTAACAAAATCAAAATAGTTTGGATCTTGGTCTGCTGTTGCAACATTAGTAACATTCCAATTCTTATTAGGACTGTCTCCAACAGTTACTGATGTTGTGACAGTTTCCCCCAAGATTCCACTAGTTAATACTCTTAATTTTAAAACTTCTCCATTGTTAATAACTTTTTGTGATGTGCTGTAAGCACTTCCATTAACAGAACTTTGAAATCCATTTGTTGGAGAAGAAACTAAAACTGGCGTAGTGATACCAGTGATCGTAACTTCATTACTCTCAACATATGTGCTAGTTGGAGCATCTTGAACATCTTCAAATTCAAATGCATTTGGAAACTGTCCTGGTTCACTAACAGTAGTAATTGACCAAGTAGCAACTGTCAATCCAACAGTGACTGTACTAGTTTTCTTTGTTGTATATGATCCAGAGGATTCCATTCTAACTCTAACAGTGTCGCCATTGTTTACAGTTTGAACATTTTGGGAATATGCACCTCCATTAACTGATATTGCACCTCCATTTGATGCCGATGCAGTAACTGGAACTTGAATGCCACTAATTGTTACTTCATTGCTCTCGTAAAGTGTTGAAATATCTGCGTCAAAAATACTATCAAAAGTAAAGATGTCTGGAATATCATCTGGAGCGAGAACATTTACAGTAACAGATCTTTGAGAGAATACACCAGCATTACTAACTGTCATTGTGTATGTTGTCGTTTCAGATGGAGCAGTTATTGTATAAGTGTTACCATCCCCAACACTAACAGCACCAATGCCATTGTCTATTTCTGCAAATGATGCTGTTTCGATGCCATTGAAGAATGTACTCCAAGATAAAACTACAAGATCTCCTTCGTAAGCATCTGTTGTTGGAGCATCATCATTTGCTCTAAAATACTGAATAGAAGGTGGTACTGAGAATGAAACAATAGCATATCCACTTGCACTATTTGTGCTGCCACCCTGAAGTAGTTCTAGTGCATTATCATCATATCTAGATGTTCCTCCTCCACCAGAAGAACCACCATAATTATTATCAACACCAGCGCCGCCACCACCGCCACCTGAGTGACCGCCGCCGCCTCCGCCGCCTCCGCCACCGTCTCCACCGCAGTTAGCACCAGCGCCACCATCTGCGTTATTAACATTAGTAGTAGCAGACCATGTTCCACCAGAAGCGGCAGTTCCCGAGCAACTGCGGTTCCACGATCCACCTCCACCACCACCGCCGCCGCCTGCAGCGGCAAACCAGCGTTGGTTGTCTGTGTCATAGATGCCAGATCCTGCACCACCACCAGCGCCAGATCCAGACCATCCACCACCTAGACTGTCAGATCCTCCGCCGCCGCCGTCCATGAACCCTGCTGCGCCAGCACCGCCTTGACCTCCAGGTTTTCCACCAGGAGATCCAGATGCACCATTACTACCTTGATCTCCAACTCTCAGAATTAAATTCCAATCATTTGCTCCAGCACCAGTTAACTTTACATATGCATTACCAGAGTTAAAATCATCTCCCTGAGATAAAACTCCAGCATTCTGTGAATATGCAAGATTATAATATCCATTGCCAGTTTTACCTCCAGTACCACCTTCGCAAGGTCCACCACCATCTCCAGGTAAATTTGTGGGAGTCCAACCACCGCCAGCGCCGCCACCGCCACCACCGCCGCCATTGGTTTGGGCGTCGCTGCCATCTAATCCATCAGTTCTGGCACCTGTTGTATACAAAATACCATTATCCTGACCACCAGTTTGATTAAGTGTTCCACAAGCATCTTGACCACCAGCACCACCACCACCGCCAGCAACAACCAATACGGTGTTACCAATATGAATGGCACTAGATCCTCCACCGCCGCCACCTCTAGTTCCTGTTTCACCATCAACGCTTAAATTAACAGGAGAAGTTGGTGCGTAGAATACATATCCAAACGCATTATTCGAAGTATCTAAGGTATATCCATTTGCATTTCCTTCAGTTGCATCAGATGTCCACAAAACATCAGTTCCATTTGTCTTTGCATAAAAGACAGTTGTTGCAATCTCAGTTACATCAATAAAGAATGGTGGTGTACCAGTTGGAGGAAAAGCATATGCAGTATATGTACTAGATGGTTTTCCTGGTTCAGAATCAGATATAGCAATAGTTCCTGGTGGTTGTGGATCACTAAAGACATTTGCAATTTGTCCCTCTAAAGCATATCCAGTTGGAGGAGTAGCAGACAACCCAGTAAAATGATCTCCCGTTGTGCTATTAAAATACCTGTACAGTGGAACTGTAATGTATGTACTACTGACCGTGGCACCTAATCCACCAGCACCACCATCATTATAACCCTGACCAGCACTACCAAGATCAATCGCAGAGTTACCAGCACCACCATTACCACCAACTTTAATGCTCAATGTTTGCCCAGCAATATTTGTTAGAACACCAGTAATTTTTTGTCCCAAATGTCCAGTAGTAAAGGCAGAGGTATCTCCTCCTTTACCACCTTGTATTTCATAGTTAAGTGTGTCTATATTAGCAGGAACTGCAACTGTAGTATCTTGATAGATTGTCTGATTTACAGATCCACCAGCGCCATATGGATTTCCAGCGCCATCATCTTTTAGTCTAAATTGTCCTACCCTACCAGCTCCACCAGGACATCCAGATCCACCAGCATCAGATCCACCACTACCTCCTCTACCAGCAGCGATTGTAACAAAAGCATTAGTTGTTCCTGCTGGAACAAACAGCGTGTGACTACCAATACCATAGGTAGTAACAAATTCATTATTTAAAGCATTTCCTTCTGGAACAACAGTTAATGTAATACTATCTGATGTAACTCCTCCAGGACCTTCAGCAACAAGAGTATAAATTGTTGTTGCATTCGGATTAACAGCTTGACTACCAATGAACGGAACTGCTACACCGTTTAATGTAACACTTGTAGGAGCAGATGCTGCGTCACCACTGGCTTCCCAACTTAAAGTAGCACCAGTTCCATTAACAATAACAGCAGCAGGAGCAACACTGAACTGGACATTGGGTGGATCTCCAGTTTCATATGTCAATTCAAAGAATCCATCATTATCTCTAAAAGCATTTGCTACTGGTGATGCTTCGCTGACAAAATTAGTGTCTCTATAACTTCCACCCTTCTGACCATGGTTACCACCAATATGGTTTCCTGAAGCAACTGCCGCACCACCAGCACCACCGTCATTATAAAAGTTTCCGTTGTTTCCACCACCGCCGCCACCTGAACCAGCGTTAGCACTAAGGTTTCCAGCAGCACCCGCTTGACCCGATGAAGCATTTAGTGTAGTACCAACAGTTCCAGGATTTATAGCACTACCGTTTGGTTCTCTATACTGAGAATCCCACTGATCATAAGTAGCACCGCCTGCACCACCACCTCCTCCTGCAATAAGAACATATCCATTATCAATACTAACTGTGGTAGCAGAACCTCCACCTCCTCCACCACCAGAGTTACAAATAACTTCGCCGCCAGGTTGTGATCCACCAGCACCGCCATTAAATGCTCCAGTACCACCAGCAGCAGCACTATCAGTGCCAAAGTTAGTAGTTCCATTAAAACCTTTTGTCCCAATAACAACGACTAATGTCTTACCAGAAACTGCAGCGGCAGAAAATTGCCCAGTTATCCTTTCACCAGGACCACCATCAATTTGAGCTCCAGGAGTAAAAACTGGGTTGATAGCAATACCAGGACCAGTGCCGCCACCAGACGCACCACGAATCTCATATGTGAGAGATTTCACATTAGTTGGTAATACAATATTGTATGTACCTGCTTGATCATAGGTGACTGTTTGAGTTGCCATTTAACTAATTGTTACGCTTAAGTTACTAGTTGATGCTAATCCACCAGTTAAGATTCTAACCTTAAACTGATCACCATTATTTACTTGTCCTGTTGCTGCAAATGTACTCCATCCAGTGCCATCATTCTTAGAAAATTGTCCGCCAGTGACGACTACATTAGATGGTGATGTAATACCTTGGAGAACAATTACATTACTCTCAATATATGTATTAGGTGGTTGGTTATCTCTATCTGCAAAATAGAATGGATCAGGTGTAGTATCATTTGCAGTAGTTGTTGTCACTGTAAATGTATCAGAGAGACTACCAACTGTTACATCGGTCTCTACCACTCCACCAGGATCAGCACTAGAAGTAATTCTAACTCTAAGATTTTGCCCGTTGCTGATAGTTGTTCCAGTAGATCCAGCAACCCAACTACCACTAGCAACACGAATTTCTGCACCATTTGTTGCTGTAACTTGAGTTGGTACATTAATACCATCAATCAAAACTGGTGAGCTGGTAATGAGACTGCTAGCAGCTGCATCGTCAACATCATCAAAAAAGAAATAGTTTGGATCTGTATCTGCTGTTCCTTGGTTAGTTACATTCCAGGGAACATTAGGACTTCCACCAACCGTAATAATTGTGCTAGCAGTCTCGCCTGTATTTCCAGTTGTGGTATAACGCAATCTTAATGTTTGCCCATTTGTGATAGTTTTTTCTGCAGTGGAAAATGTACCGCCATTGACAGAACTTTCAAATCCATTTGTAGGAGCAGAAACTGGAACAGACTGTGTAATACCAGTAATCGTTACCTCATTACTGGTAATAGTAGTATTTAAACCAGCATCTTGAACATCATTAAATGAGAATGTATTTGGAATTTGTGCTGGTTCAGTCAGTGTAGTAATAGTCCAAGTTGCTGATGAACTGCCAACCTGAACTGTGGTTGTTTTTGCTGTATTATAGTTTCCAGAAGAAACCATTCGAACTCTCAATGTCTGTCCATTAGAAATGGTTTTATTTGCGGTACTAAAGGTTCCACCATTTACTGATGTTTGTGCTCCATTAGATGCCTGAACAGTAACACTGGTCTCTATACCACTAATAGTAACGGTATTACTTGTATATGTTGTACTCAGTGCAGCACTCTGTACACCATCAAAAGTAAAAAGATCAGGATCACTGTCAGGAAGATCCATCTCTACCGTGACAGTAGAACTCAAAGATCCTGTAGGACCCTGAACTGTTAATGTATATGTGGTCTCAGTGGTTGGACCTGGGTTTAATGTAGTAGAACCATTTCCAATTGGAGAAATTGCGCCAATACCCTGATTAATAGATCCACTAGTAGCACCAGCAAAAGATCCTAATAGAGTGTTCCAAGACAAAGTTACAGGATCTCCAGGAGAAATTAGTGTGGTGGGAGAATCATCATTCGCTCTGAAGTATGTGATAGTTGTAGGAACCGTGCCATAAATTCTAAGTCTAGAAATAGCATACCTATCACCAGCATTCTGATTGTTGGCAAATACACCGCCAGCACCTTGAAATTCGGGAGCAGATGCTGTCATAAAAATTTGCCAGAGAAAATTTCCTCTATTACTAGCAGGAATATTAACTTGTCGTGTAATCCATCCAGGACCACCTTCTACTCCAGGATATGGACCATATCCAGAACCGCCAGCAACTAATTGTGTTGTACTAGTGTCACCACCAGTCGTACATTTAATCTTAAGTCCTTCATTACCATCATTTGGTCTTTCTCCACCATTAAAGTCATCACCTGTAATAAGGTCGATGATCATATATTCCATATTAGTGGTATTCAAAGCAAACTGAGCAATTCTATTACCCACAAATAGGGTACTATTAAAAGTTCCCAAACTTAGATGTTTGGTTCCTATATTGTTAATAAATCCGCCAAGTTCTCCAGTTCCTGCAGCGCCAGAAACACCATATCCACTATCATAAATGGCACATCCATTTAAATAATCATTAACTCCAGTGAAGTCAAATCCAGCACTTCCTGGTCGTAAATCGTAAATTAAATCTGCCATTTTTAAAATTTAATAATATATTCAACTAGAATAAATGGTTGGATAGACTCTGGTAACTCGTCAATTGTTTTTGTTTGGACGGTTAATGTGGTCTGCAAATTATCTGCTCCAACATTGAATGTTGGAAATGAGTAAACAAAATTCTGCTCATAATCTGGAGAAGTAGGCCATTGAATATTATGTAGGTGGTTTGCAGCAGCATCATTCGTAGGGTTACCAGAACCAATAATACTATTTCCAGCAAATGGTGTTAGATCAGTTCCACTCTTTCCCTCAGCACCAACTTTAAAGTTACCAGTATAATTTAAAACTTTAGCATTAGTTTGGTGACCATGTGCTTGGAAAGAAGAAGCATCTAAGAATGTCTCTTGTGTCTCGATATCTTCATTAGGTGGAGTAAATCTTGCATTTCCCTGTAAAGGGATATCACTTTGACCAACAACAGTGAAATTTCCACTATAACCAATAGTAAAAGAGTTTGCCTGTGCAGAAACTACAACTTCTGCACCAACTCTAGGATCACCAGAAGAATTTTCAGTAATGGTTTGAGCAACGACCATGCTTTGATAAGTACCAGATGCTAATCCAGGACTCAAATACTTTGCTCCAATGTCAGGAACTTGAAATTGATCATCTGCTAATGTTTGACTTTCTTTCTTAAACTTACACGCACCACCAGTACCTAATATTGCAGCAAGTTCGGGATAATCATTTGCGCTGTATATTTTACCATCACAACGCAAAAATCCTGCGGGAATTTTTTGTCTCCACTGTGGATCAGTAGGGTCTCCTTGGAGAGGCAAATCGCTGGTAAAAATTTGGATTGCTCCCGTGACACCACCGTATTTTCCTTTTTCTCTTGCGTAATTTGCCATTAGTATGCTCTGATTAGGTATAAACAGATAAGAGTTGGTGTTGGAACTGCTACATCCAAACGAAATGCCTTATCAATATTTTCTGGAGTAACATTCGAGATAGCAGTTGTATTTGTTGTGGTTGGAACTCTCAAATTTGCTTTGTCAAACTGAACTTCAAATGGTTCGTGGTTATGTGGTTGAATAACTACTTGCTGACCAGCAATTGCGGTGTTTTGATTAAAACTGATAGCATTGCTATCATACATCGCCTTGTTCCAACTATCAGTAGTGCTATTTGCACCACCTGGGTCAAAGTTTCTATTTCCAACTGTTTGAGTGCCACCGCCAGGAGTATAAGCTAGAGTATCTCCTTGTTGAAACTCTTCATCCATTGTATTGCTACTGGTGGTGTTTGGAACCTGATATGGTCCAAACCAGTTGGAAATTGGAGATCCAACAACATTTTCAGGTTTCAAGTTGAATGTTGGGTTCTCACCCTGAACATTAGCAATCACAACACCAGCAGCACCGCCACCAAATCCTTGGTCATTGGTATACTGAATGGTCAACTGCGCTTGAACCTGAGAATAGTCAAGTTGATCAAAACTAGCACGAGAAATACGATAGTTAATTTCACCCCATGCAGTAACACCTGCTCCAGGTCTAGTTCCCGAAGAGGGGAGATACATTGTATCAAATGTTGTTGGGTGACTATGAATAGTAATATGCTTTCTTCCCAACTTTCGGTGAGACATATAAACTGTCTTGGAACCAAAAGTATCGTTGAGTTGAGATCCTGTTAGTTTACCAGTGAAGTCACTCTCGGGTGTATAAGCAAAATTAATGTCGGTATATGCTCCATAATCAGTACCAACACCATTGTCGATGTCAGTTCCAATCAAATTTGCTTGGTTTACTGGATCAACTAGGGCAGCGAGTGCTTCAGTTGTATCAATGGTATTACTATTATCAAAGTATGAAGAGTCAATATCAACTAGTGCTCTCTGGTTAATGTTGGGAAGAGCAATTGATCCAGTGTAGTTTGGAAATGTTCCTGCTAAACTTGTACCTCCATAATTATCTCCAATTACTTGTGTAAGCAATGGAAAATCATCCGCTTGCAAAGTCTGCCCATTGCAGATCAACCATCCAGGTGGGATGCCAGTCAAGTCGCCGCCCCATGGCATGATGGTGCCAATGGCGGCGGCTTTCATTGTCTTAAGTGTTCCGTAAGTTGCCATCTGTTTTTATCAAATTTCCATTAACCACCAACCTTGTAGGTTGCTTGGAACTCCAGTAGCAGTTCCATCTGCGTTCGTTGCTCCAGAATAAACCAGACCAAACGATGCGTTAGGTGTAGTAACAATTAGTTCTCCACCATCATAATCAGTGAAGTCAACACCACTAATACTTAGGTCAGTATTTGTAGAGTCTCCTGCAACAGGAATGCCGTCAGGTGCTCTAATAATCATTCTGATATTATAGGTCAAAGCGCCGCCAATATCAACAAATCTAATCATATCTCCAGTAGATGCATTCGCAGGTAACTTGAGAACAAGGTCAGAGGATGCTTTGGTGAAGTAGTTGACATTAGGAGTCAAGACTCCGCCGTCACCAGATACTGTAGATTGATAGATCCACTTTCTAGCACCAGACTGACTAAAGTAATCAGTGATGCCACCGAGATCAATTCCACCATCATTATTTACCTTGAATCTCGTTGTGGTTCCATCATTAACAGTGAGATCACCACCATTAAGTTGAACATCACCTGCAAATAGGTTTGTTCCCGTTCCCTCAGTTTCAATGACACCAGCAATGGTTAGGTTGCCGTTGCCGTTAATGAATTCAAGTTTCTTGGTAGTTCCAGCATTATCAAAGATATCAATTGAACCACCTCTCATGGTGATATTTCCAAGATCACCGTCAACTTCAAACTCTTGGAAGTTTGCACCAACTTTCAAATCACCAAGAATTCTAGTATCACCATCAGAACTGTCAACATCAAATACAGTAATAGGAGTAGAAGCACCATTCGTGATAGTGAACATCTTATCATTATTTGATGTGCTACCAGTTAGAGTAATGTCATTTCTGATTTCAGTTGGACCTTCAATTGTCGTTTGACCTGTGGTAGAAAGAACTGTGAATACAGTAAATGCAGTTGGTTCAGCACCGTCGTTGATTCTCAAACCTTGAATGTTATCTGCATCAGTGCTTACAGCAGTAACATTAAACAATTCAGTATCATTTAGTCTGATGATGTCGTTAATATTGATGCTGCCACCAAACTCAGCAGTTGTAATCTGTACCGAATCACCCTGATTACCAGCAGTAGGAATCGCAGTGGTTAGATAACTTACATTATTCTGCTTGTTGAGTTTAACGACCTCAACATTATCGGGGTGATCAGTTCTAAGTGTGGTTCCTTCCTGTGCTCTCGAAACTTCAACTCTATAACCCTCAGGATCTGCAGCGTTAGTACCATTGATGATAGATTCAACTCTAACAATTTCAGAGTTTGCTTGGTTGCTACCGCCAATTGTTGTAGATCTATCGATTAGAAGTAGATCACCAATAGCGATATCAGTAACACCAATTGCCTCATTAACAGGTAAGAAATATGTAGAAGCTCCGTATAGGAAGGTGCTTCCACCCCAGAGAGAATTACCTTGTGAGTCAATCGTCTTACCAATCTCAACTCTTCTGTAAATATCAATGTTGAGATCATCAGTTGCGCCAACAGCATGTGATGAAGTAGATGTAGAGAAGATACCTCTAGTTGCAGTAATGATACCGACAGATAGACCACCATTTAATGTGATGTTGCCGTCAACTTCTTCACTCGCTTTAACATATAGACTGTTATTGATGGTTGTAGTTCCTGCATCAGCACCGATGCTGAGAATAGAACCAGTACGGCAAAGATCAATTTCGTTTGATCCACCAGATGCACTGAACAACTCCAGTTTTGGAGTGAACGAATACATCTTCGTGATACCAGTAGATGGAGTACCAAACTGAATATCACCATCCGCCTTAAATAGTCTGTTTCTGACATTGAAGAGTGAAGATGTATTCTGGAATGCACCACCCATGAGGATGGTAGACTGGTATGCAGAACTGGAGTTAGATACTGTACCGATATCAATAATAGAATTCTGAGAATTGCTATGTAGATATAATTGAGTTTGAGTAGCAGCAGATCCAACTGTGATACTTTGATTTGATGTGTTATTGCCTAGGTTAATTTGTTGAGCTGCTGTTGCAGTATTTGCAACATTTAGAGTAGTTGCTGCTGGGAACAGGTTGATAGTCGTACTTGTAGGACCTAGGTTAAAGGTTCCAGAAGGACTTTCAATAGTTCCATTCGTTAGAGTCAAAGTATTAGAGAATCTAACTTCACCATCAACAACAAATGTCTTATCAAGTAAGGTATTGTTGTTAGCAATGTTAATACCGACTCTATTTGTAAGAGTATTGACTCTCAAGAGTGCGGTAGAATCGGGTGAATCTCTAAAGTAACCAACTAGGAATGCATTTGCTTGTGCCGTTTCTGTTCTGTTTACCAGAGTTCCAGCAGACTCATCTAACCAAGATAGAACCTTCTTACCGCTAATCCATGTTGTACCAACAACATCTAAGTTTGCCTTAGGATCTGTGTCAGCACTTACAAATGCTGTTTCATATGCACTATGAGCAGCAGCTGCAATAGTGTTGATTCCCAACTTATAGTCACCAATGGTTTCAGTAGCAGTTCTAAGAACCTCGCCGCCAATAATTCCAGTCTCTTTCCAGTTTGCAGAAGAGAAGTCCATTGTAGGAGCAGGAGTTCCACCGTTAATAGGTGTTCCAGCTCTTAGTACAAGGTTTGCCCAAGTTGGATTGGAAACTGGGTTATCAAGTTGTCCATCACCATCAGTATCATAAGATACTGCAGCGATACTTTCACCGATTTGGATGTAGCAATATGTATCGCCAGCAGCGAATGGATAATTTACATTTTGAATGGTTGGAGAAACAATTGGGAATCCACCATTGGAATTTAAGGCACCATTTGGATAGAAGTTATCAATTCTGATTCTAGAGGTTTCTCTGATTCCTAATGTAGCATTGGTTTGCTGTACAGAGTTAACTAAGTTCCAATTGATCTTAACATAAACAGTTCCATTAAATTGAATGGAAGCAATGCTATCAGCAGGAATATTTGTGTAGTAGTTTGCAAAGATCCATCCAAGAGATCCAGATCTCTCAACAGATTCTCCCTTAAGTAGAATATCTCCATCAGAAGGAAGAATATATGCTCCCTGACTGCCATACTTAACATTTTGCTTGGTATCTAATGCGCTTCCACCAAATCCTTGTGTGTACAAGGTAGATTGGTTTGGAGTCACATTTGATGCTAAAGCACCACTGCTTTCAATTGTAGTATGTGTCTGCAACTGATAGCTCTGTCCGTTTCTAATCGCATTAATTACAAACTGAGATGCCTTAACTTGGTTCTTACCAATAAAGATATCTCCAGTCTGACGAGGAGTAAACGAAGTACGATCAAGTAATGGGTTGTTTGCCGTTCCATCTGGATTGGTAACATTGACATTGGAGTAAACCTGCAGAGCATTTGGTTGGAATGTCAGATCTTCATTGTTAACATTGAGAGCAATAGGAGCATTGAAGTTGCTAACTAGTTCTCCATCTCCACCATTGATTGTGATGTTCTGGTTAAATGTAACAGGAACATCAAAGGTGGTAACAAGTGAACTGATATCATCATCAGTATCATCAGAGTCAATCAGTGCTGCTCTTTCTAGGAACTCTTCTTCGCCAGTAATAGCGTTGATCTTACGGTTACCAATGTAGAGTTCACCATTCGAGTTAATACCCGTGTAGAAGACGATACCAGCGTCTTGGCGCTTCGCTTGGGCATAGTAGTCCTGAGTCGCCGTTAAGACGATCTCCTGACGCGCTGGGAGACCTGTGGAGTAGTTACCAGGACCGAAACCAAGATATTCAAATGTATGGTTACCAGCACGAGCAATAGATGGTCTACGAAGTTCAACATACCACTTTTGATCGACATATACTCTGTTATCACCAGCGATAGGAATTTGACGATCTTCAGCACCAGAAGATGCATTACCTTCTTGTGCCTGAATTCTAGCATCAATCTCACCTGCAACAGTGGTGTAAGTATTATCTTCAAACGCAGGAGTCTTAATAAGATCAAGAATTGTCTCCTTGGTCATAGAAGACTTAGAATCGTTAGTTCTAACTAAACCATGTACATAGTTGTCAGCAGCAGAGTATGTTGCTGGTGGATCAATCAATGTTGCAGCATTTGCCTTCTCATTTGCTGTTGTACCAGCATACTGGAACCAATATGGATCGTTCTTGTAATTTTGTGGATACAAGTAGGAGACTGGTTGCGAGAACTTAAAGTTGCGGAAGTTACGCTGGTTACCAGCACCCAATGGTAGAGGAGAAATATTACCACGAATTGCAGTTAGATAGTAAATACCATCTTGCTGACCGCTAATTCTACGCTGCAGAGTTTCAATATCAAAGATGTAGAAAGTATCTTCAATCTCACCAGCATCTTCAACAGAAGCAACAACATATCTGTTCTCAGTTCCATCTTCTTTGATAGTATCACCAGGAGTAATAGTATATACTGGCGCTCCGTCTTGCTTGTAGAATAGATCGTTTCTCTCCTTCTCAATCAATCTCTTGAGTGGAAGAGACTTGCCACTATCTGGATCGTCTAAAAGATCAGCATAAATCTTACCTTGTTGGAATCTGGTGTTGTAGAAAGGAGAATATTCCAGATCACCATCGCTATATCCCTTTAGAATTAGGTAATGATCATTACCAATATTTGTATATGCATGTACATATGCACTACCAGAACTATTACCAGACCATGTAATACGGTTTGCGGAATTAATAGAACCAGCATCCAAAGTCTTTTCAACTTCAAATGAACCGCCTTGTGGTGCAGTAATCTTAACTGTTCTAAATCTCGCCTTACCCAAACTTAGAATGTTTGGATTTGGTTCGTAATCATAAACAGTCAATTCTAGTAGGTTTTGACCATCAACAGTCTTAAATCTACCAGACTGAATGGTCATGCTGACATTGTTATCACTAACAATTGTCTTCTTACCCTGTGCTAAATTGTATGGATCATATGCATTGTTCAGAGATCCTAGGTTTGTTAAGATTTCATCAGTTGTCCAACCAATTCTTTCCCCTGGGTTTGCATCATTCTGGAAATATGCATCCGTCTTGAAATTGCCAGGTGCTGGTTTTAGTAGGATCTTTTGTGGTCTTAGTCTACGGCTAGTATCAGTTCTTGTTTTGAGAACAAATCCATTGATAGGATCTCTAACGCCCTCAAGATACTGAGGGATGACATAACGAAGTTTATATGTTCTATCATCCGCGCCACGATCATCTTCTTGTCTAAAGTACCAGGAATCCGCAGTCTTAGGATCTGGAGATTGAGTATAATCAGACTGATGAGTTCTCCAGAGAATGCTTTCTTGCTGAACAGACAGAGCATTATTGTTACTAGAAGTATCTTTGACCTTAATATACCATCTACCAGTTGCGCTATTCGAATAATCAATTCCTCTTGGATCAAATCCAAATGGAGACTTAGACTTGTTAGCGTATACTGTGAACTTTAGATCTGGATCTAATGTTTGGAAAGTAATTCTATCAATATCATTGATAGCATTTGAGAATGTCTTATAGATTGTAAAGACTTTGTTTGGTTTTGAAAGAGATGGTTGATAACGAACATAGAATTCAAACTCTGGGTTTAGTCTACCAGCAGAATCAGCAATTCCAGCAGTCGAATCGTTGTTATTAGCAGCAGCATTATCGCCCTGAAGAATTGCTGCGAGTAAAGGTAGATTTGAGTTACCAATTGGTCTGAAGAAGACTCTTTGTGGTACGCTCTGTGGAACATCGAAGATGTGTGCAACATTTGCCACAATACCACCAGTAACTGCAGATCCTCCAGCAACTGGAACATCTAGAGTACACTTGTAAGTATCAAGATCGTACTTCTCATCAAGTACAAATTGATACATATCAATTTCAACATCCTTATCGATAGTATCCGATTCGGAAGAATAGATGTAAATACCTGCAGCTGCGTTTGCTTTGGTTTCCGCAAGCATCAATTTGGTAACTTCTGTCTTAGCAAAACCAGTAGATGAGTAATCATGTGGTAATGTTTTTCTTCCAGGAGCAATTACAAAGTAAGTTCTGTTAGTATCAAATCCGTTTGGAAGTCTGATAAGACGCTTATCAACATCAACATACTTACCTGCTTCATCATCCCATCTTGGTCTTGGGACCAGTCTAACTGCAGTACCAGTCTCAAGTTTGTGTGGATTTGGTGAACTGGTTCCTGTTGTATCGATGGTCCAGATTGTTGCCCTCTTAGCATAATCAGCAGAAGTTGCAATCTGATCTACAAGGTCAACAGCACCAATACCATTGTTGATGATAGAGATGATGTTATCTACTAAAGTTGCAACTGCAGAAGCAGTATTTGCACATTCTGGATATCCAGCATTAGATGTAGAGATAGTAGGATCTGTTGTAGGTAGAGTGTCTGCCCAATATCCTCTCTCTAACTGGAAGTATAGAGTGATGTTGGATCCACCAGAACCAATTACTGGTTTCGTGGCACCAGTATTCAATCTTGCATTCTCAACACCGAGTTCAACTTGATCACTACCAATCAATCTCTTAATGAATGTATTCTCTTCAATGTTAGTGTAGATTGGAGTAGCACCATTGTTCAACTGAGCATCAGAAGAGAAGTCAGTAGGAAGATACTCAGTAACTCTCATGCCAATAGCAAGACCAGTATTAGATCCGACATTGACAATTGCGCTACCGTTGACTAACTGACAACCATTGATTTGAGTGGTGTGATTGCGGATAGCAGAGACTGCAAGGTTCTTGATAACACCCCATGCATCGAGAGTTTCTGTCTTCTCACCATCGATATATGCTAGATTATTACCAATAAAGTATGCCTCACCTGCCTGAATGCTGTTGAGGTTACCACCAAAACGCAAGTCATTGATAACTGCATCAGTAATAATTCCGACATCACGATAGCACTTAGAAGATAATCTATCAAGTGCAAATCCACCAGCAGAAACATCAGGTAGACCTGCAAGACTTCCACTATCAATAGCATCAATAATAATGGAGGTCAATGTATCAATGGTGCTTCTTACATTAGCACAATCCCAAAGACCATTATCAATTGCTGGTAACGAATTTAAATTACCAGCATATAGATTATCAACAAAGATATTGACGAGAGTATCGACATTGGCAAGAACATCTGTACAGTTACCAACAACATATGAAGTTGGTTGTGTTGGTACAGTTCTCGAAATTCCATTGAGATCGCCAACGCCAGCATCAGTTCCAACTGCCTGAATGATGATACCAAACAGAGTCGTCAACGAAGAAGCAACACCCTGACATGTTGGATTTGTCGTATCAACGATAATTGTTGGATCAGTTACTTGTAAAGTATCGCCTGAAGGAGTCCATCCAGTTGGTGTAACAGAGATGTTACGCATTACATCGATGGCAATGTCTCTTGCTTCTTGGAATACTCTAGAAGCTTCATCACGCTCAGCATCAATAAATGTATTTACTGGTTGACCGTCAAGTGTATTGGTTACATAAACATTAGCAGCATCATATGTTTTGTGGTTACCACCAAACTTGAGGTTATAAAGAATTTCATCAAGTACAGTATAAACATCATCTAAACAATCCTGTTCTGTATTACCTGCTTGTGGTGTGTATGCTGGGAATGCAGAAAGCATACGCTGATATGCTTCTTTAGCAATAAACTTCTTATTCTTTCTGATTAATTGCTCAGCATCAGCATGACTGTCATCAACGATAGCAGGATCTCCAGATCCATCAAGAGTTAGAGTGTTATCTACACTTGCTAATTGGTTATTAATAGCAAGATTTATTTGATCCTGTACTTTTTGTAGAGCAATGATTGTCTCATTAACTTCGCCAGCAACACCATTGCTTAGAAGAGAGTTACCATCGAAGTATTCAATTACATTGGCAACAGTATATTCGTTACCACCGAACCAAAGGTCTTGTGCAATACCATCAATGATAAGTCCTAGGTCACGCTTACACTTAGCATCACTTCCACCTGGGAAGACAAAACCAGGGTTGTATGCGTTGATAGCAGCAATAGCAGCGTCAATAATGTCATTCTTGTTGGCAAGAATTAGATTTCTAGAATCCTTATTTCTGCCAGATGGAGTGAGAACATTAGATACTGGATAGATTGTAACTGCATTGTCAGTTGCTCTAACAAATGTATGAGCAGACTGAGGTAGGTGTCTTACAGCATTTGCAGTTGAACCAACAAAAGTATGCTGAGTTTGTGGTTGGTGGATAACAGCGTTAGTTGCTGCACTCACGAAAGTATGAAGAGAACCAGATGCAGTTCCAGCATTTCCAACATTGATGGTAAATGTACCATCTTGACGATCTACACCGTTAGTGGTTGCACTAACGAAAGTATGAACACCAGTGTAAGAAGAAGATCCAATATTGATTTCAAATGTATTTGTAGTTACATTGCTGATTGCCAACCATCTACCACTTGGATAGTCGTATCCAGCACGAGGATATGCTTTGTTTACAGTGTTACCATCTAACTCACAAGAGAAAGTGAGAGAAGCATCGGCAACCTTGATGTAATCACCGTTAGAGAATCCATGAGTTGGGATAGTCAGCGTAACAACACCACTGGCAGCATTATACAATGCATTTGTTACTGTGTGTTGTGTAGATCCAACAGATGTAATAGCAATTGCCTGACCAGCATATGGATCTTGCCCAGGGCGTGGATATGTATGCTGTGTAGCATTGCCATCCTGATCACAGGTAAAGGTGAATGAGTTGTCTGCTAGTTTTACGCTGCGTCCAACACCTAGACCATGTTGCCCAACAGTAACTGTTAAATCTCCATTGGCAGCATCATAAACAGCATTTGTTGGAGTGAATGCGACATTAGGACCAGATGCACCAGCATTTACGGTGATGCTGGTAGCAGTGGTTGCCGTGATAGGCATTGATCTACCAGCATAAGGATCAATACCAGGGCGTGGATATGTCTTTGTTGACTGGTTGTTATCAAAAGCACAGGTAAAGCTCAGCGAGTTGTCATCGATGACAATACCTTCACCAGTTGATAGTGTGTGAGCACCAATTTCTAGTACAAGGTCACCAGTTGCTGGATCATATGTGGCAGCAGATGGTGTAAAAGTAACATCTGGACCAGATGCACCGACATTGATAGTAATAGTATCGTCAGTTACTGCAGCAACAGGGATTGTCTTGTTGTAAGCAAATTGACCAACAGTTGGATATGAATGCTCGGTTTTATTACCATCCATTGCACATGTAAATGTGAATGACTCGGTATTAATCTCTAAGTAATCATCAACTTTGAATCCATGATCAACAATGGTGATTACAAAATCTCCAGTTGCTGGGTCATATGTTGCATTTGTTGGTTTGTATGACTGAGGAACAGTATTAGCAGGATCAATGGTGATAGTATTATCAGTTACTGTCAACAAGTTTGCGATTGCTTGCTTACAGAGATCACGAGCTCTGCGGAATGCAAAGATAGCAAACTCTTCTTCACCTACGAGACCATTTGCAAGTGGTGTTCCATCTGGATTGAAATATTCTTTGGTTGCATTAATAATATTGCTATTTCCACCGTCTCTTAGGTCCTCTGCAATGGCATCAACAATATAACCGATGTCACGCTTACACTTGGTTTCATCGTTTCCTGCCAAGAACTGAGCATTGTTCTCACCAGCAGGACCGAAAGCAGCATACATCGAATCATATGCCTCATTTACAATCTCGTCTCTGTTTGAAACAATGAGATTGCGAGCATCTTGGTAGCGATTAGATTCTGGATCTAGACCAGGATTAACATAAGAAATTTGCTGAAGATCGGGATACTTCTCTAGAACATAACCAAACACTTCTTCTTGGAAGAATGTTTTGTTTGCCTCGATTAGGTTTGCAGCATCAAGAGAAAGATTATCAATTGCTCCGCCAGTAGAAGGAGCAATGATATCTGGTTTAGCGATAAACTTGACGAAACCAGTTGGATTTAGTTCTGCACTATATTCCTGGTCGTCAGTAGAATATCCTTTCTCAAGTTTTACATAAATCTTGTCATTCTGTCTGGCACCTAGTCTATATCCATCGATAGAAACAGCGGGACGATTTGCAGGATCAAGAGCATCGTCGTTAGACTCAAGATATAGTCTTGTATGGTTTAAAACAGGAAGTCCCTGGTTAGCAGTTTGAATACCTTCTACACCATTAATGGTTGCAGGTAAGTTGAATGGATAGTAGTTGATCCTCTTTTCAGTTGTTTCAATAACTTTTGGAGGAATAATAGCGTCAATATATCCACCCTTATCACTATTAAATGCAAATCCTTTGTGACCGATTGCATGAAGTGATGTATTACCGAAGTTGGAGTTCGAGTTGGTGATCGACATGTCACCGCCACTTTCCATCAGGAAGTGATCAGCGAAACCAACAGCGAAGATCGAAACGTTCTGGATGAAGGCATCTTCCGAAGCACGAACGTGGAAGTTTCTCCACTCGTCTTTCCAGAAAGAATCGCCCTTGGTGTGATAAGGAATGCTATCAAATGCATCTTTTAGTGATGCTTGATTAAATGTGTTAGTAAACTCATCGTAACGGATGAATGCTCTATCGTCTTTCTGTAGCGAAACACCCGTATACTGAGCGATAACCATCGACTTAAAGCCTGATGCCTTAAGACCGTTTGCCCAGATACCGCAAATACCCCAGGTGGAGCGAATAGAACAGTTGAAGACATAAGGAGATGCAGACTCAACGGAGTCAACCTCTGCTAAGGTCAACGCACTGGTTCCCAATGCAGGAGAAGAAGAGATATTAAGAACATCACCAGGAGAAATGCTGCTAGCACCAGAATTAGAACCAGGACCAATAGTAGTTACAACTTCACCAAATACAAAGTAAGTGAACTTTCTACCATCGGTAGGATCAATATCAGCAATAACAAAGGTTCCTTCAATTTTATCATCAATATCTGTATTAAGAATAGCAACCGACTGACCAGCAAAGTAACCATGCTCGATCTTTGTGGTTACTGTAACTCTGACATTAGAACCAGGAATAGATGGATCAGATGTAGCATCGTCAAACTGTAGACTCTCAATTGCTCTAGAGTCAGACAGTGGACCTACAATTCTGTTTTCCTGAACTCTTACATCAAATTCTGGTTTTCCACTAGAATTGATGTCATCAATAGTTGGTTGGAATGCAGAAAATGCTTTCGCAATCTTTCTGTAAAGTAGACCTAGTTCTTCCTTGTCTGCATATTCAAATACAGTAAGTTTGTGGTGAGAATAGTTAGGAGCAGTTTTCTTAGTGAAGTCAGACTTGGAATAGTATACCTCACCGCTAGGAATAGCAGCAGAAGAGTTGTATAGAGGAGATAGAGAAGTGGTTTCACCGTCTTTGATGGTGAACTGCCAGAAGTAACAACCACCAGTTACATTGAAGATTGCAGAACGCTTCTCTCTAGAGTCTGCGGGATCTGGAACATAGAGAGGCTTGACCATCGTTCTACGAAGGTCATAACCAACAAGAGAAGTACCACGAGGGATAATTGCACCACCCTCAGTGTTGTTAAACTTATAGAAGATGTTATCAGGGTTTGAAAGATCTAAAATCGAGTTATCAGTCCACTCTTCAGTGGTTTGATCAAAACCAAATACATCAATAAGAGATGTATCAGATACACCTGGACGGTTATCGATAAAGTGCTCACCAGGCATTAGCATGATGGTGAACTGGTCAAACCTGTCGTTATCTACACCTGGGAGATATGAATATCTTGCTACTTCAAGGAAAGCACGCTGGATACTCTTGAATGGTCTAACAGGGGAATTACCTCTATTATTCAGTTCATCTGATGCGTTAAAGTCATCAGGTGAAACATAAAGATATTTACCTGTTTTGCTGGTGATCAGGTTGTCCAGTCTTGTTAATGGCATAGTAATAAACCGAACGAATTCGTCTTGTATTCTCTTCGATTTATTTATACGGAAGGTCTGTACCTATCTTTCATAATGCCAATTTTGATCATTTCCTTGATACACAGATAAATGTATCCGAATTGTTCGGACCATGTACAATCGCCTCGCATTTTACTTAAAAGCAGGTCCATTCATCCATGCAACTAAAGATATTCGTTTCCCAGCAGTAACTGGATTTACTTTATGGGGTAACCAACCAGGGAAAATAACTCCAGAACCTTTTTCTGGTTTTACCGATTTACTCCATCTACCAAGAGAGAATTCAAGTTCTCCACCTTCATATTCATCTGGACTACTCAATACCAAAGAACAAGACAATTTTCTTTCGATTAAAATTCCATCCGACCTTCTAGGTGCAGTAACTGAAGTTCCATTATCGGTATGCCAATCATAAAAATCTTTTCTATCACCACTATAGACTGTTGCTTGGATTGGTTGATCAAAATATTCAAGATCATACAAAAAGTATTCTCTATTTGCTGATATCATCATATTATGGATAATACCACCAATCCACTCATCCCAGTTTATCCATGTATTTTTTGATGATCGTATATTGTCTCCCGTATTTGTTCCATCAATAGCAGAATCTAACATAATATTAGATCTTTCATCAATATATTCAATGATAGAGTCAATCAAACCATCAGACAATTTAGTTGGTGTTGTATAAACTGTCTTATCTGTAAATGCAAAACTATTCATAACTCCTCCACCTGGGCTCGAACCAGGGACATAGTGATTAACAGTCACTCGCTCTACCGACTGAGCTATAGAGGAATGTATTCGCTATTCGCAAATAGCGAATGGAGAATAGGAGACTCGAAC
>Ga0181591_10000664_pt1 | contig 27969 bp, 38 predicted proteins | sample 071ome_33_FD_133757 | JGI IMG/M metagenome (GOLD analysis project Ga0181591, IMG submission 133757) | Coastal salt marsh microbial communities from the Groves Creek Marsh, Skidaway Island, Georgia - 071412AT metaG (megahit assembly) | ecosystem: Environmental > Aquatic > Marine > Intertidal...
CTTAAAGAAATTTGATAAACCTAATTGAGCAAACAGAGATGATGTTAGTAATATTCCAATTACAAGTTTCTTTAACATCTGTTTTCTCCTATTTAATTAACCGAGTGTATCCCCTTTGTCATCCTCAAAATGAGCTGAACCACTTATTACAGGTGGTGTCGGTTCTACATAAAACTCTGAACCAGTTAGATGTCCAATCAGTTTATTCTTAACCACAGTTAGACTAGCATCTTCTGCTAACTCATGGTCAACGAACTGATGATATTGTCCATCTGAACCTGATACTCTTAATACCCAATAAGCAAAGTTACCATCGGTAAACTCTTTTCTAGCCGACTCTAACTTTGATGACTGAGCTTGTGCTTCTGTAAATTGTGCCATTTATTTTCTCCTATATAAAACTTTACAACTATAAATATTAGTTTGTGTCAAATCTTACCACAAAACTTAAAGACATTTCTTTATCATTTTTTATTGGTTTTGCAGTTTTACCTATTGCCATTAACTCGTTGTTATCATTGTATAAACCGATTGTAGTGACGTAAGTTGCAAAATCCGAATGTGTTGCCTCACCTATTAATTCTGTACCGATTTCGTATTGTCTGTCTTCAAATGAATTTGTAGAAAATCCTATCATTTCATAAGGCATTGAATCTCTATATGTACCCACTAAGTTTGTGTTTTGATTATAATTAGTACCATGAAATCCAACACTACCACTCATTCCTACTTTTAAACTTCTATTAGTTGTGTGTAAAAAATCATCTTCTTCTAATTTACAAATATATTCTCTTTCATATATTGTTTGTGTTGAATCAAATGTTAGTGTAAAGTTTCCTGCTCCTATAGCAGAATATGAACCTGTATCGGTAATCACCATCAACCCATCATCATAAAATATATTACCAACTACACTACCACTATTGTTTGAGTTTGGTTGTCTACTTGCATAACTAGAACTAAATGCAACATCATATAAATTTCCATATCCATCATCTTGTAAAATTACTTGAGGACTACTATCATTATCAACCAATCGTATTGATTGTCTACTAACTGTTTCACCAAATAATTCTTGTGGTATAGATATAACATTTGCACTATCATGTAGTTGTCTAGATTTTGGTCTTCTTAATACCATCTTCGAAGTATCAGCGTTGGTATCATATAAATGACTTGTCTTAGTATATTCTACAAAACCATCTGTATTAATAGGTGTACCATGAATATAATCTTTATGTCCAAGCATTTGATTTATATCACGATAGTACATGGTGTTAATCATATAGTAACTAGGTATTTCGTAAAAGGAAGCTGTAAATATAGTTTTAGAATCTGATGTAGTACTCCAATTATATAAATTAGAATCAGTTCCCTTTGTAATTGGTATAGAGTATACACCACTACCACTATCATTATTAGTTACAGTAAAAGTTTTGTGAACTTCAAACGGTGAGATTAAAATATCATCAGAGTCGATATTCTTGAATATCATATGAAACTCCTAGAAATCTAGTTTTACTTTGATAAGTGCTTCTCTTGCTCTTGACTTTAATATTGGTTTACTTAACTTAGCAATTGCTAATAACTCATTAGCATTATTGTACATACCCACAGTTGTTATGTAAGTTTTAGGATCTGTTTTCATACCTGGTATGATTTCCTTTACACCTGCAACAGACTGAGTATAGTATGTTTCATTAGTAGTAGAGTTAAAGTTATTTGATGTGGCTCTTACGAAATAGTGAACTGAAGTTATTTCTTCTTTTCTTTTCATGGTAAACTTACCACCATCAACTATTGCGTTGAAAAGTTTTTTGTTATTTCTATCATCTGAGTTAGAACCACTAGCAGTTAAAAGTGCTAACGGAGCTGCACTTAATCTTTCAGGATTTAATATTAAAGTTCCTAGACTTGGATAAAATGTTCCATAAGAACCTATAGTAGAATCTTCAGAAGCAGCTGCAGTATCTATTGTAGTACCACCTTCTAACGTTCCACTTACTATATTATATTCTGGTGAGAAGTTACGTTCATTACTATTACCACCTTTATTAGTAGATGAGTCGTCAATTAATTTTACTTGTCCACTACTAGAACTTAAATGTAATTCCCAACCACCTGGTTCAATAGCTTCTCTCATTCTAGCTCTGTTTATTGATATTGCATAAAATTGTTTTGCAGTAGTATTACCTTGAAATGTAAAGTTTGTAGTCTCAGGTGGATTTATTAGATTATTAAACTGACCGAATATTGCAGCTGTAGTTCTATCACCAGTAGCACCTTTAGTTCCTAATGAACCACTACCTTCTCTATGACCATAAACAATTCCAAATTGAATTGATGCAGATGCATTTGCACTAGGATCGTATCTATAAACATCTATGTTATAGTCACCTGTGTTTGTATATTGTGTGGATGAACTGAAAAAAGTGTTTATAGTACCATCACCGTTTTGCCATATACCTGACGTAACAATTCCGATATCTTCACTTACATCTTCAGCTGTAAAATTCTTAAATGCCATTGTTATAATCTCCTATTTAATAGCTTATACTACCACCAGGACCTGTAATAACTCCTGTTGGAGCTCCTGCTTCTGGTGATTCTAAATTTCTTTGTTGTTTTTGTAAAGGATCTGTAGTAGAAGCGGCATCTGCTTTAACACTAACTGTGATAGTTTGTACGAGACCAGAGTTTTGACCTTGTACGGTTATATCAGTAGTTGCAGCTGCATTAATTGATTGTGCTCTTAATGTAACAGATGAACCTACGAAAGTTTTAGTTGCTCCTTGACCACTAAATCTTACTATATTTGTATTACCTATCGTAAAAATATAATTTTCAGCAGGTGAACCTACTGTAGTTGGAGAAAGTGCTATATCAGTTCCATTATCAACATTAGCATAGTTAGTACTATCAACATTTAGAGTTGCACCAGCTTGAGATTCATTTACTAAAAAACTACGAAATGTAGTTCTATTAGGTGTAGCTTCTAATAAAGACATATTTTCTATAACTGCACCATATGAATCTGTTCCATTAGGATGAGTTACATCATATAATGTGTAATCTATTTCCTCATCACTAAGAGCAAATTTTGTTATGTTTAAATCACCACCAGCTGCTAATATTTCACGACCTCTTTTTGTTAATATTGCATCTACGGTTATACTTGAATTGTCTAAAAATCCCATATTATTGTCTCCAAAGATTGTTGTGTTGATATAACTTTTCTATAAATAAATATCTATGTTTAATTTTTTTTAACATTTTTATCTTTTACCTCGTCTTGGTTTTATCTTTTTACTTTTTCCTTTTTGGTCTACACTTAATTTACTTATACCCTTAGTAGTTGGTACTGCAACAGTTGCAGCAGTTTGTGTAACTATAAATGGTAAATCCCCATCAATAGTAGTCTCTGATGTATTTTTTACACCTTCGTAAAACATTCTTTTAAATGCGGCGGTATCTTGGTATGATGTATCTAAATCTGTTTCATGTAAAGAACGTGAATTATATAAGTTTTCAAATGAATCAATACTATATCTAGAACTATTATTATAATTATCTTCACTATTGTAAAAGAACTTATATTCTTTATTATTTTCAGAAATTCTTTGATTTGTTATCATAGCACCAGTTGCTTCTGAGTAAATTGAATCAGGTCCTCCGTAAGTAACACTACCACTTATATATAAATTTCTATCATCAAAATTATCATTTGTAGTAAAATTATATAAAGATGGTTTTCTGAATGTATCGGATGAATCTATATTACCTTCGTAGTTTGGATACTCAGTTTCTATTTTTAGAATTGAATGACTAGCTTCTTGGTAAACACCATCCTTGTCTGAGTTGTAATTAAAATTTGTTACATTTATCTCAGAATCATAATCTATCTGTGTGAAAGATGGATGATTTCTTTGTATTGGATTTTTAGACCTTTCAAATATATTTGGTTCTATAATAGTACCAACTTGTGCTTTAGCTCTCATTGGTAAAACTTTTCTAAATTGTTTAAATATAGATTGGTCGTAGTATTTTATCAAATGCATGTAATCCCAAAAATCATTATTACCAGTATATTTCTTAAAATATTTATCAGCAGACTCTTTTAAATCTCTATATTGTAATTTAAAGTTATCACGAGGATCTCCTAGTAAGTCATTAAAATCTAAGTTAGCAAACGAAGATATTATGTCATCATTTACAACATCTGTTGGTGAAAAATAAATACCAACTTTGGGAGAATCTACTGGTGAAAAATCATTTGAACTAAAATCAAATTTTTCGGTTGTACTCAAACTAGCACCACTACCACTTAAGAAATTATTTTCTATTCTTATTTTATCTGTACTTCTTCTATTAGGGCCATAGTTTGGTATAAAAGTTTTAGTTTGGTCAACGACTGACTCAAATGTATTAAGACCACCAAAACCCATTGCATATCCTGGTGATGTGGTAGTTTGATTGGAACTAACATCTCGTATTGTAGTGCCATCTGACAATGCACTATTGTCATCAAAAGAATATCTAACCGTTAAACTTTCATATGATGATGATGGGCTATTACCAATATATGATTTCGGGTCACTTACATGATTATTAAAAAATTGTTCTTTTAGTGGTTCATTCCACATTCTAAATTCCATCATAGAACCTGAAAGTTGAGCTCCAAAATCATCTGATGGTTTACCACCTATGTATAAAATTTCACTACCTGTCCAAGAAGCATTATACGAAGATGATGTAGAACCAGTTATATGTAAAACGGTATTTGAATCTTGCACAATTCTATCTATACCATCTGAATATTTCTTGACAAAAAGTTGATAATTAAAAGAATCACCTATAGTATCTGTATTAGTTGGTGCCTTTCTTAATGACACATCATCCCAATATATGGTTGACTCAGGTTTCATGTTTTCAAAACGTATACCTAATTTAGATGTGTTTGGAAATCTAATTGTTTTAGTAACTGTAACATTCTTCCATTCATCCTCAACTAAACCAACAGCATCTGATGATTTAATTCCTCCAAATGTATTTATAGAAGTTTGATTGGAGTTTACGTCTTCATTCCAATTTACTACGTTTTCATTAGAGTCTAATTCAAATACTCTTAATCTTCCAATAGAATCTACCGTACTACCAGATGCTTTTGCAAATGCACTAAATATATATGTTTCACCTTCACTAACAGACACAACTGATGCTGGTTGTGAACCAGAGTTAAATCCTAATGTGTATGATACATTATTATCATCTAAGTTAGAATTGTTTATGTGTCGTAATGCTTTAGTTCCAGTTCTAGACACGTTAGAACCACTAACTATTTCTATCTCACCATATACTGCGGATGCAGAAGAACCAGTTATAAATGGTGGATTGAATAGTGAACTAGTTTCAAATGATGGATGTAAAAATAATTCAGTTTCTACTTTTTCTTTCTTCAACATTACAGAATAATAATCACCATCGTATATCGGTAGTAGTGAAGAACTAACTACAGCAGTACCACCTGAACCAGATAACGTAAATGATACCGTACCTAAATTATCTGAAGAACCATTATCTTTTAATCCTATAGCCCACTCTGTACCTTTTTGTACTAGAGTTTGATTAGAACCACTCGCAGCTCTAAATCTAAACTCTACTGTTTCTGGTTTCCTACTAGTGTTAGAATCATCACTCCAACTTGCGGATATATGTTGAGCTCCTCTAAATCCTAATGCTCTAGTAAATCTTCTTTTTGTTTCAAAAGGTGCACGTTTGACATCCACATCTAATCCACCAAATTCTCTAACTTTTAAAATAGTTGATGGTACACCATAGCAATTTAATATTGCTTTTAATGAACCAATAGTACCCTTTGACTTTAATATAAAAGGCATACTTGCAATTAATCTTTTTGTTATTTCTTTAGAAACGTCAGCTTCTGTTGGTGAGTCTAGTGAACCAGATGTGTAAAGTGAATATGAAGTTCCACTCAATTTTCTACCAAATCCATATCTACTTAAATCTAACAAATCTTTACCATCTTGTGTAGACCAACCCAAAGATTTTGCAAGACTAAAAACTAAGTCTTTAGAAAAACCATCTGTTAAATCTAATCTTCTATCTGCTATATCAGATATTGATTTTATATAAGACCATAGTTCATCAAATTGTTGACCGACCATATCCATAAAATCTAAAAATTGTATATTATTAAAATCACTTTTTACATGGTCTGGTAGTAAATTTACTAAACGATTTCCATTCTCATTGTCATAAAATGAAGCACTATAAATCTGACCAGTTTTACTTGATACTGAACCATACCAATCTGTAAAATCAGAGTGTGAGGAACTAACTGGTTCATATGGATTCTCATATGTTCCACTTCCTGTTTTTGGCCATGACGCATTAGGAAATTCTCCAATTGAACTAGTTACATAACTTGATTGTTCATAATACAAATATTTTTCATATCCATCAAAATTATTTTTTATATCTCTTATTTTATCATGATGTATTTTTAAGTCTGCTTGTCCATTTGTAACACCCACAAAAGATGCACTTAAAACTTTTTGTTCTTCGATCTGTTGAATTTTATATTTAAAGTTCTTTAATCTTTTTTCTGCAGATGAAAAGTTTATGAAATTTTCATAGTTAGAATAATCTACAGATAATTCAACAGGAGTTTCTTTTAAAAATTTATCCTCTATCTCGTCTTTTAATCTACTATCGGTGGTGACCAAATCATCGTATGTCTTAAACTCAGTTTGTCTTTTTGTTATTGGTGAATCTTGTGGTAGATTATCCTTTGGTATCAATACTTGAAAGTCTTCATCTTCTTGTGCGTAACCAACTAGTTCAACTGTTTCTGTTAGTGGTGGTAGTACTTCTCTTACAACATACACCAAATCCTTTTCTGTTATATCATCGGGTATAGGTTCGTATGTTTTATATACTATAGAGTATGGTAACGTTGGAACTGCGTTATTATCATATTTAACATTAGTTGTTAGAACCTTTTTATCATCACCAAAATGTAGATACGTATTTAAATCTTTTCTATCACCAAATTTGTTAGATATAACCCAATTTGTATATTGTTCATTTGGTAACTTAGAACCTTCTGTTATTGGTTGTATTCTTTGTACAATACTTTGGTAACTTGAATCTATACCAATTGTATCACCATCAACAGAAGTTATTTTAGCAACAAATGGTTCATAAACAGGAGTAAACACTACTTGTCCTTCCTCATCACCAGATATAGGTATAGATGTAAATGCAAGTTCTGGTTTAATATCTTCAAGATAATAAGTACCAGAATCTCTTTCAATCTCTTCTGTTACTATTGCTCTTATTTCAAATGGTTGTACTTGACTAATATTAACATAATCTGATATTATAAATGTTTTTGATAAATCACCAAGTTCTTTTACTATTCTTTGACCATCTTGTAGTATTTCCCACTCTATTTCATCATCTTCACCAACACTATCAGATAATTCTATTGTGAATGGTTCATTATATAACACAATTCTAGATGGTGAAAAACTTGAATCATCATACCAACCATCACGTAAGATGTAACTGTTGATATTTTGATTTTCTATTTGGGTTAACTGACCACTAGGTCCTCCCACATCGGGCTCAGTCTCAACGGCCTCTAACGATGGTAAGAGTTTGAGTATATCTGGTAGTTCTACGTAAGGTTTTCTGGCCATTAGTGAGTCTCTATTATTGCTGGTAGATGAATCGTAGATTCATCATTTGCAGTGTTATCTTTTATTGTTAATTTTATACCGATGTGACAATCTTTACTAAAAAGTTCTAATCTAAGTCTTGCACCATTCCTTGTACTACCGTTACCAGTTTCACCATCTATAGTTTGAGTTGCTATAAATGGACTTTGTGAACTACGAGTAGCGTAAGTTTCGTCTGGTGTAACGATTCTGAAGTCTCCACCTTCATCTGCTCCATCTGGTCGTGGTTGTATCCTATTATAACTATTGCCGTCTTTATCAAAACCTGTCACTTCCCATGTATATAATGTTGTAGTATCTGCTCTTAAAAAAGAATTACTGACAATATCTATTACAGGACTAGGATCGTTTCTTTTTAAATAGACACAATTAAATTTACTATCTGATAAGTTTCTGACATCATCTAAAGTTCTACCACTTCCTTCAAAATCAACACCATCATCCCATTGTTGAAAAGTCTGTGATTCTTGTCCGAGTGTAAGGTCTTTGAACCTAGCAAAAGCTGGTGCAAAATTGGTATCACCAAATTTATTTGAATTATTCTTTTTAAATACCTTAACTCCTGGTTCTTCATCTAAAAAGAAACTAGCTTGAAATATATCACTACCAACTACCTCTGTTGTACCTAAACCTACATCATCCGCATTAGGAATTGCTGGTGGGAAAATTCTATCTACTAAAAAAAAGTTTGGTATTGATATAGTTCCACCTACCATCGATTGTTCGAATTGACCTGAATCTTCAAGACCAACTGGTGGTACAAATCTAATTTGTGTTGAGTTTGATTTTTCTTCTGCAGTACCTACAAATTCTATATTACTAAAAGATGAATCGTCTGCTGTAACCTTTTTGTTTCTAGCAGCTAGTCTGTAAAAATCTCTGACATATTTTTCATCTCGTATGTTTTGTGTTACTAATCTAATCTCATTTCTTGATGGTGATATTTGATGTGTTATGTATTTGTCCTCTTTTATAAATAAGGTTTTATCTATTTCATTAACATCAACGTCACCATTAAATATATTACCACCTTGGTCTGTAACTACAGTTTGATATGAACCAGCAAGTTTTCTTAAAAAATTATATGTAACTTTAAATCTACCTCTATCATATCCCAACTTTCTAAGAATAGTACCAGTTTTTAACTTAACACCACCCTTTTCAGAATCATAATAGTAATCTTCTGAATCAGCAACTGATGTTTCTAATAGATTATCATTGGTGTCATATATCATAACCTCAACATAGTCTTCCGAATCATTACCAAAGTAACCACCAAAGTATGTATTTTCAATCGAGTTGTAATTAAATGGTTCATTACCAATTAATATCTCTCTATCTTTTTCGTTTAATCTACTTGACATTAATCTACTGGCTCCCCCTCTGGTATACTATCTATAATCTCTTGAGTCCTAGTCTTCACCTTTCTCCACTCAGAACCGATTGCGTAAAAACTTTGTAAATCAGGAAATGGTCTTTTTTGATTTCCATCTATCAACCACTTTCTAACATCGTCTACATTATCTGAAGTTATAGTGTCACCATTTTCTAATCCATCTGGTAACGGATCTGCAATATCTACTTGTATTAACTCTGAAAAAAATCTGTCCACTAATTTGTCTGAGTTTTGGTCTTTTCTTGTTTGAGTTAATCCCCTTGTTTGAACAGAACAAGATTCTTTTTCAATCAAATCTTTAAAATCATCATATCCAAGTTCTTGTATATTTGTCCTACTCAATTCAGTTTCTAACGTAGAATATTCAGGATTACTATTTAGTACAGCATCTTCTATTCCCAAACGTGTAGTAATATCTTCAAAAGAATATAACACACCCTCTTCGTTTCTAAATAAATTTTTAGCACGAGAAACTAACTCAGATAAATATTTACTTCTGAGTTTGTCTATAAAATTATTATAGAACCCAACGTTACTTAACTCTTCTTTTTTGTAAGGCATTACTGAGAAACCTTGAATGTGAATCCCTCGTTAAAATATTGGTCAAGTTCATCAACACCACTACCACTTCGGACTCTAAATTCTAAACGATAGTATCTTTCAGGTTGATAACCATTTAAATCCAACATAAAATAATTACCAGTAGAGTCACAACTTAGTTTTGAACCACTACCATAAGGAACAATTACTTCTTCAGTCTCTGCATCTAATATAGAATAAAAAGATGAACCACTTGGTAAATATTTTACAGATAAGTTAGCTGGTGTTGTAGAATACGAAGCTTCAGGAAATCTTTCTCTACCAACTAATCTAAATTTTACTCTAGAATTTTCCTTGTACTCTGGTCGTAGTCCTTTCATATAAATCGTCATATCTTCTAAGTTTGCCATCGTTAATGGTGAAAGAGAACCACTATCCCAACTAGAGTCATCCCAAACTGTTTCTAAAGTTGGTGGATATTTAGTATGAGTATCTGATGAGAAAAATGACAAATTACCAAAAAGTTTTGTATTACCTTCATCTACATTAGAATCTAAATTTCCAATACTACCACTTCGTTTTATCATAAACCCATCATTAGAAATAGAACCTGACAACCATTGATTGACAATATCTGTTACGTTCATTCTTATATCAATAGTCTTATGGTTGATAGAATGAGACGCTTCATAACCACTTCCACTATACCATGTTCCACCACTAGCACTAATTGAACTATCCCATATAGTACCAGCTGTTAAACCATCTCTAAAATTCCAACTACAACCCTCCTCTGTAATTGGATTGTCATACGAATGTCCTTGTCCCATTGTCCATGATTGACTTACAGGATAAGCATAAATACTTTGTGATATATCTAAATTACTGGATTTTGCATCAAATAAATTTAAATAATATGATGGATTGGTTATTGTACCATCTACTATAGAAGATGATATTTCTGCTAAATCAAATTTAATAAGTATTCTAGAGACGTTTACTGCATCACCAGAATCACTAACTGTTTTTTGTATTTCTAATACTTCGTCTAACCCAGCATTTAAACTACCACTTTTTTGGTAAATAGTTGTATCTTTTTCTGCAAATGTAAAATAATGCATTACTACTCCCTAACTCCTAAATTATCACCCAACACTTTTCCTTTAATATCTGAGTTAGGGAACTTAACTTCAAATATACTAGGATCTAATGCTGGGTACAAAATACCACCACGTAACGATGTGTTTATATCAAAGAAATTACCAGAGTAACCTTGAGCAATTTGATACTTGTTTTCAATTACAATTGGTAAATTATTTGGATTGTTTTCTGTTGGATTTACAACAGTTGCAACACCATCAACTAAAGACAACTCATAAACCAAATCTGCAAGAACAATTGGTTGTCCTATTTGCCACCTATCAATATCAAAGAAATCTTGAACAGCAGAAACACATCTCAATAAAACCTCTTGTTTATTAAAACCCACTTTTGTTAATATTGCAAAACTAATTCCTATATTTATTATGTAAGCATCTTTTATATTTATAGCATCTGTTACCAATCTATATTGTGATAAGTATGTTTTTAAATTTTGTTTTGTTGTTTGTGTTAATCTAGATAATTTTTTATTAGAGTCAAATCCAAGAGTATACATGTTCATTGCTAATGGATTTGGAATATTATTAACTTGTAAATCTTTTAAACTCTTACCTACATCTGAATTAGTAATTTCACGTTCTAATGTTTCAGCCATACCAACTTTACTTAATTGTTCGTCTTGTGACAGATGAATTTTTGCAACGGTTCCATATTTTGCTGGTAAAGAATATGCTCTTACAATATAGTCATCTTTAGTAACTGCTCTTGATTGTGCTTGAAAGAATGCTAATGCATTTTCTCTAGTTTCTCTAACAGTTTCTCCTGAAGAACCACCAGTTGCTGGTCTTGGATTTGTAAATGAAACTGAGTCTTTTGATTCTTGTACTAATGTTGAAGAAAGACCATTTTCATTTATGGTAAAAGATATAGGCCCTAACTGATTAACATCACCTACATTTACATTGTCATCTATACCACCACCATATGAATATTCTATTGTAAGAGTTGTGTTTGCTGGTGCCATACCAAATGTACTTGTCTTTAAAAAGTTAGAAGGATCGAAAGCAGTTGTTAAATATGATGGACTACCTGGTAAATTAGAACCAACATTTGTTGGATTAGGTACAATCTCTTCATCAGGATTGTCTGATATACCAGCTCCAAATCTTAAAACAGTTTCATCATTTTCATTTATATAAGTTGTAAATCTTCTTGATACTTTTTTTAGTTTAAGTATGTAACCTGCTTTTTCTCTATCCCCAACCGAAGAAGGATCGTTTGCTGAGTTATTTTCCATATCTTCAAATACAGTATCTCTGGCTAAAGAATCAACTTCATACCATTTGTTACCATCACTATCAGTACATGATATAATTTCTATTACATCTGAATTAGCTAATCTAATTTGTGGATATTTTTCTGCAGAACCAAAATCAAAAAACTCTGTAGATATCTCACCACTTCTTGCTTTTATTTTTTTCTTTAATAAAAATTTTGTAGGTTCACCACTATCTGTTTCAAATATCGTAACGTCTCTGGTATCATAAGAACTAGAAAATTTAAAATTGACATCTTCTAAAGTTCTAAACGTTGTTCCGTTAGAACCAGCATTAACTTGAGTTCCCTCATTAACTGTTAGAGCATATCTATAATCTGGTCTACCATTAAGAGCTGGAACAGTCTGAAATACATCTAGAACAACATCAGCAGGTGAAGTTGTTTTTGGTTTATAACCAAATGATTGTGCTATGTTATATACATTTCTTTTTTCTTCAGCATAAGCTAAAAGAGTTTCTCTAAATTGTGAATCAATATAATAAGATAGAACATCTCCTACATAAGAAGCCATTTCGATAAACATCATACCAGGTGATGCTTCGTTAAAGTCATTATATGTATTCGGAAAGTATTGTTTAGCAAACTCTATAAGATTTGTTTTAAAGTCACTAAAGTCTTTATTTAAATAATTTATAGATTTTACCGAATCTTTTTTTATACTTGTACGTGCCATTAATATCCTCCAGGTCTACCCTCAGAACTATCTCCACCAACTTCAGTTCCATCAGATGCGTTTAATGTTAACGATTGATTTACCAACGGATCTAAAGTGGTTGAAAATTTTATACTAACAAATATTTTTTCTGGTTGGTTTTCCTCAGTTAAAGTTTCAATATCAATTATATTGATATATGGTAAAAATACGTTTGTTGCTTCTATAATTACATCTTCAATTTTTGATGGTAAGTTTTCATCATGTTGTTCAAAACATACTTCCCTTAACCTACAACCAAATTCAGGATTACCTACTCTTTCACCAGGATAAGTTAATAGCAAATTCCTAAGATTGTGCCTAGACTGCTGTAAAGAATTTTTAGTCATAGTAAAGTTGTTATTGTTATCTGCCCTTAAAGGAAAAGATAACCCAACATATGTTCTAGGATCTAAATCTACTTCTCTAGCACTTCTTGGCATTATCCCAATCCTCCTTGTTTCTTCTTATCTAATGCTTTCATTAATTTACTATAATCCTTTGTTAATGCATTTGTTACATGGTCTGGTACTTGGTCAACAGACATTCCAGCTTTCTTTATAGTATCTACAGCAACCATGTCACGTTTAACTTCATCTGTTTGACCGTATCCTAATAGTTCAGTCATTCTTGAAGTGTCAAATGTTTCACCACCCATTGTTGGATATTCACTAGTTTGGTTTTTACTAAGACCAACAGTTTCATTCAGAACTTCATTTAAAGATTTATTATTTGTATACTTTACTTGTTCTTTTGGTTCTGATACTTGTGGTATAACATCAGCTAATTTTTTAGATGAAGTTTTTTGTTCGTTAATAAATATCTCATTTATCTCTTTTTTTATTTCTCTACGAACAACTTCTTGGATTATTTTTACCAACTGTTTTTTAGTCATGATAACTCCTATATCGTTTTTACTTTTTTACTTAACATATTATTTATCTTTAATGTCAATCCAGCTATCTTACTTACCATTTGAGGATCTTTAGCAGATAACGGTGATTGTGTGTTGTCAATTGCTACTGGTAATAATTTTAACACACTAGCAATATCTTCTAATATTTTTTTCAGTTCATCTCCCAATACTACTGCTTGTGTAGCATCTTTACTGCCTAATTTTACTTCGTCTTTAATTACACTTAAATTAGGTGCGTTAATTTTTACCTCTTGTCTTCCTTTAATAAATATACCATCGGACTGAATTAACACTTTTTTTCCTTCAACCTGTTCACCATCAAACTTATCCCTCATACCACGAGATATTAAATATATTGATGCGTCATCATTATCAATACTTTCTTTTCTAAAGTTTCCATCCGATTCATCAACGTGTGTAGATATTTTTATTTTTGGTGTATTATCGTGTCCGTCAAAATGTAATGTCTGACCAAATCTACCATCAAATGTGATACACCCTTCTCCTATCTCAATAGGTTTTACTTTTTTTCTTTCAAAAGTTTTTCCATACTTTGTGTTTTCTACATAAATACCTGATGCACCAGGTATTGAATTTTCGTTAGTAGAACCTTTTCTATTTATAATAGCAGAATAATAATGTTGACCATTAAACTCTGTTACCACAACATGTTCACCAATAACAGGTATTGTGGTCATGTTTCCAAATAAAGGTTTTACGTTTTCTAAAAAATTACCACTATTTAAAAAAGTACCTGATATTGAACCACGATTATTTACCTCGTTTAACGTAACACTCTGTACTTCCATAGCTTCTGTTTCATGAAAATCATATTGAGAAGCAGTAATTAATCTTTTTATGTAAGAACTAATTTCTGATGGTGTTGCTAAACGACTTAAAGGTATAGAGGTTGTTTGGTCAATATTCCTTTTTTCTCTATATGCCATTAATTTATCCTATCAGCATTTTCTATTTTATTATGTATCTTATCTGACTCTGTTTGTATATCTTTTATAGTATCTTCAATACCAGATAGTAATTGAGTTTTCTCTTCTTCTGATAATCCAAATTCATCTTCTGCACCAGCTTTACCTTCAGCGGAAATAAGTCTCTGAACGATACCAGCCATCTTTACTAGTTGGTCGTCATTTCTGACATTTATTTCAAGATACTCTTTTATCATAGGAACTATCTGAACTGCAGTATCTCCATCCTTAATAAACTGAACTAATTCTTTTGTAAGAATGTCCAATTGTTTTCTATTATATTCTGTATTTTTGTAAATATCTTCGAAAAGTGATGATAAAGATTTACCTTCAAATATTTCGTAATCTATACTCATGATTAAACCTATATGTTTTTATATACTAATAAATATAGGGATGTGAAAAAAAGACAATATATAAATATATACTGAAAATTATTATTTGATAAGATTATAGTTATATACGAGGGTTTTTATTAACCCTTTTTTTCTAACTAACGGGAGATAACCATGCAGGAAATAATAACAATGGTAAAGGGATACATAGATGACATTGTTCATTTATTGGTTTCCTTTGTAGCCGTAGGTGCAGTTTCTGAAGTAATATTCGGAACTGGTATCTTTGGTGTCAATGTTATTGGTAACCTCACATCCATCATTAATAAGTTCGGCGAGTCGGGTTTCGCTGGACTTGTCGCCTTATTGGTGTTGGTGGGTTTATTTCGTAAGTAGGTACGAAATAGTTTGATAGTCCTACGCTATCGGGCAAGAAAAAAGGGGAACTTAGTTCCCCTTTTTTTGTTTAGAATATTGAACCAGTATTTGCAGTATCTATTTTTCCACCTTGTTGAAATTCTTCCATCATATTAAAATAATAATTTTTCATTTGATTTATTACTCTCGTAATATGTTGAGTATTAGAACCTGTCATTTCACGAATCATGATATAGAGAGCTTTCTTATTAAAGTTTTCTATGTTTCTTCGTCTACGAAATAATTCCAAAACAGAATCAGCAACTAGAATATCTTTTTGTCTACGAAAAATATTTGTAATATTATTATCCCAATATTCTAGCATTTGGTCAACAAACTCCATTTGAAAACTATCATTTTCACTAACAGATTGTTCTGATGTTACATTTCTGTTATAATCCAAAACGGTTATTTGGTCATGAATCTTCATCTTTTTATAATTGTTATTATTATGAAGTATCAACCAATTCTTACCAACAATAGAAAAGTATGAGAACGCTCTACCTTTCTCTGGTTTGTATTTTGGCATTTGCATAACTAAGAACGCTACAACCTCATGTTTTACCTCTTCGATTGGATAATCAAAATAGTAAAATTTAAAAGTATGAATTAGATTTTCAGCTAACTTATTAAAAGCAAATGCTATATGTTCCTTGTAAATTCTATTTTTAATTACAGGATTATCACTTTCATTGTATCGTATAATTGCATTCTGTACAGGTGTACCAAAATAGATTCTACTTTTCTTTTTACGTTTTCTTTTTACTTTAGGTTTAGTCGATTTATTTGTCATCAACATCTTCCCCCCTCATATCATTTAGTTGGTTTACGGTTTCTTGTATTTGTTTAAATATTGTACCAGTCTCATCATCAGATTCAAAACTTCCCATCGAATCAATAACTTTTAGTTCGTCATTAACAGATATAATCACATCATTAAAATCTTCTATCCAAGTTTCTAACATTTCTGTTTTTCTCATAAGATTCCATACTATATATGATTCTACTATTAATAAGACACCTAATATTATTTCAACAATCATGACTCTTCTCCGAATAGTTCGTTAAACAAGTCTTTAGATTTTTGTGAAAGTTGTTCTGTTACTTCTTCTGTAGAAACAGCTGACTTTATTTTTTCAACACTTTGTTTAGTCTTCTGTTCCTCTTCACGTTCAAGTTTCATATTTAATTCATATTCAATTCTAGTCGTTGCCATATCAGCTTGGTGAATAATTAATGGCATATTTGATTTCAATTTCTTTTCAGGTGCATACGATTTTAAATACTGAATGTTACCATCATCATACATACCATCAGCTAGTTTTATTCCTAACACTTCATTTATTGTCATCTTGATTCCGAACTGATTTAGTATCCAAAGACCTCTATCAGGTGGTGTTAAAAATGGAATATCAGGATTGTTTACATATAACTTACCTTGATTCTTTACATGCCAATCAGATTCGTTTGGAATGTAGTGGTCACTATCCATGTCACCAACCTTACCCAAGTCATGATGCATAGCAGCAAAGACAAGTTCTTCCATAGTGTAATCATCTACGTAAGCTCCGTTGTCTTTCCATATCTTATAAAACTCTTTACTATAATGTACAATGTTTAAGATATGTTGTACATAACCACCTGGTGTACATAAATGAAAATGTAATTGACCAGAAGCAGGAGCTACACACATCCTATCTTCAAAGTGACTATACATCTCTAACAACTTTTCTTTACGTTCACCTTCAAACGTGTCTTCTATAAGTTGAATTAGTTTATTCCAATTTTCTTGGATTTGTTCTGGTGTAAATTCTATCATATATACTCCTTAAAAGAAAGAATGTTCTTTCACTTTGATTTCGTTTTTTAAATTACTCATTTTCTGAAAAAGTTGTTTATACTTTTCAAAAACATTTTTTGGTTTGTCACTTTTTACCATCTCGTCTAAAGCCTTTAGAAGTTTAAACATATCTCTAGAAACCACTTGTTCTAAAACATGGTCATGACTATGTACATAGTATTCTGCTTTGTCAATAGCTTCTTTGAATATCATTAAGTTATGTAATCTGATTGCAGTAGTACAAGTACTTTTCCATTCTATAGTATCTTCCCAAATAAGTGATTCTCTTAGATATTCTTTATCAAACTCTGTAGAAACTGGTAGATAAGGAAATGGTTGGTCTTTAAAAGAATCATCATGTTTAGGAACGTTTATAGATTGGAATGAAGCTTTCTTAAAATTATAATCTAAATAGTAACCACCAAAAACAACTGCTCTATCTGGTGATGAACTATCTGTGGTTACAACTACTTTAGAACCTACTTCGTTTAAAGATTTCTGTAATTGATTTAACATTAAGAAATCAGATACTTTGGAGATACCTAAAATATGAAACCATTTATTATTTTCATTTAGATGTTCTTTACCATTTAATAAAGATAAAACACCTGACATAAAAGCATATACATTTCTTCCACCACCACCGACAGCCCATCCTTGAAATGGAAATTGTTTTACTTCATTGTACCAACTTATATATTCTAATTCATTTGTACCTTGAACAACATTTAAGAAATCTGTGTTACCACTTTGATTATCTGCAAAGTATTTAAAATTGTCTTTACTGATTCTCAAACACTCTTCGTACTTACCTTCATATTTCATCTTTGGTGGTATATCTAAATTCATTGCAATGTCTGAATTATTTTCTAACCAAACAAAAACTTTTTCTAAAAGAGACTTATCCCATTTCAAAGCACCTGATGCAATCTGAAATCCACCAGAATCTCCCATAATCAAATTATCTTTTGTAAATCCAAATTCATCATAGAAGTTAGGATGATTCTTAAAAAAGTGACCTGCAGATATTAAGAACTCGGTATGTCTATATCTTTCAGGAAAGTCTTTTGAATAAAATCTAGATGTCAATCCATTTCTTAAAATAACATTTTTTCTAAGAGCTTGACCAAATCCAGCTACTGAAAAAGATGGAAAATATTTAAACTTACTCATACTAAATAATCCTGTACTTCTTTACTATCTTCACGCTCCCAAGGATAAACAATCCACTTGTCACCCTTTTCACTTATCCAATAATCAGGTACTACTGAAGATTGTTTATGATAATCCAATGTTGCAAATGTAGCTCCATTACAAACCTCTAGTCTTTTCATTTTTTCTAAAGTAAGACCAGTATCTGCTATATCATCTACAACTAAAAACTTTTTACCATACATATCTCTAAGACTTGTGATTAATGGAATACCCAACTTATGACTTACCAACACTGCAACTATTAGTCCACCTCTAGGTATACCATACACAGCTTCAAAAGATTCATGTTCAAGTCTTTGACATAAATCATTTACTCTACCATCAATGTCTTCCCAATTATAAAATACTTTCATTATTTTAAATCCCTTATAAAATTATAAAACTCTTCACGTACTCTAGTTTTATTTTTAAACACATTACTTAACTTTGCAGTCTTCATAATTGCATCATGTTTAACACCACGAACACAAGCACACATGTGACTTGCTTCTATCATAACAGCAACACCAATATTATCTATACATTCTTTATGAATGTGGTCATGTATTTGAATTGTTAAATTTTCTTGTACTTGAGGTCTACGAGCATAAAACTCAACAATACGATTTAATTTACTTAAACCTATAACCATACCATTTGCTGTAGGTATGTAAGCTACATGAGCATTACCAATAAAAGGTAAATGATGATGTGAACAAAAAGAATGTAATTTTATATTACCTTGAAATACTATCCCATCATAATTGTTTACATTTTCAAAAGCTGTTATCTTTGGTGGTTCATTATAAACACCACTAGCCAAATCATTAACAAAAGCTTTTGCAACTCTAATCGGTGTGTCTGAAGAATTAGGATCTTCTTTCCAATCAAATCCAAGAGCTGACATATAATTACCATAATGTTCAGCAGCTTCTTCAATCATTTCTTGTTTTTCTTTTTCGGTTAATGGATGATTACCATTTGCATGTTTTAATTTATTCATTGATATCTTCCTTATATTTTGTAACGTCTTCTATTCCAGCTTTCTCAAAAGCCAATATTCTATCTGTACATGCTCCACATTTACCACAACCATCACCTGTGTAACATGATATAGAATTTTCAAAAATATATTTAAAATCTAAACTTAACTCATCACATATATTTTTTGCATCTTTAATTATTTCATATTTCTTTTTATTTACATAAGGTAAATAATAATTTATATTTTCTGTATTTACATTTCCTATCTTAAATGCATCTTCTAACTTTTCATAAAATTCTGGTGTACAATCAGGTGGGATAATATTACCATCTCCAGCATGTACTCCCAAACAAACATCAACTGCTTCATCAGAATCCTTTGCAATAGAAACTGCAAACCCATAAAGAACTGAAGAGAATATTGCATTTCTGTTTGGAACAAAATTCATCTTCATTTTATTTTCATCTGTGGTACCTGTAGGTACATCAACATCAGAACTTGTTAAGGAAGAATTAAACGTTCCAAATACTGAAGATAAATCTACTCTTTTATTTTCTATTGTATATTGTTGATACTCAAGATAATGTAAAATACGAGCTAGACCATCTAACTCAACTTTATTTTTCTGACCATAATAATAACTTATGGTGTGTATGTCGTAACCCTTATGTATAAGATGTAATAACAATGCAGTGGAATCTAGTCCACCACTTAAACTTAATATTGCTCTCACTTACTTTTTCTCCAATTAAGATAACCATAAACATTTAAACCCATAAGAACTACTGCAAGTAAAACTTGTGGATTTGCTTTTATGTAAACAGAATATACTAACATAAATAAATTTCCTAAAAACCAAACTATCCAAGATACTTCTAACTTTCTTGCATTTAGATAGTAACCAAATAAGATACATATTGTACCTAACCAACCTATAATATCAAACACCACGAACATCTCCAAAAGCTATAATATGTAATCGGTCTGTATAATTGTAACCTTCTCGTTCACATATCTCCATTAACCAAACTCTTCTTTCATTTAGTTGTTCAGATACCAAACCTTCGGGCATTAACCAAACCATATTATTTGGAATGTCTAATATCTTCTGCAACTCTTTAACTTCTTGTAAATCTTTTTCATTTGATATAACTGGTTTTAACTGATAGTCTTCATGATTGTCAATGAGTTGTCTCATAGCATCGTAGTTACATCTCCACTTCTCGTGTTGTTGTTTATCTTTTTCTGTAACCTCACGATTAGCATAGGTCATCCAAGTACCTGGTCTTGGTGTAGAGTTAGATAACTTTGGTGATAGTGAAATACAATCAGCTTCTGTTTGTACGAACTCACTACCTTCAGTTTCTATTGTTATTGTATGGTCATACTTTTTACCGATAACACATAACTCTTTTAATAACTCTGGATGTATTGTAGGACCTCCACCTGTAACCATTGTATGTTTAATTTGTGGATTTGATTCGTATACCTTTACAACATCATTTAATGTGAATATACCTTTCTCAGGTTTCCAAGAAGCATAAGGTGTATCACAAAATGAATCTGAGAATTGACATCTCAATCTACAACCGGTAACTCTGATAAGAATATGTGGAACACCCATGTACTTGCCTTCACCTTGAAGACAAGTATATGTTTCACCAAGTGGTTGTTTTTTAGTATAATCCATATTTTAGTCCGCTATTAATGGAACTGGTATTCCAACTTCTTTATAGTGTTCTAATAACATCTTTTGTTCTAGTGAATGTTTACCACGAGCTATACCATTACTATCATCTTCATCTTCTTTTTGATGTTCACTCTTTAATATTCTACAAGTAAAGAACAACTCAAGATTATTAGGTAACCACTCATCACACATATACTTCCAATCCCATCCACTATTTATGAACTCCATAAATATATGAACTCCAACTTCAGTAACTCCAAATATATGGTCTTTAGTTAATTTCTTCCCAATCTTACGAGCAACTTTTAACTTGTAAGCTTCTTCACTAAACAACTCAAATCCAACATTAGTTTTATTAAGAGGTAGAACCAAACCATTATATCCTAGTGGTAATCGTAAGAATGAACGAAATTTACCTTTTATATTTTCAAGGTCACCATTACTATAGTGATTTTTAAAAACATCTGAATCATATGGATTGTCAAGGGCAGCTTCATACTCAGCCTTGACACCCATTAACTTGTTATAAAAAAATGCTTTTATTTCTTTTTCATTTTCATTCCAATATTTACTTACCTTAATATTAACGAATTTACTATCGTTTACTGGTAACTTTATATTCATATTAAAACCCTTATTTATCATATGTTAAATTACGAAAAAAAACAACATTTGTCAAGCAGTTTTTTTTACTTTTTTAAAGTATTTTTCTTCTAATACTAACATTTTTTCATGAATAAAATGACTAAATAAAATACTACCACCTGGAAAACCACCTTTGTCTGGTATCATATTTACTATTCTATCTCCGATATATGTTATATATTGTTTAAATTCGAAGAAGTGTGAATCTGAATATAGGTCACCTGAGATAGGAAAACAATTTTTCACTGTATCAGCTTTCACAACACCACTCTTATCGTACGCTTGACCTTTGAATCTTGAGTTTATGGTTGATGTTCTAAGGTACTTTGCAAGAAGTGTTAGGAAAGGAGCCTTTGCATCTTTACTACCATGTTCAACTCTAATATCAAATAACACTTTTAATATTTCATCCGAATATCTTTTGAATCTCATATCAAAAGGTATGTTTGCTTCTATTCTCATTTCTTCAGTTAATGCATTAATTGTTCCACCTAGAACAACTTTATTACTTAAGTTACCATGATACTTTTTCATCTGTGATGTTAAATATTCCCAAACTTCTTTTTGAACTTTGTCTGTTATAGCACGTGAACCAGTTGAAATGAAATCGTAATCTGTCCACTTCATTTGACCAGTATTTAATGTCACTAATGTAGTCCATAGTCTTTCTATGATATCTTCATCTACATTAGTACTATCTTTGAGAACTATATGTGTTACATCTAGGACAGGTAGCATACCTTCAATGTCTGTACCTTTATTAAATATAGCTCCTTCCTCTTCCAAGTCTTTACAAACTCGTATTCTACCATTAACATCAACTGCTAACCAATAACCTTTCTTATATGATTTCTCAAACAGTATGACATCATTTGGTAATTGTATACCTATGACACCAACTAAAAATCCATTTTTTCTAATTGAATCTATTAATGTGTCATATGCTTTTCGAACAGCTGGGACATCTAAATCCCATCTTGTGGCATCGGTGTCACCACCGTTCAAACCAACAGGTTCTAGTATTTTATTAAGAGGTACGTATCGTATTTTTGGTGTGAGTATTGTAAAGGTCTTCACCTTGTTTTTATAATCCATTTTATTCTTTCTGATTAATCTATAGATTAATCTTGATTTAAGTTAAAAAACAAACTACTTCTGTGTTGTTTTTATATAAGTATAATCAAGTTACTGAAAATACAATTATTTTTTTCCTATATGATATTCTGCCATATTATCTTCGTGTTCCCAACATTGAACTTTAGATACAGAAGCTCTTCCATCTGTTTCTCTTTGTACAACGTCTTGTAAATACTTTGCAACTAACTCAGCAAACTTTTCACATCCAACACCATTCTCTAATATTCGTAAATCTATAACTCCACGATTATGCATTTCTTTGAACATCTCAAGTTCAGGATCGTCAGCAGCAACACAAGTGGTATGGTCAAACATATTCTTTAACCATTCTTTGACTCCGTTACGTTTAAAACATCCAAAGTCAATTACCCAACCATTGTCATCTAGTTCACCTTCGAACCAAACTTTAAAACAGAATGCATATCCATGAATTAATTTACAATGTGAATCAGCTCTCCATTGTCTGAAAGCTGTACTATAACCTATAAAACGTTTATAACTTTTATACATATTTCTCCCAAGGTGATGGTTCATAATGAGCTTCTACTTCGAAAATAAATCTATTTGGAACTAACTTATTTTGTTTCTTACTCCAATTTTTCTCACTATCTGAAATCATACTTTCGTGTCTATCATCGTACTTTATATATCTTAAAACCTTAATAGGAAACGTAGTTGGCCCTGCTTTGGGAAAATCAATATCATGAACCTTGACATCGACTATTTTTCCTATGTTTCTTTTTAATATATTTGATTCTTTTTTATCTGCATGATAATATCCTATATCTGAATTGAACTTATGTTTAGCCCAACTTACTATAGTATCTCTCATTATAACCTCTCTTTAATTGAATTAATGACCGTTGTATTATCAACTGGTGTTTGACCAGTATAGATAATACTACCATCAAATTGAACTTGATATTTTGCACCCATCAAACTTTCTGTAACACCAAGTTTGTTTACATTACAATCAGCCCACTCTTGTTTTATATCATTTCTAAGTGAGTCTGCATTTGATTTGAAATTAGTATTATATATAATTGTAACCAACATTAATATATTGTACTATCTACAACCAAATCGGTTTTGACTATTTTAGCCTCTTGAAACATATATGGTGGTACACCTGGCGACTCTAGAATATCTATTCGGTTTACAAACCTTTTATTCATAGTGTCTCTTACTTGATATACACCATCCTTTTTTTGATTAGTACCCTTCAGTAAAACAAAGTCTCCGTAATCTAGGAACCCACCATGTCGTTTCAAAAGATTTCTACTCACCGCTATGAATCGGTACTCGCTAGCTTTGTGTACCCTAATGCGCGTTCCATCCGCGAGAATGTTCGGTGTAGAATCAGTTTGATAACGAACAGGTTCATACATAGTTACGGTCACGTTCATTCCTTCTGTTTCGTACTTCTCCAACTTCTGTTTCAATACTTTGTTATCACTAACTAAAGCTTGAAGTTGTTTGTTCTTATCTTCTAAGAACTTTGTTGATACCCAACCATTGGTTACAGTTATCAACGCAATGTATAACGCTAGTTTCTCTTTATACATACTAATAAATATATCCTTTACTTGTTAAATTACAAAAAAAATTTCGTGGAGCTGGTGGGATTCGAACCCACGTCCAGTCTGTTTTCTTCAACGAGTCATTCACAGCTTAGTTCAGTTTCAATAAGAAGTAACTGACAAACCACTTACAACTTTGCTCAGAGTTGTCAACTGGTAGTTTCTTTAATCTCTAACTTCTATCCTAACTAAAGAGATGGTGTCTAACTTTTTTTATGACCGAGTGTTAGACAACTCAGTATCTTATGCAGCGTATGCGTAAGATGGTTGAGAATCACCAATCGGTAATTCAACTGAGTAATCATACTCAGCTAAATGCCAATCGATGTCCAACCCTTCTAGCGATTGTTCGCCATATAGAATTGTGAGTCTTTTGTAACGAGACATACTCAATCTCTGCTGCACTCCATTGTCAAATAACACCTGTCGATTTCCAAATACAGCCCCATATTTTTACCAATCTTCAGTATTGTAGTTATCAAAAGGATTATCAATTGCTTCTCTAATCTGACTTACTACATCGTCAATTCCATCCCAATTTTCTTCTTCAACTGCTTCTTCTAAATTATTTAGAATCTCTTCTAACAACTCTTGATATGCTTCACTGCTATCCATTTTACCTCCTGTTTAAAATAATATCTTCTAAAAATGATGCCATAACGATAATACCAAGAACAGCTAAAGTTACACCAAACATAAATGTAAGTATAGGTACTGCAATCAAAAAGAATATTAATCTTGCAAATACTTTTAAGTTGTCTACTTCTTTTTCTTTGGATAAACTTTTAATTTCTCAATCTCCTTATCGTTAAATTTGTCAAAATATTTTGTTTTAATTAAACTCTTATGTGCCTTATTTAATTCTTTTCTTGTGGCAACATTAATTAAAAAGTATGGTGATTTTTTTCTAGTCTCCTCACCACCAGCACTCCATTCTTCATACGGTGAAAAACAAAGAGCTTTGTAATCTGTGTATTGTAAAAAATCTTGTAAAGTATTCTGATACTTTTTTCTAGTCACATCTTTCCATCTTAGGTTTTTACTATCAGTACATATAAATAATGCTGAGTGATATTTTGACTCAAAAAACTCTTCGAACAAACTATCTAAAGAAACCTTAGTTGGTCGCCAAACTTTTACAAATAATCTGTCACTCATTCTTTCAGGTTTCAGAAAAGGACAAACTGGCATACCAGAAAATGCATCGTTTGGTTTTTCTAGATAATCAAAATACTGTTCAGTTTCTAGAATCATCTGTTCGTCACTTTTGTTAAATAGTTCTAATTGATACAACATTTTTTATATTTTTTTCCACTACCACAAGGACATGGTTCATTACGACCAATCTTTGGTTTATCTCTTCTGATGGTAAGTTCCATAGCTCTATCTAATATTCTCATACCATTAAGATGGTCAATCTCATGTTGAACACAAACCGATTCTAATAAATCTAAATCTGTATCTCCACCACCAAAGGTCATATTACTTTCCATATTATCCACTTTAACTTCTATAGTCTTATATCTTTTAGTGTGACAACCTTTTTTTGGATAACTCAAACAACCTTCATAATATCTTATTTCTTCTTCTTTACTAACGATTTCAGGATTAACAAGAACGATTGGCTCTTTGACGTTAACCACGGCAACCGAAGCATCAATTCCCACTTGATTCGCTGCCAACCCAATGCCGTCTCCTCTTTTGTTAAGTACTTGAAATAGTTTTGTTGCAATCTCATATCCTTCTTCAACTGATACTCTCCTTAACTTTTTTTGTATTAACGGATTATCTTCTTTAAAACAATTTATAACTTTCAATATAGTATTGTCCTTTGTGTGTTTAGGTTCGTATGGACACATCAAACATCCATGTCCACAACAATAACCTCGTTCTGTTAAAAACTCTTTTGATAACATTAATCAGCTTTTTTATAAAAGCCTAGTGTTTTATCAATATCAACTTCCACGAAATATTCTATGAGAGCATTACACGTACCACACCAAACAGGTGTTACTGATTTATGTTTTTTATACTCTCGTAAATGGTTCTCTATATATTCTTGTACCGACAAATTATCTTCTGAGTTATGTCTATACCTCAAACCCAATTCACGATTTTTTGGATTTTGACCACATTCTTTACACACACCTTTTTTTGCTTTCGTAGTTTTGTGTTTTAAGACGTAGGAACCATCTTTACGTTTGGTTAAACTTTTACTCATCACCTACCTTCTCACGATATAACTTAGCGTCGTGGTCATCACGAGCATAAAATTTAGTTCCATCTTTTAGGGTGTACTGTTTATACCCATCCCAATAGGTTTTCTTTTTCTTTGACATATTAATCTCCGAATTTGTGGTTTAAAAAATCTTTTTGTTTTTGTACAGCTTTCTTAAGTGCAGCTTTCTTTTCAGCTTCTCTTGCAATAAGTATCTGCTCTTTAGTTCTACGTTTAGTTTTTTTCTTCTTAACAGGTTTAACTTTCGTGGGTGGTAGCGTACCTTTCAAATCAGGTTGTTCTACACCCTTGTGAAATACGTTTCCATCTTTATCCACGAACTCAGCCATGAAATGCCAACCTGCAGGTCTACCAGTTGGTTTGTAAGCTGGTTTACTTGTATCAGGAAACAACTTGTTAAGTTGACCATTGATAGCTCTACTACCCATTACAGATACAGCATCCGTACTGACGTTACGAACTGTTTCACCAGTTACCCTACAATCCATACATGGGACACCATCAATATAATATCCACCATTTTGTTCAAATGTTTTTTTAGCCATTTTTTACTCCTTTTTTTAATGCAAATGAATTACTTAATTCTGTTATATGTCTACACCTTCGTCTATAAGTATAACCCAAACAAGTACAACTGTATTGTCTGTGATACTTATCCCAATTTACTGTGTAACGTTTACCATTGGAACCATCAACTCTCCATTGATTAGGAACCATGATTTCACCATCAAATGTTTTGATTACCGTATCTAATATTTGTTGATTGGTCATTAACCATTCTCCAACGTTTTTATTAAAGTAGTTATCTCACTTATAGCAAAGTCTATAGATGTTAGTGAGTCTGATGTACCACCCTCAGGTAGTTGATGAACAGCATCATTAAGTTCTGACTCAATAATATTTAGTGATAATATAATATCTTTATATTCCATTATACCCTCCCAAACATAGATTCGTTTTTATAAACACAACCATACTTACTTACTGGTTCAGGATCTTGTTGTCCTAACATAATACCATCGTAATGCTTCATCAATTCTGACATCAAATGATTTCTACCATTCTCAGACATCCAATTAATCCTATGGAACTTACCATCAGCCGTCATCTCCACAACCTTAATTTTGTTGTGTAATGATGAGTAACAATACTCCACGACTAATTTTTTAGTTCCCA
>Ga0181591_10000688_pt1 | contig 27642 bp, 31 predicted proteins | sample 071ome_33_FD_133757 | JGI IMG/M metagenome (GOLD analysis project Ga0181591, IMG submission 133757) | Coastal salt marsh microbial communities from the Groves Creek Marsh, Skidaway Island, Georgia - 071412AT metaG (megahit assembly) | ecosystem: Environmental > Aquatic > Marine > Intertidal...
GCCAAATTGACGGCTGTCCAACCTTCTTGCGCAGTGCCTCCGGAACAGTTCATTAGTCTACCCGAGTATAGTGACGCTAATGTCACGCCGCCAAATACGACGAGGTCGTTCAATCCTTGCATACGGCCACGTTCTTCCGGGGCGTGAGAGCTTGCCAACATGGTCGTCGCACCGATGAACCCAAAATTCCAGCCGACACCTAGAAGAACAAGCGCGATAAAAAAGTTTTCAAGCTGGACGCCCTGTAACGCAACAGCACCAGCACCCGCTAATATCGCGAGACCTGTTCCCATCACTTTTTCTACGCCGAAGCGGGCGATAAGATGCCCAGTAAAGAAGGATGGGACGAACATCGCCAAAACGTGACTTGTGACAACATCGGCCGCGGTTCCCGTATCATAGCCACATCCCACAACGGCTAGCGGTGTCGAAGTCATCACCAGGTTCATCAAAGCGTAGGACACCATCGCCACGATAACTGCCACGGCAATCTTAGGTGTCGTGATCAGATCCCAGCGCGAGCGACCTTTCGGAGCATCTGAAGCAGGCTTTTCTGGCGTTGGAATATCAAGAAGAAGAAATAAAAGCGACCCGAAGAGGTTTACAGCAACGACAGCCATATACGTTCCCAGAAAGGGAATAACCATCATATCGGCTGTAACTTTGACGAGTTGCGGACCAATGATCGCAGCCGCCAAACCTCCGGCCATGACATAAGAAATGGCCTTTGGGCGGAACGCATCAGAGGCGGTGTCGGTTGCAGCAAAGCGATAGAAACCCTGGGCCGACATATAGAGGCCGGTGAAAAAGCTGCCCAAAAGAAAGATCGGAAAACTAGACAAGTACAAGCCGTAAGCACCAACGATGCCGCCAACTATTCCCCCAATCGCGCCGAGCATAAAACCGAAACGACGTCCATATCGTTGCATGATCGCGGAAACCGGTGTGGCGAAGACCATAGAGCCAAGTACAATCAACGATATGGGCAGTGTAGCGTAACAAATATTTGAGGCCAGAGATTGACCTGCAAGCCCGCCAATGGTGAAGATCATCGGCATTTGGGCCCCAAGAACCGCTTGCGCGATTACAAGAACCATCACATTGCGCTTCGCGCGCGAGTCGTCGGTGTGTTGTGTCATATTCGATTGCGTAAACATGTTTACTGACGGCGGCAAGCAATGTCTTGGCGGCAATGAGTTGCCTGCGTAGAGTGAAATAATGGATGAAAGAATTATTGAAACGAAAGCCTGCGTAGACGAAGGCGCAGCTTGGCTGGCAGAGATCGAGCCGCGGTTTGCGTTTGCGCTTGAGCAAACAGGCCCGTTGCCGCTTCGTCGGCGCAAAGACGGTTTCGAGGCGTTACTATCGGCCATTGTAAGCCAGCAGGTGAGTGTGGCAGCCGCCGATGCGATTTGGAATAGATTACAATCCGCAAACCTGACCGGTCCCCGCAAAATCGCGTGGGCAACAGAAGATGAGCTAAGGGCCTGTGGCCTAAGTCGACAAAAGATTTCCTATGCCAAGGCACTCGCATCCTCAGGGATACGTTTTAACGCACTGAGAGATGCGTCTTCAGATTCAGTGATTGAAACTCTTGTTGATGTTAAAGGCATCGGCGTCTGGACCGCAGAAATTTACGCGATGTTCAGCTTGGGACGCGCAGATGTTTTCGCGCCCGGTGATCTAGCTTTGCAAGAAAGTGCCCGAATCCTGTTCGATTTACCCAACCGTCCAAAAGAAAAAGCATTTCGTCAGATGGCAATTGCCTGGAGCCCATGGAGAAGCGTTGCAGCCCGGCTTTTGTGGGCCTACTACAGAGTTGCAAAAGAAAGGGAAGGCACCAGATGACTCGGGTATTGAAGGCAGAGCGTAAAGAACCACTTTCAGGAGAGACACGTTCAATTGTCGTTTTCCTTCACGGTTACGGAGCAAATGGAGCCGATCTACTTGGTCTTGCCGACCCACTTGGTGAGCATCTGCCGGACACTTTGTTTATCGCTCCGGATGCCCCTGAAAACTGCGCTGGATCTCCATTCGGCTATCAGTGGTTTCCCATTCCATGGATTGATGGTTCTAGCGAAGAGGAGTCACGCCGTGGGATGGATGCTGCGGTTGAAGATCTAAATGCCTTTCTTGATGCCTTAATGGTTGATGAAGACGTACTGCCTGAGCAGGTGGTACTGTTCGGATTTTCTCAAGGTACGATGATGTCATTACACGTGGCCCCGCGCAGGGAAGACGAAATTGCAGGCATTATTGCCTTCTCTGGGCGTTTGCTTGAGCCTGAATTGTTGAAAGATGAGGCCGTCAGTCGCCCTCCTGTGTTGCTTGTTCACGGGGATGCTGATGATGTGGTTCCCGTGCAATCATTGCCAGAGGCTGCCGAAGCCCTTCAAGCGGCGGGATGGTCTGACGTCTTTGCTCACGTAATGAAAGGAACGGGGCACGGGATTGCGCCGGATGGGTTAAGCGTTGCCCTTGCCTTTATGCGCGACAAACTGGGATTGTAATGTCACCAACCAAAAGCTTTAACGCTCATCAATAAGCATTTCGAATGATATTATGAAATTATAACAAAGCGTTATGAGTTTTATTTAATCATTTAAGGTTCTATGCAGCCGGGTAAGCTTTGGCTGGTCCAAGGAAAAAGCAAAGAAAAAGTAGTGACGCGCCGGAAGCGTTTACAGGCTTCAAGCCACGTCCAGATACTTGAGGATGTCCCTGTCAACAGAAGTGTCTTGCTCCATCCTATCCACCCCTTGGGCACGACCGTGGACGGTGCGAAAGAGCAGTTCGTAGCTGCGGCCATGATTGGGTAGGAAACCAAGCCTGTCAGGCAAACTCGATTGGCGCTGTTTTGGGTGAAGCTCATTGTTAATTTGTTTTTGGGCGCGTGCGCGGCAAGGTGTGAGTTAGCACAGTAAATTGAGGGGAAAACATGTCTTTGGAAATTTCCTCGTTATCGGCGTCATAAATCTGGGGGCTTGTCACAGATCTGACGCGATATATAGTGATCATGATCGAAATATTCTCGTCATTATATAATGGGTAAAGAGGGGTGGGAGGCGATCAATATGAGCGGAGATTTCAGATCCGATTTCGTTCGAGCGCCTGGAAGGCTGAAAGAGCATCCGGCCCTTGTTCTAAACGCAGACTACCGACCATTATCATATTACCCGCTTTCGCTATGGCCATGGCAAGAGGCCATAAAGGCGGCATGGCTTGAGCGGGTCGATATAGTTGCCGAATATGACGATTACGTTCATAGCCCTTCGCGGTCGATTAGGATTCCGTCCGTAGTCGTCTTAAAAGACTATGTAAAACCTAGAAAGCGCGTGGCCTTCACGCGCTTTAATTTATTCCTAAGGGATGAATTTCGATGTCAGTATTGCGGGCAAAAAGGGGATCTCACTTTCGATCATGTCATTCCGCGCGCGCGTGGCGGCATTACATCTTGGGAAAATGTTGTCGCGGCTTGTTCACCTTGCAATCTTAAGAAAGGCTCAAGGGTTCTACGACAAACGGAAATGCAACTGCGCAAGGCTCCTAGATGCCCTGAGGCACATGATTTGCAAAACATCGGGCGTAAATTTCCACCGAACTTCCTGCATGAAAGTTGGATGGATTTTCTATATTGGGATGCAGAACTGGATGCCTGAGGGGACTTCAATGTCCAGTCGTTTTTGAGAAGAGTTGGATTATCACGATTCCCAAAAGGATTAATCCAATTCCAACGATTGCTGGAATATCAAGTTTTTGACCAAAGACGAAAAGACCAATAAGCGAAATAAAAATAATGCCAAGCGCGGACCACAATGCATAGGCAATTCCAACCGGTAGCGCTTTGAGTGTCATGCCAAGGAAATAGAAGGCTATACCGTAGGCCACGACAACCAGAGCCGAGGGCCAGAATTTTGTAAACTGCTGACTGGCCTGTAGCGCGCTCGTGCCAATAGTTTCGAAAATTACAGCAATAATCAGATGGATATAGGCTACCGGCATGGGGAAATTCTTTCGGGTTTATCGAACCGAATCTGTTGGAATATGCTCTCTAAACCATTGTCTGATTTTAGTCTTTAGCCATTTCCAAAGCTCAGGGGCACCGGCTTGGATGGGAACACCTACGCGACGATCCAGGTCGCTTTCTGAAACCTCATATTCAGTCCAGGAGCCACCTCCGTTTGCCATGTTGGCTAAAGGTGACGGAATACGATCAAGTGCCTTCGCAAATCGAGCATCAGGCGATTGAGCAGCCTCAAATTCATCCCAAAGAGCTCGAAACTCTCGTGATTGGTCAACAGGTAAAAGACTGAACAACCTGTCCGCGGCAATTTGTTCTTTTCGCGCCATTTCCTCTTTGTTGAAATCCCCATGAATTGGTGCATCACCTGCATCAATCTCGACAATATCGTGGATTAATAACATTTTGATCACGCGAAACGGATCACTGCCAGTCGGTCGGTGGTCAGCCAAGACCATCGCATACAGCGCAACATGCCAGCTGTGTTCAGCCGAGTTTTCAAACCGACTGTTGTCGTGCAGTCGTGTGGCACGCAAAATTGACTTTAACTTATCGACCTCGCAAAGGAATGCCATTTGGGCGTTTAAGCGATCAGTGCCGTTCATTTGAAGCCCTTGTTGTGCCCACGATAAGCCGCCTAGTCTTGGGTGTCCTGAGATTTACCAGCCGCAAAATCTGCGACTCGTTTTTTGAGGTAAAGGCGTGCTCGCCGTTCGGCTAAGCGCACCCTGATCGAGGTCATGTATGCTTCTTCCGCCGTGGTCGATGTGGCTGCCAATTGCTTGGCAACCTGAGTGATGAGATTTTCATCTTTCAATTTGTCCATCGCTGCGATCGTGTCGCGTGCAAGGGCATCTGCAAGGTCTTCTGTTACGCCCATATCTCTACCGTGACGTTTCGGTCAGCCTGCGTTTTACGTAATCGGTGACAGACCCGATCATCGTTCCCATATGCGGCTCGTCAAAGAAGTGGCCTGCGCCCGGAACTTCTTGGTGGGTGATTGTGATCCCCTTTTGCTCTTGAAGCTTGCCGACCAACGAAGTGGCGTCTGCAGGAGGAGCAACGCGGTCGTTCGCGCCGTTGATGATCAGACCGGATGATGGGCAGGGTGCCAGAAAGCTGAAGTCGTACATATTGGCCGGCGGTGATACCGAGATAAATCCGGTGATTTCAGGGCGACGCATAAGCAACTGCATCCCAATCCAGGCACCGAAGCTGAACCCAGCAACCCAACAATGCTTTGAGTTGTTGTTCATCGACTGCAGGTAATCCAGCGCCGAAGCTGCATCGCTAAGCTCGCCCACGCCTTGATCATATTCGCCTTGGCTACGCCCTACGCCGCGGAAGTTGAAGCGGAGCACCGTAAAGCCCATATTGTAGAACGCATAGTGCAGATTGTAGACCACTTTGTTGTTCATCGTCCCGCCGAATTGAGGGTGGGGATGAAGAACAATAGCGATGGGCGCATCGCGATCTTTTTGAGGGTGATAACGGCCTTCTAAGCGACCTTCCGGTCCTGGAAATATGACCTCGGGCATGAGGGATGGGCTCTCCTGTTAAAGTTGTTGAGGAATTCTTGACAGATTTTCTCAAGCACCTTAGAAACATTCTAAGGACTTACTGTAACTGTAAGTCGTCTTAGGCAATTAATCGTTGCTGACGTCGGCGTCAATGAATTCGGGGAAAAGTCGTTCATGAAGCTGTCCACAAAAGGTCGATATGCGATGGTAGCACTTGCGGACTTGGCGCTTCAGCCAGATGGTGACCTCGTTACATTGGCAGATATATCTAAACGCCAAAACATTTCTTTACCTTATCTTGAACAGCTGTTTGTCAAGCTTCGTCGCGCCGGTTTGGTCGAATCCGTTCGCGGACCGGGAGGGGGCTATCGTCTGGCCCGGGTAACATCAGATATCCGCGTGTCGGATATACTTGCAGCTGTTGATGAAACTGTAAGTGCTTTACACAAAGGGGCGGGCGTAACGGGCGGATTGTCAGGTTCGAAAGCTCAGTCAGTTACGAACCGCTTATGGGAAAGTCTGTCTGCGCACGTTTACGTTTTCTTGCACCAGACAAGACTATCAGACGTCGTGGAGAATGAAATTGCGCCCTGTCGAGCGATCCCGACGTTGTTCGCTGTGGTGGATGAGGAATGAGCGCGCGCACGTATCTAGATTGGAATGCAACGACACCTCTTCGCGCAGAGGCGCGTGAGGCTATGTATTCCGCGATGGATATCGTTGGAAATGCGTCGTCAGTTCATTCAGAGGGGCGCAAAGCAAAGGCCTTGATCGAAAAGGCACGCGCTCAGGTGGCGTCAGCGCTAGGCGCTGACGGTGCGGACGTCATTTTTACGTCCGGCGCCACTGAGGCAGCGGCGCTCGCACTAGAGGGCCGGAAATTGATCGGCTCAAAGATTGAACATGATGCCGTCGCAGCTTGGATCGAAACACCATTAACGGCAAATAATGCCGGACGGGTTTTAGTTTCCGATCCTGCAGGTTCAGTGCTTCAGCTGGCTAATTCTGAAACTGGCGTCGTTCAGGATTTGCCAAGCGGGTTGGCGCTGTCCGATGTTACACAGGCTTTTGGTAAAATACCCTTTTCCTTCCATTGGTTGGGTTGCACTTCTGCTTTAGTGTCGGCTCATAAACTGGGCGGACCGAAAGGTATTGGGGCGTTGGTCGTCAAGCGTGGTACAGATGTTGCGGCCAAACTTAAGGGTGGCGGTCAGGAAATGGGGCGCCGCGCGGGAACCGAAAATCTTGTTGGAATCGTGGGATTCGGAGCCGCTGCGGAAGCCGCGTCGCGTGATCTCGCGTTTGGCGTTTGGGATGAGGTTGCGGAAAATCGCGATTTTCTTGAAATGCACATTGCAGATGCAGCTTCTGATACTATCTTCGCTGGAAAGTTTGTAAAACGTCTGCCAAATACGACTTGCCTAATATCAGAGGGCTGGAAAGGAGAAACCCAGGTCATGCAAATGGATTTGGCTGGGTTTGCGATTTCTGCGGGATCGGCCTGTTCGAGCGGCAAAGTTCGGGCAAGCAAGGTGCTTCAGGCGTATGGCTTCAGTGACCTTCAGGCTGCCTCGGCCATTCGGGTCAGTATCGGCCCGGAAACAACTAGAGATCAATTGGCGGCTTTTGCAGACGCATGGCTAAGCCAACGGAACAAACAGCGCAATCGCGCAGCGTAAACGGACTACAGAAGGTGAATGACCCAATGACGGCTATGGACTCTATTGTCAAAGAAGGCGTGGATCAGGAAACTGTTGATGCAGTTGCCGAGGTCAGTACCTATAAATACGGTTGGGATACTGATATCGAGATGGAATACGCCCCCAAAGGGGTCAATCCCGATATTGTACGTCTAATTAGCGAGAAGAATAACGAACCCGAATGGATGACCGAGTGGCGCCTTCAGGCGTTCGAGCGGTGGTCCAATATGGACGAACCGGATTGGGCAATGGTGAATTATCCCGAAATCGATTTCCAGGATCAGTATTACTATGCGCGCCCGAAAAGTATGGCGGAAAAACCCAAATCGCTTGATGAAGTAGACCCCAAGCTTTTGGCTACTTACGAAAAGCTTGGTATCCCTTTGAAGGAACAGATGATTTTGGCGGGTGTTGACGGCGCAGAGGACATGCCGGCCGAGGGGCGCAAGGTGGCAGTCGACGCGGTCTTTGACTCTGTTTCTGTCGGGACAACTTTCAAGAAAGAACTGGAAAAAGCTGGCGTGATTTTCTGCTCGATTTCCGAAGCGATCCGCGAACACCCTGAATTGGTTAAAAAATATCTTGGTTCGGTGGTTCCGGTCTCGGACAATTTCTACGCGACGCTGAACAGTGCTGTCTTTTCAGACGGGTCTTTCGTGTACATTCCGCCTGGAGTGCGATGCCCGATGGAATTATCCACTTATTTCAGAATCAACGCGGAAAATACCGGTCAGTTTGAACGTACTTTGATTATTGCCGACAAGGGTAGCTACGTTAGTTACCTTGAAGGCTGTACCGCTCCGCAGCGTGACACCGCCCAACTTCACGCGGCCGTTGTCGAGATTATCATCGAAGAAGACGCAGAGGTGAAATACTCGACGGTCCAAAACTGGTTCCCAGGAGATGAAAGCGGCAAGGGCGGCATATACAACTTTGTTACCAAACGGGCTGATTGTCGTGGAGATCGTTCCAAGGTGATGTGGACCCAAGTTGAAACCGGTTCTGCGGTTACGTGGAAGTACCCGTCTTGCATTCTGCGCGGCAATGAAAGCCAGGGCGAGTTTTATTCCATCGCGATAACCAATAACTATCAGCAGGCCGATACCGGTACCAAAATGGTTCATTTGGGGCGGGATACAAAGTCACGTATCGTCTCAAAAGGGATCAGCGCGGGCAAGGCACAGAACACCTATCGCGGGTTGGTCTCGATGCACCCGAAAGCTAAGAATAGTCGGAACTACACCCAGTGTGACAGTCTGCTGATTGGCGACAAATGCGGGGCGCATACAGTGCCGTACATTGAGGTCAAGAATAACTCGAGCCGGGTTGAGCACGAAGCCACCACGTCGAAGGTGGATGACGAACAGATGTTCTATTGCCGACAGCGCGGCATGGACGAAGAAGAAGCTGTAGCCTTGATCGTAAATGGCTTTGCAAAAGAAGTGCTGCAGGCCCTGCCGATGGAATTTGCTATGGAAGCGCAGCAACTTGTTGCGATCTCGCTGGAAGGAAGCGTGGGTTAACAATGGCGCTAAAATTCAAACAAGGGCGCACACAGTTTTTGATAGATGCGCTTCAGCCTGATCGGCTGACAAGGATTGTTGACGTGGGTGCCAACCCAATCAACGACAATCCCTACAAGCCCTTGTTGGATATGGGAGCCTGCGAGGTATACGGATTTGAACCGCATCCTGAAGCCTACGCACAGCTTTTACAAAATAAAGGTGACCGCGAACACTATTACCCTTTCGCAGTAGGCGACGGCAATTCAGGTACCTTGAAAATCACAAGTGGATCCGGCTTTTCGTCTTTGCTTGAACCCAACGAAAATTTCTGGACATACACAGGCCGCTTCCATCGGGGAATGAGAATTCTTGATCGGGTGCCCGTAGAAACCAAACGCCTGGACGACGTCGAAGGTCTGCCAGAATTTGATCTTATGAAAATCGATATTCAGGGTGGAGAGACCGCAGTTTTTGACAATGGAACAAGAGTGTTGTCGAACGCTCTTGCAGTCATCAGCGAGGTCGCAGCCATACCACTATATGAAGATCAGCCTTTGCTGGACGATCAAATGGCGTCGCTTCGAAAGGTTGGCTTCCATCTGCACAAGTTCCTGTTCTTTAAGGCTTTGCGCTGCACAAATCCTTTTAGTCGCCAGTTTTCTGCAGGATTGCACAAAAACCAATTGTCCGATGGCGACGCTGTGTTTGTACGCGGCCTAATGGATCTGAATAGCTTGAGTGACGAGAACCTAAAACATTTGTCGATATTGGCGGACTCTGTGATCATGAGCGCCGACCTTGTCACTGTCGCGTTGCGCGAATTGATTAATCGCGAAGTTATTGGTGACGAAGTCGCCAAGACTTATGTCAACAAGGTAAATAGAACCTCAAAGGCGTAGGAGAGACCAATGATCGTTACAACAACCCCGTCTGTCGAAGGCTATCAAATCGCATCCTACAAGGGCATCGTGGTTGGTGAAGCAATTCTAGGGGCGAATATCATCCGTGACGTGTTTGCCGGGATCACTGATATTCTTGGTGGTCGCTCCGGAGCTTACGAGCAAGAGCTGGCAAAAGCTAGGGAAGTGGCACTGAAGGAAATGGAAGATCGCGCAGCGGCGGTTGGCGCTACTGATGTTGTGGGTGTCGATCTGGATTATGAAGTGATTAACAACATGCGGATGGTGTCCGCGAGCGGAACAGCCGTTGTGCTTGGATAAATGTCAGGCTCTGTCTGATAAAGACTTAGGAAACGATAAAATGCTGGAAATCAAAAACTTACAGGTCAAGCTTGAAGATGAGGATAAGCAAATCCTCAAGGGTGTAGATCTGACGATCGAGCCGGGAAGCGTTCATGCGATCATGGGGCCAAACGGGTCTGGGAAATCGACGTTGTCGTACGTGTTATCAGGCCGCGACGGTTATGAGGTGATCGGCGGCAGTGTGAGTTTGAACGGGGAGGACATTCTTGAAATGGAACCCGAAGATCGCGCAGCAGCGGGTATGTTCCTTGCGTTCCAGTATCCTGTGGAAATTCCTGGGGTTGGAAACATGACCTTTTTGCGTACGGCAGTTAATGCGCAAAGAAAAGCGCGCGGCGAAGAAGAAATGAGCGCTGCAGACTTTTTGAAGCTCGTACGCGCAAAGGCTAAAACCCTGAAAATTGACGCGGAAATGCTGAAACGTCCAGTGAACGTTGGATTTTCAGGCGGTGAGAAAAAGCGTAACGAAATTCTTCAGATGGCCATGCTTGAGCCCAAGATGTGTATCCTGGACGAAACGGACTCGGGGCTAGATGTGGATGCGATGAAGCTGGTTTCAGATGGTGTGAATGCCTTAAGGGACGAAGGACGCTCGTTCTTGGTCATCACGCACTATCAGCGACTGCTGGATCACATCAAACCTGACATCGTCCACATTATGTACAACGGCCGTATCATCAAATCCGGTGGACCCGAGCTTGCTTTGGAAGTTGAACACAATGGATACGCCGATCTGTTGGCGGAGGTCGATTAATGGCTCTGGCGCAGCAAATAATCGACGTAACCGAAGCTCGCATCAGCGCCTTTCCGTTGCAAGTCAGCGGCTGGAGCGCAACCAATAGGGAAAGCGCTCTATCCCGACTTCGGGATATGGGTTTGCCTGGCCGCCGCGATGAATATTGGAAGTTCACTCGTCCAGATAGTTTGTGCGATATCGTACCCCAAACGGCCGCTCTTTTCACCCCTGACGAAGCCCCGGTGTTCGCATCAGTGGACCGTCTGCATCTGGTATTTGTCGATGGCGTCTTTGATGAAGTCGCTTCGGATGACTTGTCGCTTGAAGGCCTGACCATTGAACGTTTGGCCGACGTAGCGGGCAAAGACATTCACTGGGCAAAAGATGTTTACGGCTCACTTGAGGCGGCGGGTCAGGAACCTGTGAAGCGCCCGCTTGCCGCATTGAACACGGCATTCGCGACCGACGGCGTGCTGATCCGTGTAACTGGCAAAGTCTCGAAACCGGTCAACATCACGTATCTGCATCGAAGCGAAATATCGGATGCGTATTTGCACCATGTAATTCGTCTTGAAGAGGGTAGCGAGGTTACCCTTCTTGAAAACGGTCCGGCGGCTGCACGATTCAACATGGTGCTTGAGGTTGATGTCGCAGACGATGCGGTGTTCCATCATGTGAGAACCCAAGGTCGTGACCACGAGCGCCGCGCTGCAACACATATTTTTGGCAAACTTGGCGCTCGCTCGGTGTTTAAATCCTTCACTCTGACGGCGAACGGGGTTTTGACCCGTAACGAGTGCGTCCTGACCTTGACAGGGGACGACGCTATTGCGCACGTCGCAGGCGCCTGCGTAGGTGACGGTGATTTCCATCACGACGACACGGTTTTCATCACGCATGACGCGGAACGTTGTGAGAGCCGCCAAGTTTTCAAAAAGGTGCTGCGCAATGGGGCAACTGGTGTTTTTCAGGGGAAAATTCTGGTAAAACCTGGGGCTCAGAAGACAGATGGCTATCAAATCAGCCAATCCCTTTTACTTGATGACGACAGCCAGTTTCTGGCGAAACCAGAACTTGAAATTTACGCAGATGACGTAGCCTGCTCGCATGGTTCCACAACGGGCGCTATTGACGAGGAAAGCCTGTTTTATCTGCGCTCTCGCGGTGTTCCAGAGGCTCCTGCGACAAACCTTCTTGTTCTCGCTTTTTTGGCTGAAGCGGTCGAAGAAATCGAAAACCCAGAGATAGCCGATGAAATCTTGGGTCGACTAGAAGACTGGCTTGAAAGGCACAAAAGTTAATGTCAGTCACGACGGACATGGTTGCAAGCTTCCGTAAACCGGGGGCAGTGATGAAAAGGCATCTTGCGTTTGGTCGACGGGAAGATCGAGCGTTGATCTACGTGATGGCGTCTTGTTTGATGTTCTTTGTGGCAAAAACGCCAGTGTTGTCGCGCGAAGCTCATCTGAATAGCACCGACATCGGTCCCGCATTGGGCAGTCAAATCCTTATATGGATGTTTATCATTCCGCTGGTTCTATATTTTCTAGCAGGGGTTTTGCGTGTGCTGCTGCGCATTTTTGGGTGCAAGGGTGCAGATTGGTACGAAACACGCTTGGCGTTATTCTGGAGCCTGCTGGTGATCACTCCAATATCATTGCTGAACGGATTAACCGAAGGGCTTCTTGGAAAAGGAACAGAATCCGCAATCGTTGCAGGAGCCGGCGTGCTTTTATTCTCGTGGGTGCTTTTCGGAAGCCTAAGAGCAGCCTGTAAAGGCGCCTCATGACAGACCTTAAATCGTTTTTTTTAGATCTTATACGCTTATCGGTTTTTGACCCTCGATCTGCCGCTAGGATTATCTTAGGCATGAAACTTGCCAGTGACGTTCTTTGGAGCACCGTACTTCTTGTTGTGATCCTGAGCGTTCTTTTGACCTACGTCACAATGTTGGCCGCAGCGCCGGTCACCATGTTCGGCATGGGCAGTTCACCATTCTTTCTGGCGATGTTTATGGCCTCCAATATGGTGTTTCTTATATTCGCCTTGTTCTGGACAGGCAAAGCAATGGGTGGCCAAGGAGAGTTGCAGGGGTTTATTGCTCTTGTAACATGGCTCCAAACGCTCTTGTTGCTCGCACAGGTCGTTCAGACAATTCTGGCAATCGTATCACCAATTCTTTCGTCGTGGTTCGGAATTGGGTCGTTGTTATTCGGCATGTGGATCTTGGTTCAGTTTGTCACCGAAGCTCACAAATTCAAACACTGGGGCATTGGGCTGTTGTCGCTTGTTTTGGCCGTTTTAGGCGTCAGCGCCGGCTTGAGTATACTGCTAAGCCTGATAGGCGTCGGCACATTGGGAATATCTGGATATGTATGATGTAAATGAAATCCGCTTAGACTTTCCGATTTTGACACGAGAAATTAACGGCAAGCCTCTGGTATATTTGGATAATGGCGCGTCAGCCCAAAAGCCTAAAGTCGTTATTGATGCGATTGCTCGCGCCTATCGTGACGAGTATTCAAACGTCCACCGCGGACTGCACACACTTTCGAATATTGCGACAGAAAAATACGAAGGTGTTCGGTCAACGATCGCGCGGTTTCTGGGGGCGACTGACGAAAACAGCATTATCATGAACTCGGGAACGACCGAGGGCATTAATATGGTGGCTTATGCCTGGGCAATGCCAACCTTGCAGGATGGGGATGAAATAGTCCTTTCGGTGATGGAGCATCACGCGAATATCGTGCCGTGGCATTTTTTAAGAGAACGCCAAGGCGTGAAACTGAAATGGGTGGAGCCTGCAGAAGATGGGTCACTGGATGCACAGGCCGTCATCGATGCAATAGGACCGAACACAAAGCTCGTAGCGATTACCCAAACTTCGAATGTCTTGGGCACCATCGTTGACGTCAAAGCGATTTGTTTGTCTGCAAAAGCAAAGGGGGTTCCGGTTCTGGTCGATGGCTCACAAGGAGCCGTACATTTGCCGGTAAACGTTGAAGACATTGGGTGCGATTTCTATGCGATTACAGGACATAAACTTTACGGTCCGTCTGGATCGGGAGCGATCTATGTAGCGCCGGAACGCATGGCAGAGATGCGCCCCTTCCTGGGGGGTGGAGACATGATCAAGGAAGTTCATCGAGACGAAGTCATATACAACGATCCGCCCATGAAATTCGAGGCAGGCACTCCGGGGATCGTGCAGCAAATCGGACTGGGGGCGGCTCTTGAGTATCTAATGGATGTCGGAATGGAGAACATCTCGGCGCATGAAGCAAAGCTGTCGGATTATGCACGGCAACGCCTAGAAAGTCTTGATTGGATAAACGTGCAGGGCACCGCGCCAAACAAGGCCGCGATTTTCTCGATCACTTTAAACGGTGCCGCGCATGCCCATGACATATCCACGATCCTAGACAAAAAGGGAATTGCGGTTAGGGCAGGGCACCATTGTGCTGGCCCGCTTATGGACCATCTGGGTCTAAACGCGACAAGTAGGGCGTCATTTGGGATGTATAACACGTTGGAAGAAGTCGACAAATTGATCGATGGCCTTGAACTTTGCCGCGATCTTTTATCCTGAACCTTTTTTGCCATTGAACCCATTGCGGCTTTATCCTAGACCGCAAGTAGGCACCCATAGCTCAGCTGGATAGAGCGCTGCCCTCCGAAGGCAGAGGCCAGAGGTTCGAATCCTCTTGGGTGCGCCAAAACCTTCCGTTTTCATCGAGCTCACGTGGTTGGAGATTCTGTATGTGGCCAGGGGAGTCGGGCTATACACAATAATCCCACCCACATTCATGAAAGCGAAAATTTTTAAACAGTGTATGTATGAATGTGTGTTGAAGGCTTAGCCGTTCCAAGTGCGAACATCGCCGCAATCCATATGCACAAAATTCGATCTTCTGTACTTGCCAACTCCGCCTGCGCGCACTGACGTTGCTGCTTTAGCCATTTGAGTAACACTTCTGCTTGCAAGTCTAAGGTCGGCAGCTTGTCCCCGCATGTGCAGCGAGTTCTTAGCCACTGAGGAGGATGACCGTCTTAACATGGCGTTGGTTTGAGCGCTCCGAAAACCTGAAAGAAGCGTATATGGTTCTGTTACATCCAAAAGGTTGTGACTGGCGGCCATGATGTCGATTGTGCGTGTGTCGATCGACTTGGTCGAACCGGTTCTCCAATCCCTCATGTGATATGTGATCTCATTCAGCGCTTCGGTAACGTATTCTCCATCGACCCAATAGATCGTGTTCAGGCTTTCACCTGTCTTTGGATTGTACATCCTGATTTTCCGTATGTCGCCAGCGCCTCTTAAAAAACCGGCTGCCTGCGAAAAAGTAGGGGCCGCAGTGATGGCTGTTGCCGCAAAAGCGCCTAATAAACCGCGGCGGGTAAAGCCCGTGCCATTGGTCATTGACTGTTTGTCCCGTCCTCTGCATCCCCGCTTTTGCTGCAGGTTTATGCGTTGTTATCCCCAAATGTGCCCGCTTTATTACATAAAGTTGCGGCACAGAAAAGTAATTCATTTCATATAAGTTATTTCAGGGCTGAAATCGGCAAAAATTCGCGCGTGAGCCAACTAAGTATTGCGCCCCAACCTGCGTCGCAAACGCAACGGTTTAAATTGATTGCGTGATTGTGAATGGACATTTGTTCCTTATGTTTAGAAACAAGTCAAAAGTTCGAATTAAATGGCGCGCAGGCATCAAGATGAAAATTGTTTCTCGGTTAAAAGCGGTTTCACTGATCATTGCAGCAGCAATGTTGTGGTCGAGCACGGCAACGGCTGACTTCGCAGCTGCCGAATTTAGGCTTATGATCTCGGAAACGGCGCAAAGTGATCGGGATATTGCGGAGTTTTACGCGGAATCCGAATATGCACCATTATGGGCCGGACGCAATCGCGAAGTCCGCGAACGGCGCGCTGCTTTCTTTGAGTTTTTGAGCACCTTTGAATTTCACGGACTTCCATCGACTCAGAGCGAAGCACAAAAGCTTAGCAATCTTATCAGACATGCGCGTACTCAGAGTGAGTTGGCCATAGCCGAAATCGAGACAACAAAAGCCTACCTGAAGTACGCTCAGATGATGCAAACTGGCCTACTCAAACCAGGCGAGATAGACGATCATATTGTGCGAAAAGTGCCCTATCGGGATCGAAAATCCTATTTAACAGCTTTGGCTCAGAGCACACCATCAGCCTTCTTCCGAGCTCTGCCTCCGTCCTCCTTAGAGTATTCGCGGCTGGTTGCAGAGCGTCAGCGTTTGTTGCGTTCAATTGCGCAAGGTGGATGGGGTGATACCATTGAGGCTGGAGGACTTTTGGAAATGGGTTCCTCTGGATCGCGTGTGATCGCATTGCGCAACAGATTGATAGCATTGGGGTATCTTGAGAACACCTACTCGGAACGATTTGACGAGGCTCTGCGGGATGCCGTTTTCAATTTCCAAGCGAATAACGGATTAAAGGCTGACGGGATTGCAGGGCCGTCAACAATATCCATGATAAACATGTCCCCCGAGAGCCGCCTAAAATCGGTTGTCGTTGCAATGGAGCGTGAACGTTGGACCAACATGGACCTTGGAGATCGTCACGTTCTCGTTAATCTCGCAGATTTCCACGTAAAAATCATGGATAAGGGTCGGGTTACATTCGAAACACGTTCAGTTGTCGGACATCCAGAAGAAGATAGACGCAGTCCTGAATTCTCGGATGAGATCGAATATATGATTGTGAACCCCACATGGCATGTTCCCAGATCTATTGCGACGAAAGAATATCTTCCTCTGCTACAAGAAGACAGGTTTGCATTGGATTACCTGAACCTTTTCGATGCGGAAGGTGAAATTGTTGAGCGGTTTGGATTGGATTTCACCGAGTTCACTGAAGAAGACTTTCCGTTCGACATGAAGCAAGCGCCTTCAACGTCCAACGCATTAGGCTTGGTTAAGTACATGTTCCCGAACCGGTACAACATCTATTTACACGATACGCCCGCAAAAAGTCTTTTTGCCGAGGAGTCGAGGGCCTTTAGTCACGGGTGTATCCGCTTAGGTGATCCATTTGATTTTGGATATGCCTTGCTTGCATTGCAAACAAATGACCCGGAAGGCGTGTTCCATGAGGCTCTTGAAACCGGTGAAGAAACACAAATCGATCTAGAACAGCACGTTCCGATTCACATCATGTATCGAACAGCGGTAGGATCAGCTGATGGCAACATGGGGTACCGTCGTGACGTCTATGGTCGAGATGCGCAAATATGGAGTGCGCTAGAGTCTGCAGGGGTGGAGTTGGGCGTTTAAGCAGTCTAAATGAAGGCAAACGTCACAAGGAACCTCAGATGTCCCATTCGATAAAAGAGCTCGCGTTGGCCTTAGGCGTTGAAGCCGTTGGGGATACTACAATACGGGTTAGTGGTGTGACCGAGCCAGCTTTGGCCCAGACGGATCAACTGGCCTTGGCGATGGACCCAAAATATGCGTCTGCGATCGCTGATGGAAACGCCATAGCCGCAATGCTGTGGCTTGATGCTGACTGGCAGTCGCTTGGATTAAAAGCGGCATTGTTGCCCAAACGTCCGCGATATGCACTCGCAGCCCTTTCTGCGTTGATGGATCGGGGGCAGGGCTACTCTAAGGGCATACACCCTTCAGCGGTTATCGATCCCAGCGCAGAAATCGGTGAAGATGTTTCTGTCGGAGCATTCTGCGTAATCGGGGCTGGGGCCAGAGTTGGTGATGGTACAGTCATCGCGCCTCAGGTCTATGTCGGGACAAATTCAATCATCGGCGCGCATTCACTCTTGCGAGAAGGAACAAAAATCGGGGCGGATGTCTGCACAGGTGCTCGTTTCTTGACACAGCAGAACGTTTCGGTCGGTGGTGACGGTTTTTCGTTTGTAACGCCGGAAAAATCAGCTGTTGAAGAAACCCGAGACACGCTTGGGTCTGACGTGAACGCAGCCGGTCAAGCTTGGGCGCGCATTCACTCACTAGCTGGGGTGATAATTGGCGACGATGTAGAGCTGGGATCAGGAACGAGCGTGGATCGTGGCACCGTGCGCCCGACCAAAATTGGAAACGGCGTAAAATGCGATAGTTTGGTTCAGGTCGGCCACAATGTCGTTATCGGTGACCATTGCCTTTTGTGCGCTCAAGCCGGTGTCGCGGGCTCAAGCCGCATCGGAAACTACGTCGTACTTGGTGGTCAAACAGGCGTAGCTGATAATATTTTCGTAGGGGATCGTGTGATTGCCGGCGGAGGAAGCAAGATTCTGTCAAATGTACCGGCAGGACGGGTCGTGATGGGGTATCCGGCTGTTAAGATAGACGCACATATCGAAGGCTACAAGGGATTGCGACGCCTACCCAGACTCCTTCGCGATATTGAGGCCTTGAAGAAATCTGTTTTCAATAGCGGTAAGAGCGATTAAAGCACGCGAAAGCTTTCATGGGAGCACGACTGATGAGTGTCAAAGACAAGGTCATTGAAATCATTGCTGAACAAGCCGTTCTGGACGTGTCCGATGTTTCATTGGACAACACGCTTGAAGAACTGGGAATTGACAGCCTAGGTCTGGTCGAGAGCATTTTTGCAATCGAAGAAGCCTTCGACATTCAGGTGCCGTTTAACGCGAACAACCCTTCTGAAAGCGAATTTGATATTTCCTCAGTTGCTGCGATCATTTCCGCCGTCGAAGAGCTGGTGAAGGCGCAGTCGTGAAGCGAGTCGTTATAACAGGTGCCGGTACGATCAACGCCTTAGGCAAAAACGTACCCGACACGATGGAAGCTATGAAAGAAGGACGATGTGGGATTAGCGACCTAGATTTCCGCGACGTCGAGCGCCTGTCGATCCGAATTGGTGGACAAGTCAAAGATTACGACCCCGAACAAAAGTTCAATCGCCAACAAATTTCGCTGTACGATCGTTTTACGCAATTCACTTTGCTTGCAGCAGACGAAGCGATGCAGCAAAGCGGTTTGACATTGACCGGAGAGCTTGCTGCAAAATCTGGCGTTGTTTTTGGTACGGCAGGTGGAGGCGTCTCGACATGGGACGACAACTACCGTTCCGTCTATGAAGACGGAAAAAACCGTGTGCATCCTTTTGTTGTTCCAAAGCTCATGAACAACGCGGCGGCTAGCCATGTCAGCATGGCATATAATCTGAAAGGGCCGTCCTTCACAGTTTCCACCGCTTGCGCATCTTCAAATCATGCCATGGCACAGGCGTTTCAGATGGTTCGCAGCGGAATGGCACCTGTGATGCTAACCGGCGGTTCGGAATCGATGCTTTGTTTTGGAGGCGTGAAAGCATGGGAAGGTTTACGCGTAATGTCCCGCGACGCATGTCGACCGTTCAGTGCTAATAGGAATGGCATGGTGCAAGGCGAAGGAGCTGGAATATTCGTTTTCGAAGAGTTCGAACACGCCAAATCACGGGGTGCAGATATTCTGGCAGAGGTCGTTGGTTTTGCTATGACTTCTGATGCGTCTGATATTGTCATGCCCTCCAAGCAAGGCGCGGCCAGAGCGATTAAGGGCGCTCTACAAGACGCGCGGCTTAATCCTGAAGTTGTGGGTTATGTAAATGCTCATGGTACAGGAACTGCAGCCAATGATCGAACTGAGTGCGCGGCAGTAGCGGATGCCTTTGGGGCGCATGCGGACAATCTTATGATGTCATCGACCAAGTCGATGCATGGCCATTTAATCGGTGGTACGGGTGCAGTTGAACTGCTGGCTTGCATTATGGCTTTACGTGATGGCGTGGTAGCGCCCACAATCGGCTATGAAGAATACGATCCGGATTGCAATCTTGACGTCGTTCCAAACGAAGCACGCGACGCGGATGTTAGCGTTGCGATAAGTAATGCTTTTGCATTTGGAGGGCTGAATGCTGTGATTGCCCTTAAGCGGATTTGATCGTTAGCGACCAGATCCGTTTAACAGGGCCTCATAGCCAGCTGTAAAGCCACTTAGAGATACCGGAAGCACGATTTGATTTTCCTGATTTTGGTAGGGGGTCATTGCGACTTTTGCGATCGAGCCTTGTTTTAGCCAGTTCAATTCAACAGGCGTAAGTCCCAGACGTACATGACAGCCGATCTTGTCACAAAATGCGTATGGATAGGCCTTGGCTGGATGGTCATCGATTTGCATGACCAGATCTTGAGTAAGTGACGTCTCAAGTGGAACAGTGATAGTTGCCCCAGCGACAGCGACGCCTTCACCTGCCGGCAGGTCGAAAAGGACAATCTGAGCAATCGGCGAACCGGATTGATCCGCAATCAATTGGAACATCTGACAGGGGTCTTCGCCATCCTCAACCTTTTGGCAACGGAGACGCCAATCCGAGTGTGTCGAATTAAAATAAAGTGCACCACTCTCAACTGCGTCGTAATCAAAGGAAATCGAATTTGACGCCTCTTGCGCTATTGTCCCGGATGTTATCAGGCACACGCTAGTGACTGCGGCAAGAAAAAGCGACTTTTTCATAATTATATTCCCATGATGTTCCGTTGTTTATCCGCATAACATGCGCACATAGACTTGTCAGGTGTCCTGAAACGAACGGCAAATATATGCCATGACCATTCCCAAAAAAGAAAGGGTTGCGAAATCGCAACCCTGACTTTTTCTCTCCCCGTCGGACTGGCCGACTTAATCATTGATGCAGACGCTAAGGTCAAAAAGTCTATTCGTCAACAGCCAATATAGATATATTTTTCTGTGATTTTAAAAACTTACTTTCATAGTTGAATGAGGCGAGATTTGTTTCTTTTTTCAACGGGTTGGTACACAACTGTATGCCAATATCGCGTCGAAATATAGCCTTTAGTGACGTTAAATATCGCCATTACGGCATTAGCTTTAAAACGTAACCGGGAAGTGAGAAGGCCCCTTTATGCACGTCAGGCGTATAATAGTCAGGTGACAACCCTGATGCTTCAAACCGAGCAGAAAGGTCTTCAAAATTGACTTGGCGCGCATTGCCATCTGTTCCCCAGCCAAAGGCCATGGGGCCGCCAGCATAGGTCGGGATTGTTGCCAAATAGCAAGTGGCGTCGCTGAACAAGGCTTGGAAGGCGCGCATTGTATTCGTCAATTCTTCGCCTTGCATAAAAGGCACGCCGTTTTGTGTCACGATGATCCCGTTTTTGGTAAGTGCGCGTTTTGCATGTCCGTAAAACGTATCAGTGAAAAGCACTTCCCCGGGACCGATGGGATCAGTCGAGTCTACGATTATTACGTCAAACTTTTCCGTGGTCTCTTTCATAAAGACCGCGCCGTCGTTGATCACTAGGTTTAAGCGTGGGTCGTCAAAGGCCCCTTGCGAAAGCATCGGTAAGTATTCTTTGGAAAACTCGACGACACCGGCGTCAATTTCAACCATGGTAACATGCTCAATTGAGGAGTGTTTCAACACTTCGCGAGCGATGCCGCCGTCGCCGCCGCCACTGATCAATACACGTTTTGCCGATCCATGCGCCAAAATCGGCACGTGGGTCATCATCTCATGGTAAATGAAATTGTCACCTTCCGTGGTCTGTACCACGTCGTCCAATGTCAGTACGCGCCCGAATGTTCCATTCTGAAATACTTTAAGACGCTGGTGTTCGGTTTTGCTGTCATAAAGCATCTCCGAAACGCGCAGGGACTGTCCGTAGTGATCGTGAAGCGGTTCGCGAATCCAGTCGCTCATGCCGCCACACCTGCCTCGGAAACAACGCCTTCACCGCGCAGCAATTCTTTGACGCGCACGTCGGCAGTTCCAAACGCTTTTTTAAGCACATCAACAGCCAGCCATGGTTTCGCGTCGCCGCACATGAATACATCAAACGCACCGTAGCCAATTTCAGGCCACGTGTGCACCGAGATATGACTTTCAGCCAAAACGGCGACGCCACTGACACCCTGAGGCGAGAATTTGTGTGTGTGAATATGCAGCAGAGTGGCGCCGCATTCATCAACACAATCACGGAAGGCCTGTTGAATGCGAGATTCATCGTCAAGACCGTGGCCGTTTACAACTTCGATAATTAGATGCGTGCCAGCAAATACCGAGCCGTCTCGACGGATGAAATGATCATCGCGATCTTCGTCAAAAACATCACGAGCGTATGGGTTATCGTCGTTCGCAGCGACAATGCTGCGGGCGGTGTCTTCCTCTTGGGCGCCTGTCTCCAGACCGTACCCCAGTTGGAAGAGGTTGGCGTCTTTCATGGCGCTCCCCTTTCAATCCAGTAGTGCGTTCCAGTCGGTCCCTTAGCGCCCCCCCGGAAGACATTCCGAAGTTGGGATCGGTCCCGAATGTGCGGCGCGTTTAGGGGAAAGCGATAGATTCGGTCAACCCCAAAAATCGTCGACCAGATATGCAGCCGATTCATCACTTGTTTTAGCGTGTGGTCGTGAAGCTTTATGGTGGTTTGCTCTTCGATGTCCAGGGACGAAGATTCTTGGCTTGAGTAATGGGGTAAAATAATACCTAATTCATAAAGCATTGAAATTACGAGTATAATAAAGGATTAATGCGCTTGACTGTAATTTACACCGAAGTATAACCCACCAATCGCAAATGACGGGCCTGGTCCCGTTTGTGGCATAATCTAAACTAGGGATTTCCCGAAATGAAAACCTTCTCTGCTACACCAGCAGACATCGACAAGAAATGGATCCTGATCGACGCCGAGGGCGTTGTTTTGGGTCGTCTTGCCTCGATCGTCGCCATGCGCCTGCGTGGCAAACACAAAGCATCGTTCACCCCCCATATGGATATGGGTGACAATATCATCATCATCAACGCCGACAAGGTACAGATGACAGGTAAGAAGCGCAGCGATAAGCGTTACTACTGGCACACTGGCCACCCAGGCGGCATCAAATTCCGTACTGCCGAGCAGATTCTGGAAGGCGATTACCCTGAGCGCGTTGTAACCGCTGCTGTTAAGCGCATGCTTCCTGGCAATCGTCTGTCGCGCCAGCTGATGACCAACCTGCGTGTATATGCCGGTGCCGAGCATCCGCACGAAGCACAGCAGCCGGAAGTCCTCGACGTGAAGTCAAAAAACTCGAAGAATACCCGGAGCTAAGACATGTCTGATCAAATCAACTCGCTCGAAGATCTGGGTGCCGTCGCTTCTGACGCAGTCGTGATCGAAGAAACCCCGCGTGAGCCTGTTCGTGACGAACTGGGCCGCGCCTATGCAACCGGAAAGCGTAAAGACGCAGTTGCCCGCGTTTGGATCAAGCCGGGCTCCGGAAAAGTTACCGTGAACGGCAAAGAGCTGAACGCATATTTTGCGCGTCCCGTTTTGCAGATGATCCTGCGCCAACCCTTCACCGTTGCCGGTGTTGAAGACCAGTTCGACGTAATGGCAACCGTTAAAGGCGGTGGTCTGTCGGGTCAGGCTGGCGCGGTAAAGCACGGTATCTCGAAAGCTCTGCAACTTTACGATCCGTCACTGCGTGGCGCTCTGAAAGCCGCAGGCTTCCTGACACGCGACAGCCGCGTCGTAGAACGTAAGAAGTTCGGTAAGCGCAAAGCGCGTCGTTCGTTCCAGTTCTCGAAGCGTTAAATCGCTGCGAATACTCTACAAAAGGCCGTCCAGATTGGACGGCCTTTTTTATTTTAGCTTGCGCCGAATTACTCGCTGAACAGGGTGCTCGATAAATCTCGTAACCGGCCATGCGGTCAAATACGTGAGCAGTGACGTAACCACAAACACTGCCAATATGTGCCAAATCGTAGCCGACCCTAGAATGCTGACATCAGTTGACTGAAACACCAAAACCGCTGCAATGGCCAGAAAAGGCATGTGAAACAAATACACGGAAAAGATGTTTAGTGAAAAAGCTTGGAAGATAGGGCGAATATTCCATGGTCTTACCATGCCTCGAAGCATTCCCCAGATTAGAAAAAATCCAAAAGCGCTGGCAAAAATTAAAGGGGCAAGGGCCCAATAAATCGCCAACAATGTCTGTGACATCCATTGGTAGACGAAGCTATCACTATCTTGAACCGGCAACCAAAGGGTCGGCACTATAAGGATAACTGCGATCACAGGAGTGATCCAAGATTTTGAGACCGTTCTATTGGCCAACAGGTAGGCCATGGCTGTTCCCATGAGAAAAGCTGGCGAACGAAACCAGGGCCGGAAGTAAAGGTCAAACCCTGCTGGGCTTGATGCTTTCGTTTCGATCATTGTCAGAAACAGGAAGGCAGGGTCTTCGGGTTGGGTTGTTAGATACAGGTAACGCCATACTGCAACGGCAAGAATTGCTATAGTAATCCAAATGACGGGTCGGTGCGATTTGTTCAACCCGGTCAACAACCAAGGTAGTACGAGGTAATAAAGGATCATGACCTCCATTGACCATCCTACGGGAATGACATTGTAGTCCGAAACTATGTATCCGATGAAAAGTGCCGAAGTCACGATTTCTAAAACACTGTTCCCTTGGCCAATCGAATAAGCAACAAGCGCAATGTAGTATAGCGGCAAGATACGACTTAGGCGGCGCACATAATAACTACGAAAATCAATCTGCCCTTTCTGGTTAAGTTCGAGCAATAATGACCAGGACAATAAGAAAGCAGAAATGACAAATATCATATCCACACCATAAGCTTGCCAAGCAAAGTTCATCCAATTTGGCATTCGCTCAATAAATGCTGGAATATCACTTGTTGGTGCAAAGCGAATAATTCCGTGTATGACGTGAAACAAGACGACCTGCAGAATCCCAATGGTGCGCAATAGGTCAATGAACGCGCGGTTCCCAGTGGAGTCATCAAAGATTCCGCGCATTTGGTTACTCATCCGGTTTGATCAAACCTAGGCCGCGCAGGTATACGCCTATACCACTTTCCAAAAGATCTTCTGGCGCATACTGATTTTGCGCTCCTGGTGAATTACGGGCAAAAAGCTCAACAACTCCATGGCTCATAGCCCATATATGGGCCGAAAACATCGACGCGGGGGGGCGCTTTTCGCGCGGTATATGCTGGCTAAGCTCATCCGCTGCCTTTTCTAGTACGCCCCTCGCTTTTGCCGCAATTTGGGCGAGCTCTGGAGTGTGATTAACCGAAACGCCGCTTTCGAACATTGCAATGTAATGCCCAGGATACTTGCGGGCAAAAGCAAGATAAGCCCGTCCAGTTGCTTCAAAAGCAGCTAACGCAGAGGGCTGGCCTTTGTCATAGGCGAATTGCATAACATCTGCGAAAATCTCGTATCCTTGACGCGCGGTTTCTGCGATTAGATCTTCTTTGCCCGAAAAATGACGGTACACCGCAGCCGGAGTGACGCCCGCCTGTTTTGCTGCCTCGGACAGAACAAAACCTTCCGGCCCCTTTTTTTCTATTAATAGCAGCGCGGCTTCGACAAGAGCCTGTCGAAGGTTACCATGGTGATATCCGCGCTTTTTATCGGCCATAGTATCTTAGCGTCCGATATCGTTCAGATCAAAAGGAGTGCCTTGGTAAATCTCGTTTATCCAATTGCCATAAAGCAGGTGCGCATGACTGCGCCATCTGTTCTGAGGCGTCTTACTCGGATCATCATCGGGGTAATAATTCATCGGCACATTGATAGGAGTGCCATTGCTTACATCTCGATCATATTCCTGCTTCAAGGTGTCACTATCATACTCGAAATGATTGAAGATATAGAGCGCCCGATGTTTTGGGTCTTCAACAAGACACGGACCAGCATCGTCAGAATATAAAAGCGTAGACAGATCAGGACGCTCGTCGATTTCGCCCTGCCGCACTTCGGTCCATCGGCTGACAGGGACGACGCAATCGTCTGAAAACCCCCGTAAATAAGGTGATGCTGGTGCAATATTCTTGTGGCGGAAGCATCCGAAAGCCTTGTTTGAAAGCATGTGTTTTCGAACGCCGTAGAAGTGGTTGATCATTGCCATCCCACCCCAACAGACGCCAAAGGTAGAAAACACGTGGGTTTGTGTCCACTCAAATACACGCTTAATCTCGTCCCAGTAGGTGACTTCCTCAAAAGGTAGGTGTTCGATCGGTGCCCCCGTGATGATCAGACCATCAAACTTTTCCCCAGTAGCCTCAACTTCCGAGAACGGACGATAAAAGTTCTCCATATGATCGGCGGCGGTATTTCTGGTCTGATGTTCACTCATACGGATCAGCGACAATTCGATTTGAAGCGGGGTTGCACCGATCAATCGCGCAAACTGATTTTCTGTTTGGATTTTCTTTGGCATCAGGTTCAAAAGCCCAATGCGAATGGGGCGAATGTCTTGACGCGATGCCTGATCCTCGGACATGACCATAACGCCTTCGCGCGTAAGCACGTCGTAGGCGGGTAAGTCGGCCGGAATCTTTATAGGCATCACAATGTCCTTGGTTATCGCACTCTTCAGATAGCCCTTCGCTTAACGTCTCTCAAGAGCAGTGGCGATTAATGCGTTGAAATCAGATGATGACTTTACCCGTGCCATTTCGTCGGCGCTTACTTTTACACCCCATTTCGACATTGCGTCATAGCGCGGCTGACGATGGGCTAAAGCTTTGGCATAGGTCCAACGCACGAACGCATTTGGGTCCACGTCGTCAGGGGCATCCCCTGTCATCTCTAGATATTCTGCCCAGCGATCTTCTAAGAACTTGCGCTGGTAATACATTGGCTTTGGAGCACGATCAAAACGTCGCACCAATTCTTCAGTATGTGCGTCCGAGCCCTCAATCCAAACCATGAGTGATAAGGACGACAGCTGTGTGAGCACTGGGTCGTTTTCATCCCAAGGATCGACAACCTCGCAAATTGAGCCACTGGTGTCGCAGACAAAGTGGTCGTACCCGTAAATGTCTTGAGCACGGTCAATGAAGTGTGCGGTGTCGATCATGGATTCTATTTCAGCATGGCGATGCAGTTCTTGACGGCGCAGGTATTCCTCAAAAGGCACGCCTCCTTTTGCTGGATCGCCAGGTTTGCCCAAATAGTGAGACAGCGGGGCAAGATTGTCGAATGTAATGTTCGATCCGATGTAAATGGAATCTGACATCAGCAATTCGCGCAGATACGGCACAGCCATCGCCTCGCGCTTGAAGCTGTCTGCGATGTGTTCACCCATATATCGGGTGCCAATGCGATAATCGACCGAGTAGTGAAACCAGTCCCCTTCAGCTCGAAGAATGTTCGAGACATGGGTTTTGCCAAGACCCGACATGGCAAATAGAACAACGTTTTTGTTCGGCGCATCGCGCCACGAATTTGCATCAGGATATATCATGCACATTTGGTAATCCGCCAACAGTAAAAGAACCAGAGCGTTTTTCAGGAACTCGTCCGCGACGCATGCCAGATGTTGAAATAGTTCGCGCCGAAAATCAGGACTGCTCCCAAAAACACGAAGGGATCAAGTGGCTCCGCGTAAAGGGCCATGCCGATAAAGGCGATAACAGGAAGGCGCACAAAATCTATCGGCATGACAGTGGCGGCGGGAGCGATCGAAAGAGCTGTTGTCAGACAGAAGTGCGCAACCAAACCGCAGACCGCAATAAGCGCTAGCCATGGAATATTCTGTCCAGTCGGAGGTGCGATGTCCAAATCTGATCCAGCGAACCCGAGGCCAAAGAAAAACTGCATCAAAGTCAGAAAGAATAGAATAGACAGGACAGACTCTGTTCGTGTCAACAACCGCGTAAAAACTGCAGAACCAGCAAAGCCGATGGCTGCCAATGCCGCCATAATCATGCCAAACTCGAGTGTTTGTCCAAACGGCTGTGCGACGATGAGAATACCACCAAATCCGACCAGAGCTGACAGGATTTTGGTACCATTAAGTTTTTCATTCAAAATGAACACTGCGAGGAACATTGCCCAAAGGGGGGACGTGAATTCCAA
>Ga0181591_10000697_pt1 | contig 27480 bp, 23 predicted proteins | sample 071ome_33_FD_133757 | JGI IMG/M metagenome (GOLD analysis project Ga0181591, IMG submission 133757) | Coastal salt marsh microbial communities from the Groves Creek Marsh, Skidaway Island, Georgia - 071412AT metaG (megahit assembly) | ecosystem: Environmental > Aquatic > Marine > Intertidal...
CTGGCGCGTAACAGGCATCGCCGAAGGTTCTCTTGCCAAGGAAGGTGAGCGTCTTGTTCTGGCCGATGAGCTCAAAGACAGCCTGATGGAAGAATGCGGGATCACCGGGCTTGAACGTGAAGATGGCGTTCCGGCCGCCGCTTTCGCCGATACCGTCCTTGCGCATCCGCTTCACGGGGAAGGCTACACCCATGATGTGCCGATGCTGGCGGCCGATTACGTCACCACCGATCAGGGGACAGGGATCGTTCATATCGCCCCGGGCCACGGGGCGGAGGATTATCTGCTCGGCATAGCGCACGGGGTGCCGGTGCCTGAAACGGTCGGAGCGGATGGCCGGATCATGGAACATCTTCCGCTTTTTGCAGGCATGTCCGCGCTCAAAGACAACGAGGCTATTGCCGATATTCTGGCGGAAAAAGGCGGGCTGGTCGGCCGCGGCAAGATCACCCATTCCTACCCGCATTCCTGGCGCAGCCACGCGCCGCTGATCTTCCGTAACACCCCGCAGTGGTTTATTTCCATGGAAAGCCACGGGTTGAGGGATACGGCGCTCAAAGCTCTCTCTGAAACCGTGTTCTACCCGCCTTCTGGGCAGAGCAGACTGACCAGCATGATCGCCGGACGTCCGGACTGGTGCATCAGCCGCCAGCGTGCCTGGGGCGTGCCTATTCCTGTTTTTGTCCATAAGGCAAGCGGAGAGCCGCTTCGTGATCAGGCGGTGGTTGACCGGGTGGTCGATGCCTTTCAGGAAGAAGGTGCCGATGCCTGGTTCAGCAGCCCGGCGGAAAGATTCCTCGGCCCGGATTATGATCCGTCCGAATACGAACAGGTCACCGATATTGTTGATGTGTGGTTTGACAGCGGCTCCACCCACGCGTTTCTTCTCGAAGGCAACAAAGACATGTCCTGGCCGGCGGATATGTATCTCGAAGGCTCCGACCAGCATCGCGGCTGGTTCCATTCCTCCCTGCTCGAATCCTGCGGCACCCGGGGGCGGGCGCCGTATGACAGCGTGCTGACCCACGGGTTTGTTCTTGATGAGCAGGGCCGGAAAATGTCCAAATCTCTTGGCAATACCGTAACGCCGCAAGAGGTGATCAAGCAGAACGGGGCCGATATCCTGCGGATCTGGGTGGCGAATTCCGATTATTACGACGATCTCCGGATCGGTAAGGAAATCATCCAGCGGCAGGTGGATCATTACCGCCGCCTGCGCAATACTTTCCGCTATATTCTGGGGAGCCTTGACGGATTCACCGAAGCCGAACGGGTTGAGCCGGATGCCATGCCGGAACTTGAGCGCTGGGTGCTTGACCGGCTTTATCAGACCGACAAGACCATTCGCAAGGCAATCGAAGGCCATGATTACCATCAGGTTTTCACCACCCTGCATCACTTCTGCAATAATGATCTCTCGGCTTTCTATTTTGATATCCGCAAAGACATGCTGTATTGCGACGCGGCCCTGAGCATCGAACGCCGGTCCTGCCGCACCGTCATGGATCACCTCTTCCATTGTCTGGTGCCGTGGCTTGCCCCGATCTTGTGTTTCACCGCAGAAGAAGCCTGGCAGACACGCTACAATGACCCGGAAAAATCCGTTCATTTTGAGATCTGGCCGGTGTTGCCGGAAAGCTGGGCCAACCCTGATCTGGCTGATCGCTGGGCACGTATCAGGTCAGCCCGTCTGGTGGTGACAGGCGCCATCGAAAAGATGCGGGCGGCAGGTGAGGTGAAATCATCTCTTCAGGCGCATCCGGTGCTTTATGCTCCGGCGGCCATCATTGATGCTTTTGCCGGTCTTGATGCGGCGGATATTTTCATCACTTCAGCGGCCGATCTTGTTGAAGGCCCGCCGCCGGCGGAGGCCTTTCTTGCCGAAGACGATGCCCTGATCGGCGTTGTTGTGAATCTCGCTGGTGGTGAAAAATGCCAGCGGTGCTGGAAAATTTTGCCTGAAGTGCCTGCCGGGGAAGATGGCCTCTGCGGTCGTTGCGACAGCGTTGTCGGCTCGGTGGATGCGGCCTGATGCCGGTGCGGACAGAAGGCCTCCTCCGGCTCTTTGTCCCTGTCGTGGTTGTGGTGATATGTGATCTTCTGACAAAACAGCTCGCCCTCAGTTTTCTGTTTGTCCCGCCGCGGAGCATTGAGGTTTTGCCTTTCCTTAATCTGGTGCCGGTATGGAATACCGGTATCAGTTTCGGCATGCTCAGCAATATGGGGGAATACATGCCGTTCCTGCTCGGAGGTTTTGCCTTTGCGGTGGGGGTTGGCTTGCCTCTCTATGCCAGGCACTGGGAGCGGTTTGCCCGTCTCGGCGCCCAGATCATGGCAGGAGGTGCTTTCGGAAATGCTCTTGATAGGGTATTCTATGGCAAGGTTGTCGATTTTATTGATATTTATGCTGGCCAATGGCACTGGCCCGCCTTTAATGTAGCGGATATGGCGATCACCTGTGGTGCCGGCCTTATAGTGCTGGCCAGCATAAAAGAGAGCCGGCAGCAGCGATCCGGCGACAAAACCGGTGATGAGACCGGTGATAAGACCGGTGAAGGAGATGGTAAGGGATGAAAATGCCACATAAATTCCTGGTGATGCCAGTGCTCGGTGTAAGCCTGATGCTGGCAGGTTGCTCAAGTTTTGATGAAGCGCTGGGAAAGACCAAAACAGCACCTGACGAATTTCAGGTCGTTGTCCGCCCGCCGCTGACACTGCCGCCGAATTTCACCCTCCGCCCCGGTGACGAAGAGACGGAAGCGGCTACCGCGCCAACAGTCGCAAGCGGCGCCATCAGCCAGACAGATCAGGTTTTCACCAGCACAGCCCGGACAGATGCGTCTTCTTTTGAAACTCTTTTCGGCACCGATGAAATTGAACCGGATATCCGCCAGAAGATAGATGAAGAAACCCTCGGCGTTCAGCTCGACCGCCGCCTGCCCATACAGATCCTTTTCGGGGGCCAGCCCAATGTCGGCCCTAATCTTTCGGCCGCCCAGGAGGCTGAGCGTATCCGCAGGGCCATTGAGGCAGGGGAATCGGTGACATCCACCCCCACACTCGCGGTCGATCCGGTGGAGAAGACCCCGATTGCTGTTGAATAGACGATGGGATCACTGATCCGACTCCTGCCTGATACGATTGTCAACCAGATCGCCGCAGGTGAGGTGGTTGAACGGCCCGCCAGCGCACTTAAAGAACTTGTTGAGAACGCGATCGACGCCGAAGCGAACCGTATAGAAATTCACCTGCACAACGGCGGGATTGACGGTATCAGCGTTGATGATAACGGTATGGGCATGGATCAGGACGCGCTGGTACTTGCCGTCCGGCGCCACGCGACGTCCAAACTTCCCGAAGATGACATTGCGAATATAGCCTTCTTCGGCTTCCGGGGGGAGGCACTGCCCTCCATCGGCTCGGTCAGCACGATGACCCTGGCAAGCCGCGCGAGGGGCAGTGATCAGGGATGGATGATCAGGGTGGATCAGGGAAATGTTCTCAGCCCCGAGCCGACCTCCCGGTCCGCAGGTACGCGTGTCGATATCCGTGATTTATTCGCGTCCGTACCGGCGCGGCTGAAATTTCTCAAATCCGCCCGCGCCGAAGGTGCGCAATGCACCGATACAATCAAACGTCTGGCCATGGCGCATCCGGATATCACGTTCATCATGCTGGAATCCGGCCGGACCGTGCTGGATCTGCCAGCCCGGCTGAACCCGGATCAGGCGGAAGCATCACGTCTCAGGATGCGTGATATCATGGGGGCCTTTTTTGCCGATGAAGCGGTGCGGATTGACGCCATTCGGGATGAGGTCAGCCTTCAGGGCTTTGCCGGTCTTCCCACGTTTAACCGGCCGACAACAGCGGCCATGCATCTATTCGTGAACGGGCGTCCGGTGCGTGACCGGCAGTGGCTGGGGGCGGTGCGTGCGGCCTATGGCGACACCCTGCCCCGGGGCCGGCATCCGGCGGTTGTTCTTTTCCTGAAACTGCCCCCGTGTGATGTCGATGTGAATGTGCATCCGGCCAAGAGCGAGGTCCGTTTCCGTGATGCGGGGCATATCCGGGGGCTGGTCATCGGGGCGTTGCAGGCGGCGCTTGCGGGGGCAAGCCAGCAGGCAAGCTCGAGCGGCGGCGATGAAATGCTGGATCGTCTGCGCCGTGGGGCAGCCCGGCCCTATCCGTCCTGGGGAGGCGGCCGCCGGTCCGGCGGCTCTTCCGGATCATGGCAGTCCTGGGTTCCGGGGAATACGGATGCCCCGGGCCTTACGGAAAGCAGGGAAGCAGGGCAGACCTACGGATTTGACAGGGGCATGGAAGCTGCCCCGGCCGCCCGTCCTGCCGTGACTTCCGGAAGCGAAGATCAGCCCGGCCCTGATCCGCAAGACTACCCCCTTGGTGCCGCCCGGGCACAGTTGCACAAGACCTATATTGTGGCGGAAACCGGCGACGGGGTGGTGATTGTCGATCAGCACGCCGCGCATGAACGGCTGGTCCTTGAAAAGATGAAGGCCGCGCTGGCGGATCAGGGCATTGCCCGCCAGCTTCTTCTTTTGCCTGAAGTTGTCGAACCCGGGCGGGCGGAAGCCGCCCTGATCCTTGATCATAAGGATATGCTGGCTGATCTGGGGCTTGTGGTCGAAGCCTTTGGTGATGGCGCGGTGCTGGTCCGGGAAGTGCCTGCGCTTCTGGGTGAGGCCAGCGCTGGCCCCATGCTCCTTGATATAGCCGAAGAGCTGTCGCATCTCGGTAGCAGCAGCATCCTTGAAGACAAGATCAACCATGTGCTGGCCACCATGTCCTGTTATGGCTCGGTGCGGGCAGGCCGGGTGCTGACCGCAGATGAGATGAATGCCCTGCTTCGGGAAATGGAAGTCACGCCTCGTTCGGGGCAGTGCAATCACGGTCGGCCGACATGGATATCCCTCACCCTGGCAGAAATTGAAACCCTGTTTCGACGCCGCTAACTGCCCGGGCCTTCATACCGGGCGATGGTGCAGGCGGACCGGCCCCATTTTCGTGTTTCAATCAGTGATATTCCCGGAGGCAGTTCAGGCGGGGAGCGGTGATCATGCTCAATGCTTATCAGCGCGGATGGCGCAATCAGCCCGAGCTGGATGAAATTCTGCAGGGCCAGACGGGCAAGGTCCGGCGCGTCGGCGGATGTTCTCCAGGGCGGGTCGAGGAATAACAGCCCCGCCGGAGCGGCAGGCCAGGCCAACCGCCGCGTGGCGTCGCGGGGGACGATAAACGTGGCATCTTTCGATGCACATTTGGTGATGTTCTTTTCCAGTGCCGCCAACGCGCTTGCGTTATTTTCCACAAAAATGACCTGTCTTGCACCACGTGACCAGGCTTCAAGCCCCATGGTTCCGGCACCCGCAAAAATATCGGCGACCACCGGCACATCAAGCGGCTTTCCGTATCGTCCGCCGAGCAAGGTGCTGAAAAGTCCTTCCCGCACGCGGTCTGCCGTGGGGCGGACAACCCCGCCCTCAGGTGCGGTCAGAACGGCGCCGCGACGTCTTCCGCTGATGATCCGCATTGCTGCGATCTCCTTGCTGGGGTTTGGGGGTATTTGTGCGTGGAGGTTTTGCCCGGGATCTGGCGGGCTGGCCCGAAGGTGCACGGGATCTGGACGCAGATAGAGGCTTGCTTTCGCTCTCCTGTATCCGCGGCAGGCCCAGCTGATCACGGAGGATGGCCGGGCGGATTTCATCAAGATCACCTTCTTCGAGCGTGTTGAGGGTGAAAGGACCATAGGAAATGCGAATCAACCGGCTGACGCTGTAGCCGAGGTGATCCATAATCCGGCGGATTTCTCTGTTCTTGCCTTCTTTCAGGGCAACCGTCAGCCAGGCATTGCTTGCGGCCTGCCGGTCCAGTTGCGCCAGCACCCCGCGATAAGATATCCCGTCAATCGTGATGCCGTCCTTGAGCGAGGCAAGTTTTGCACTGTCCACCTGACCACGGACCCGGACCCGGTATTTGCGTGTCCATCCCGTATCCGGCAGCTCAAGATGGCGGGCAAGATCACCGTTATTGGTCAGCAGGAGAAGCCCTTCGGAATCAAGATCAAGACGCCCGATACTGATCAGCCTCGGCAGATCATCGGGCAGATTTTCAAAAATGGTTTTTCGTCCCTGCTCATCCCTATGGCTGACGATCAGCCCCCGGGGTTTGTAATATCGCCACAGGCGCGGCGTCGTCGGTGCGTTGACCGGCTTGCCATCCACCCGGACGTCATCTTCCGCTGAAACATTAATGGCGGGCGACAGTTGCGGTGCGCCATTAATCTCGACTCTTCCGGCGGCGATCCATGTCTCGGCATCCCGCCGCGAACACAGCCCGGCATTTGCCATCACCTTGGCCAGACGTTGCGGGCCGGCATCTTCCTGGTCGAAAAGACGTGCAAGGGAAGGCGGTATCTGTGATCGGGGTGACTGGGGGCGTTTGCCGCCGCGCTTTCCGGATGTTCTGGGTTTTGGTTGGCGGCTGCCTGAAAGATTAGTGTTCATTATCATATCCCCGCCCTGACCATAGCCCAGATGAAAAATTTATGCGATGGTATTCGTTCAAAAAGAGGTGATGCATGACAGCCGGTCACTATCAGGATAAAGCCATGGCAGAAGCGCTGGAACTTGCAGGTCAGGCCGCGCTGGCAGGTGAGGTGCCGGTAGCCGCCGTGATCACCGGGCCGGATGGTGAAATTCTCGGCACCGGGGCTAACCGGGTGGAACGTGACAAGGACCCGACAGCCCATGCGGAAATCCTTGTCATCCGTGATGTGGCGGCAAGGCTGGGCTCAGCGCGGCTCAGCGAATGTGATATCTGGGTGACTCTGGAACCTTGCCCGATGTGCGCGGGGGCAATTTCCCAGGCCAGGCTCCGGCGTCTGTATTACGCGGCGGAAGACCCCAAATCAGGCGGGGTTGACCATGGCCCCCGGGTGTTCAGCCATTCAACCTGCCATCACAAGCCGGAAATCTACAGCGGGATCAGGGCAGATGAGTCCGCCCTCCTGTTGCGTGATTTTTTCCGGAAGAGACGTTAGCCTGCGGCAATATCACGGCGGTACATAACCCCGTCCCAGGTGATTTTGCCAAGGCGGGTATAGGCTTTTTCCCTTGCTTCAGTCGCATCCTTGCCAAGCCCCGTTACCGCCAGCACACGCCCGCCTGCTGCGATGATTTCCCCATTCTCACCGGTATTCGTTCCGGCATGAAACACCATCGAATGGGTATCATCGGCATCAAGGCCATGGATGGTTGCGCCTTTGGTATAGGGGCCGGGATAGCCGCCATTAGCCATGATAACGGTGACCGCGATATTATCTTCAAAACGAAGGTCTGCATGGCCGAGGCCGCCTTCCATCGCCGTCAGCATGGCCGAAAGCAGATCAGATTTAAGCCGGGGCAGAATGACTTCTGCTTCCGGATCACCAAAGCGGCAGTTGAATTCGATGACCTGCGGGCCGTGTTCGGTCAGCATCAGCCCGGCATAAAGGAAACCCCGATAGGGGCGGCCTTCATCGGCCATCCCCCGGACAACAGGAAGAACGATGGACTCCCACGCCTTTGCCTCAAGGGAAGGGGTCAGTTTCGGGGCCGGTGAAATGGCGCCCATGCCGCCGGTATTCGGCCCCTTATCCCCGTCATGGGCACGTTTGTAATCCTGGGCACTGCCAAGAAAAACCGCATTCCTGCCATCGACAAGGGCAAACAGGGAGGCTTCGGTGCCGGTGATGCGTTCTTCGATCAGGATGGAACGTCCCGCTTCACCGAAACCGGCATCATCGAGCATCATCCGTACGGCTTCTTCGGCTTCCTCCCCGGTTTCAGCCACCACCACGCCCTTGCCTGCAGCAAGCCCGTCTGCCTTGATGACGGCACCCTGTCCCGGATACATCTCATCAAGATAGGCGAGGGCGGCGGCGCTGTCGGTAAACCGGGCAAACCGCGGCTGGGGAATGCCATGCCGGGAACAGAAATCTCTTGAAAATGCTTTTGAGCCCTCAAGCTGTGCCGCTTCGGCGCTTGGCCCGAAGGTTTTAATTCCGGCATTGTTCAGCGCATCGGCAAGCCCTGCCACCAGCGGAGCTTCAGGGCCGATAACCACCAGATCAACAGATTCTGCCCGGGCAAAGGCAATGATTGCATCGCTGTCATCAGGGTCAAGGTCCGGCCGTTGTGCCATGGCTGACATCCCGGGGTTGCCCGGGGCCACGCTGATCCGGCTGGTGAGGGGGGAACGGTCGATTGCATCCACCAGCGCGTGTTCACGTCCGCCGGAGCCGATAACAAGCACATGCATAATTTTCACTTTCCTGTCGTTGACCTTGGTCTGGAATTGCCTATTCTTCATATCATGCAGGACGACGCGCTTCCACCCACACCGGACAATCAGGCTGTTTTTTCCCTGAGTGAGCTGTCACGGTCGCTGAAACAGACGATTGAAAGTGTGTTTGACCATGTCCGTGTCCGGGCTGAAATATCCCGGCCGACGCGTGCGGCTTCCGGTCATGTCTATTTCACGCTGAAGGACGATACGGCAACGCTGGATGCTGTCTGCTGGAAAACCATGGCAGGACGGCTTAAGGTTGAACCCGAAGAAGGCCTTGAGGTGATCGTCACCGGTAAACTGACCACCTATCCCGGGCGCTCGAAATACCAGATCGTCGTGCAGGATATCGAACTTGCCGGTGAAGGGGCGCTTTTAAAACAGCTGGAAGAACGCCGCCGCCGCCTCGCCGCTGAAGGTCTTTTTGATGAAGGGCTGAAAAAACCTGTTCCCCTCATGCCGCGGGTGATCGGTGTGGTGACCAGCCCCACCGGCGCGGTGATACGTGATATCCTTCACCGTCTTGAAGAGAGGTTTCCCCTTCGGGTGCTTGTCTGGCCTGTTCTTGTTCAGGGGCCGCGTGCCGAAGAGGAGATCACGGCGGCGATCCGGGGGTTTGATCACCTGATTGATGTTCCCCACCCGGAGATACCGGTGCCGGATCTGCTGATTGTCGCACGGGGAGGCGGATCGCTCGAAGACCTGATGGCCTTTAACGCTGAGCCGGTTGTCCGTGCGGTTGCCGCCTGCCGTCTGCCGGTGATTTCGGCGGTTGGCCACGAAACCGATACAACCCTGATTGATTTTGCCGCCGACAGGCGGGCGCCGACGCCGACAGCCGCGGCTGAAATGGCAACGCCGGTGGCAGCTGAGCTCCGCGCCCGGCTGAGCGATACCGAAGCACGTCTGTCCCGTTCCATGGAGCAGAGTATCGAACGGGCGCGTGACAGGGTGCGCGGGCTTGATCGTGCCCTGGGTGATCCGGACATGCTGCTGGCAACCAAAAGCCAGCGGCTTGATCTGGCTCTTGTGGCAGGTGACCGGGCCATGGATGCGGGTCTTGCGCAGCGGAAGTCGGGGCTGGACCTTCTTGGCGAAAGGCTGTTGTCACCGGAACGTCTGATGACATCGGCGGCAACACGGCTCAATGAACTTGATTCCCGGTCCATGGATGTCCTGATGCGGCGCCTCACCCGTCTTCAGGCAAAGCTTTCCTCTATGGCTGAACGTCTTCCGGCTCCGGCAGAACAGCTTGCGGCGGCGATGAGCAGGCTTGATCTCGCCGCCCAGAAAATCGATGCCAGTGTGGATGGCTCGCTGATGCGGGCACAGACCCGTCTCGGGCAGGCAAGCCGCCTTCTGGACGCGTCCTCCTTCCAGAAAGTTCTCGATCGCGGGTTTGCGCTGATCACCGGCCCTGATGCCCAGGTGATGCGGTCAGCCGGGCAATACAGCACCGGCACGAAAATCACCGTCCGGCTCAGGGACGGACAGCGTCAGGCTGTTCTCGGCGATAGTGAGATCATTTCAGAAGAAAAGCAGAAGTCAGGAAAAAAATCTCCCGCGCGTCGTCCGGCCGGCAGGGATGACAAAGACCAGCAGGATCTTTTCTAGATCAGGTTTTTTAATCCTCAGGGCTTTCGCCCTTGCTGGCAGGCCAGCGGCGATGAGGCCATAACCACTGTTCGGGACAGGATCTGATCCAGGTTTCGATCTCGGCATTGATGCGGCTGGCGACGGAGACCACATCATCATCCGGCCTGACCTCAAAAGGTGAGACAATGACCCGGAACCGGCATCCTTTTTCGCGCACCACACGGACAAGATAAATCGGCGCCTTTTCTTTCAGCGCGATCTTGACATGGGCAACAGGGGTGGAGGCTTTCTGGCCGAAGAAATCGAGCATCATGCCTTCGCGCAGTTTCTGATCCACCAGTATCGCAAAAAAGGCGTTCTTACGTATCGTCTCGCCGATGCCGCGTGCCCCGGGGCGTCCTTTTTCGTACATCTTGTGATAGATCGCGTTACGCTGTCGGAGCAGGCGGGCCACAAGTGGGTTGTTGGTCGGCCTGAAAACCGCGCTGACCGGCAGGCCGAGCTTCATCGGCGGTGTTCCCACCAGCTCCCAGTTGCCCAGATGGGCCCCGATCAGCACCCCGCCCCTGTCCTTGTTTGCCTCGATATGTTCAAGACCTTCATAGATCACGCGGTTGCTGTGGATCAGCTGATGGATATGGAAAAATTCGCCGACAACACGGCCGAGGTTGTTCCACATCCTGCGGTTGATCTGCCGGCGTTCCTCCACGGTCAGCTCCGGCATGGCATAGCTCAGATTAAAAAGACTGCGCCATGACCAGGGTGAGACAGGACCAAGGAAACCGGCAATTCCCCCGCCCAGCGCCGAAGCCAGTTGCGGCGGCAACAGGCGGATAACAAAGATCAGCGTATAGACAAGCAGCGCCTCGATGGGCCAGCCAATCCATTGCCGTAGTCGTTTCATCACATCCTGCAACATGGTTTTGTTCTACCGGCGCCGGAGCAGCTTGTCTATCAGTGCGGGATCAGCCCGGGTTTCAAGGCGGATGCACCGGATACCGCGCTTCCCCGCATCAGGGATACGCATCATGTCTTTTTCAGTGGTGACCAGAACGGCCCGCTGATCGTCGGCCATGGCGGCAAGCGCATCAATCTCATTATCACGGAAAAGATGATGATCCGGAAAAATCCCCGTATCAACCAGATTGACACCGGCATCGCCAAGCATGTCAAAAAATCCGTCCGGATCACCAATCCCCGCAAAGGCGATGACCTTCTGCCCCGATATCGCCTCCAGATCTGCGGTGTTGAGCGAACGCGTGATAACAAATGCGGGAAGGTCAGGGCAGATACGCCGGGTCTTTTCCATGAGTCCGGTAGTGTCGGCCCCGGTAATGGCAACGGCATCCGCACGGGCAAGACCACGGGAAAGAGACTCCCGGAGCGGGCCTGCGGGGATGATCTGCCCGTTGCCGATACCAAGACTTCCCTTGAAAACAACCACGGCTTTATCTGGCAGGACAGAAGGGTTCTGCAACCCGTCATCCATCAGGATGAGGTCTCCAAGTGCCTCATTTTCGATCAGTTTCACACCGGATGCCCGGTTGCGGGAGATAACGACCGGCGCCATTCCCCTCATCATCATAGCCTCATCACCAATATCGGTGGCGGTGTGATATTTGCCGGCGCAAACGGGCCCGGCAAGTCGCCCGCCATATCCGCGGGTAAGGATCACCGGCTTGTATCCACGTTCATACGCTTCCGCCGCAAGGCAGGATACAAGCGGCGTTTTGCCGGTGCCGCCTGACGTTATATTGCCGATCACGATGACCGGCAGAGATGATTTGAGGGGGCTTGTCCCCAGTGCTCTCAGCCATGCTGCTGCCCGCCAGAACAAGGTTAAGGGATATAAAACAGCCCCGGTCAGGTGGCTTGCCGGGCTCAGGCGGTACCAGAAGGAAGGTGTTTTCGGCATTACGGCTCCTTCCTTTTCGCAAGCTGCAGGATCTGAACGGCCAGGTCATCGGCTTTGCCCGCCATCATGCGCCAGGTATTGCCCGCGTTCTGATTAAGGCTGTTGCGTTTCGTTTCCGAAGTGGTGAGTTCGGTAACCGCACGGGCGATATCGGCCGCCGTTTCAGCAAAGATCACGCCGCCGCGTTCCTTCAGCAGACTGAAGGCGGACCTGTTCTTGAAAACATGCCGGCCACTGATGACACCTTTGCCCAGGGCGGCGGCTTCCATCGGGTTATGCCCGCCGAGCGATTGAAACGCGCCCCCCAGTACAATGACATCCGCCACACGGAACAGCCCTCCCATCTCACCCATCCGGTCGGCAATCCAGAAGCGTTGATGACGTTCCGGCCGGATTTTCTCAGATTGCAGATCGGCCATCTCTCCGCGGGCTGAAATTTGGGTCTGAATTTTCTGTGCACGGTCAATATGGCGCGGGGCTATAATCCCAAGAAACTGTTCGGGCATGCCCAGCATGTCCATGGCATCGAGAAACAGGGTTTCCTCTCCTTCATGACTGGAGGCCAGCAAAATGATCTGCCTGCCGTCGGCGGCGGCATTGATCTGGTCCTGCAGCGGCGGTACCGGCGGCAATGGTTCGGCGGTGTTTTTCATCGACCCGGATATGACGACATGCCGGGGCGGGTGTTCAAGGGATGAAAATTTACCGGCATGGTGCTGGTCCACGGCAAAGACGGTGTGGATTTTCGGGAAAAGAACGCGCCCGAGCCTGCGTCCTGTTCCGGACCAGAAACGGAAGGATCTGTCGGAAAGCTGGGCAGAAGCAAGGATAACAGGAATACCGGCATCGTCGGTTTCAGCGATCAGCGAAGGCCATATTTCGGTTTCAAGGATAATGGCGGTATCCGGCTGCCAATGCCCCAGAAAACGCCGGATCCAGCGCGGCACATCAAGGGGGATGAATTGATGAATGATACGATCTTCCAGCGCCATCTGGCGAACTCTTTCCTCAACCATCACCGCCGAGGTCACTGTGCCTGAAGTGATGAGGATGGTGGCCTCCGGCGCATGTTTCAGCAAAGCCCGGGCAAGAGCAAGCGAAGAAACGGTCTCCCCCACGCTCGCCCCGTGAAGCCAGTGCAGCATGCCGTCCGGGCGTGGCTTTGATGCTTTGCCGAAACGTTCTTCCAGCCGGCTGGTGTCTTCCTTGCCCCTGAGCGCACGCAATCTCAGATAAACGTGTAAAAACGGCCTTATCAGCGTTATCAGAAACCGGTAGGTGTTGAGGGTCAGCAGGTTCATCCCCGTTTTTCCTTGCTGATACCATAACGATGTTCCGCATCATCCGCCGGATGTCCGGCCCAGTGATCGGCCCTGGCTGTGATCGCGTTGAGCCGGTCTTCAAGGTCAAGCCGTGCGTCTTCCAGCGCGTCAGCGGACGCATCGTTCGGCAGACGATAAGGCGCCCCCCAGCATCGGATGCCTGTGCTGAAAATCCCCGGGATGGCCAGCCTGTCCCATGTGTCGAGCCGCGGCATCCGGCGGGTGGACCAGGCAACAGGGATAATCGGGGCTCCGCTTGCTTGGGCAAGCGTAATGGCACCGGCAGCGGCATGACGTGCGGGGCCGCGAGGCCCGTCCGGGGTGATGCCGACATGTTTGCCAGAGCCAAGCCGCCGCCGCATCTCACGGTATCCGGTGATAGCCCCCTTGCTGCGTGAACCCCAGATCGTCTCTATCCCCAGGCCCGAAACCGTGCCGGAGATCAGCTGGCCGTCATTTGAGGGGGAAATGATATAGGCCGTGGGAAAACGGCGCCCGAGCATGGACGGAATGGCGAGAAGACGGCAATGCCAGTTGACGATGATCGCCGCCTCTTCCGAGGCTTCAAGAAAGGCAAGCCCGCCTTCATCCATCTCCTGCCAGCGGATGGTCCGGAGCAACATGCCCAGCATCATGCCGCCGAGGCGGGATGTTGTCCGGATGCCTCCGGGGCTTTTCAACCATGACGCCATCAGTAACCCTACCGTATCAAAAGCCCGCAAAAGAGGACGCCACAAGAAAAATCAAGTGGACCATCATCAATCTGCACCTGCTATTTGTCTTACGCAAACCTAGCACGAATTTCCCCGGTCTTGAAAAGAATTGCCGCCCTCAGGCGTATGCGATAAAAAAACAGAACCAAGACAGATATTTCAATCCATGTGTTCCTGAAACGGATGATACGCTCTATGAAAATTGAAGCCTACGTTATTTGTTTTAAGGAAAATATTGAACGTCGGAAGTTTTTGGTCAAACGGTTTAAGTCAATAGGTCTCAACCCTGTCTTCATCGATGCGGTCCGGGGATCGGCGCTGAGCGAAGATGAAAAAGCGCCATTTGTGCATTCCGGGCGTCAGTATCTTTCCGCACATGTGATGCAGGAAAATGCCATCGGTTGCGCGCTGAGCCATTTCAGGGCATGGGACGCGCTCCTTGCCAGCGATGCCCCTTATGCCCTGATTTTTGAAGATGACGCAGAACCACTTACGCCGGATGTTTTAACGCATATCAAAAGTCTTGTTGAGATGGCCGACCGGCTTGATGTGGTCATTCTCTCAAACCGCCGCAAAAAACTCAGACGATTTAAGGTAAAGGATCTGAACGACGGGGCGGGCCTCTATGTTCTGCGGCACAATGATTTCGGGGCTGAAAGCTATTTCATCACACGTGATGCTGCCCGCAAATTCATTACGCATCCCCGCCGCTTTGCCTTTGAAGTTGATTTCCTGATCCATCACTGGTGGTATCACGACTGCCATATCCTGCATCTCCTCCCCAGTCTTTTTGCTGAAGACGGCCGCACCTCCACCATTGGATACACAAACCTTGAGAACTGGACGAATGATACGGTCCGGCACTGGCTTTCAAGACGTCTGGTGCGTGCCGGGGATTCCGTCAAAAAGCGCTTTTTCTTCCCTTCTTACCTGAACCGCATCAGGGAAAGGCTGGCGACGAGCCGGTCCGAAGCCGTTTCCTCCGAAGACCCGTCTCCCCGCCTTCTGATCATTCAGCCGATGGTCGGGATTGGTGATATGGTCTGGCACAAGCCCTGGCTTGATGCCGTCATGGAAAGCCGTATGTTCAGAGCTGTGCTGATGGCCAAACCTTCTGCGCAGGCAGAAATGGTGCTGGCGGAGCATGGCGGGCTTGAAATTGTCCCGTTGTTTCGCTCCCAGCGGGGAAAAAAGGGGAGGCATGACGGTATTTTCGGGTTCTTCCGGATGGTGTGGGCACTTGTCTCCGTTGAAGCCGATGAAGTCTGGATCCTGCACCGGAGCTGGCGTTACGCGGCCGCGGCCTGGCTTGCGGGCATATCGTCAAGATCCGGATACGGATTAGGCAAACAAAGCTGGTTTCTCAACACAGGCGCGGGCCTTGAGGCATCATATCGGCGGGCGCATCCCCGTGATGCCGCATCGGCATTCTTCACCCGGAAAGGGATTGTGCCTCAGGATACCCATCCCCGGCTTGTTCCTTCTGATACGGCACGCGCAGGTGCCGCCGGTCTCCTCAAGAACGCCGGACCACTGGTCATTTTTGGTGTCGGTGCGGCGGATGCCCCGCGTCGCTGGTCGCCGCAACACTTCGCCTCTCTTGCAGATCAGATCAGCGCTCGGGTTCCTCAACTGACAATTGCGCTTTGCGGCAGTCCTGCGGAAAGCGAAATAGGTGAGGAAATATTGAGATTACTATCCCCTGAAACACCGAAACCGATGCTGATCTTTGATCAGTCGGTTGCAACGGTGATCGCGCTTCATGCCGCGGCGAGGCTCTATATCGGCAACGATACCAGCCTGATCAATATCGCCGCCGCGGTGGGGACACCGGCGGTGCGGATATTTGCCAGCACTCTTGCTGTGCTGGACTCACCCCTGATCAAAACAGTCCTCCCGGCCGATAAAACGAGGCTTGATATTCCCGGCAGTATAGATGACATCCGGCCGGATGAGGTGATGGCCGAAGCGGTGCGTGAACTGAAAGCGGCAGGGCTCAGCCCGTCTGCGCGATTGTCGAAATCGGAAAAACGGCGTAAAACAGGCGAATGACAACCGCATCACATCCAGAAGCTCCCGCCGGAACCCGTGCCGTTCTGTCCCGTCTGTGGCGGGAATGGGTCAGGCAACACGCCAGGGCACTTGGGGTGGCACTGGTGCTTATGGCAATAGTGTCCGGGGCCGCATCGGCCTATCCGGCGCTGATCCGGCATGTTTTTGACAGCCTTGGCGCCGCCGATCCGGACCTGATCTGGCAGATCCCCCCGCTTATTATCGTGATCACCCTGATCAAGGGGCTGGCCATGTATTTTCAGGTCCGTCAGGTAACGCGACTGGCGCTCCGGATAACGACATCCATCCAGAAGAAAATGGCGGCACATCTGATCGGTGCTGATCTTGCCCTGATACAGGCGGCACCTGCGGGGGAATATGTCAGCCGGGTGATGAACGATATTCTGGTCATCCGCGAAGCCCTGACGCGGCTCGCGAATAATCTGGTCCGGGATACGCTGATGATAGTGGCCATGGTCGGGATGATGATCTGGTTTGACTGGCTGCTGACCGCGGTGGTGCTGGTGGTGTATCCTCTCGCCATGCAGCCGATCCTTGCCATTGGCCGTCGCCAGCGGAAAGAGACAGGCGCCTTGCAGGAACATATGGCTGATGTCACGGCGCTGATGAACGAAACCCTGCAGGGCGGGCGGATGGTCCGGGCCTACTCGCTGGAAGATCACGAAGAACGCCGGACGTCTCTTGCCTTTGACCGTCTCTTTGAAAAACTGTTCCGGCTGGCGCTCGGGCGGGCGCGGATTGATCCTATCCTTGAAGTGCTGGGCGGTGTCGCTGTTGCCGGGGTGATAGCGCTTGCCGGCTGGCGGGTTGCAAACGGCGATATGCAGGTCGGTGATGTGGCGGGATTTATCACGGCGCTCCTGATGCTGGTTCAGCCCATCAGGGGGCTGGGCACGCTCAACGCCGTGGTGCAGGAAGCGGTGGCGGCGGCGAGCCGCATTTTCGGCCTGCTTGATATCCGGCCTGAAATTTCAAGCCCTGAAGGGGCCGTTGCGCTGACTGAAATCAGGGGCGAGATCACTTTTGACAAGGTGTCTTTTCACTACGGGGATACGCCCGCTGTCCGGGACGTGAGCTTCACGGCCCGACCCGGTGAGGTGGTGGCACTGGTGGGGCCGAGCGGGGCAGGCAAAACAACCATCATCAATCTCTTGCCCCGTTTCTATGACGGCTCAGCAGGCAAGATTACGATGGACGGCCAGCCTGTTGCCGGGATGCGACTTGAAGATGTAAGGGCGGCTGTTGCCCTGGTTAGTCAGGATCAGGTTCTGTTCAACGACACGATCCGCAACAATATACGTCTTGGCCGTCTGGATGCCGATGATGCGGCGATTGAGGCGGCGGCCCGGATGGCGGCGGCTGATACCTTTATTCTTGCCCAGCCCGAAGGGTATGAAACGGTGGTGGGTGAGGGGGGCGGCCGTCTTTCCGGTGGCCAGCGTCAGCGGATCGCCATTGCCCGTGCCATCCTGAAAGATGCGCCCATCCTGCTTCTGGATGAGGCGACCAGCGCCCTTGATGCCGAAGCGGAAAGCCAGATACAGGACGCGCTGGATCAACTGGCCAGGGGGCGGACAACCCTTGTCGTTGCGCATCGCCTTTCCACGGTGCAGAAAGCCGACACAATCCTTGTCATGGATAAGGGCCGGATAGTGGAAACAGGCACCCATGCTGATCTGATCCGGCAGAACGGGCTTTACGCACGGCTCTGCGCGCTTCAGCATTTTGCCGAATGATCACTCCCGCCTGAGCACGGTATCCACCAGACGTTCCGCCCATGACGTGGAATGAAAATCCGCGGCGATGGCATCGGGGTCAAGCTCGTTTCTCGCCCAGTCGATGAAAGAGGTTCCTCTGCCGGCGGCCGGGGCATAGGCTTCGATAAATGCGTCGAGCAGGCCGGTCTTGGCCTGGCGGACATGAAGATATTTCAGCGACAGCATTTCCGCCGCATCCGAAGGCTTTCCGTTGTCCATCAGCAGAATATAAAGGGCCGACATGATGCCGGCGCGATCCGCCCCGGATTTGCAATGCATCAGGACCGGGTATTCAACCGACTGAAACAGCTTCTCTGCGGCAAGAACAACATCCCGGTCCGGCACGGCACGTGACCGGATGGTGAAATCGACAAGCGAGATACCGGCGGCATCACAGGCTTCTTTTTCGAGCCGCCAGCCGCCATCGTCACGAGGCCCCCTGAGGTTGATGATCGTCCTGATCCCCCGGGTCGCCGCGTCATGAACCCGCCCCGGGCTGGGTTGGTTGCTTCGCCATACCCCCGGGCGGATTTCATCGAGGTTATGCCACCACAGCCGCAGAAAACCATGATCTTTCAGCATCAGGTCCATCCAGTCCCGGAATCCGCGGCGTGGATGGTGGGGTGTCATGGGCTCAGGCTCCTGCCACGGTCATGCCGTCGATGCGAAGACTTGGCGCGGCAGTGGATTTGGTCAGGTCCAGATCATCGGCAAGGGTGATATGCATCAGCATATCCTTGAGGTTTCCGGCAATGGTCGCCTCCGTGACCGGGTGGCTGATCTTGCCATCCCTGATCCAGAAACCGGCCGCGCCCCTGCTGTAATCCCCGGTGATCAGGCTGACCGAAGAGCCGATCATTTCCGTGACCAGAAACCCTTCCTCAACCCCGGCGATAAGTTCATCCCGGGTCAGTTGCCCCGGTTCCATGATCCAGTTGGACGGGCCGGCAGAAGGCGGACCACCCACCCCGCGTCCGGCATTTCCTGTAGGGTCAAGCCTGAGTTGACGCGCTGAGGCCAGATCAAGAAACCAGCCCTTGAGCACGCCGTCTTCCACCATGATCCGGCGACGCCGGGGCAGGCCTTCCCCGTCAAAAGGTGAGGATCCCATGCCGCGGGGCCGCAGCGGATCATCGACAAGGGAAATGCCGTCCGCGGCTATTTTCTGGTCCATCTTGTCTTTAAGAAAGCTTGTCCCGCGGGCGATGGCACTGCCATTGATGGCTGAGGCAACATGGCCGGCGATGGAACGTGATATCCGGGCATCGTAAATCACCGGATAACTGCCGGTGGGCGGGCGTGTTGCGCCAAGGCGGCTGAGGGTGCGTTCGGCGGCGCGGCGGCCGATATCGGCCGGTTTTTCGAGATCAGACCGCCAGACAGCAGAAGTGTAATCGTAATCCCGTTCCATCACGCCGTTTTTTTCAGCCAGGACCATGGCGGAAATACCGCTTGAGCTGCGCTGATAACGGCCGGAAAATCCGGCTGAGGTTGCGATCATGACATCAACCATGCCATGGGATGAACTGCCGCCTTCGGAATTGGAGATGCCGGGCATCGACCTTGCGGCGTCTTCCGCTTCCATCGCTTCGGCCTTCAGTGTTTCGGCATCCGGCTCATCCGGGTCACAGATATCGAGATCAGGGATATCGGTGGCCAGCAATGCTGTGTCAGCAAGGCCGGCGAACGGGTCTTCGGGCGCGCATCTGGCCATGGCAACAGCACGTTCAGCCAGTTCAGCGATACTGTCCTCATCAAGGCGGCTGGTGGAGATGCTGGCATTGCGCTTGCCGACAAAAACCCTGAGGCCGATATCATGATCTTCGGAACGTTCTATCGATTCCACCTCACCAAGCCGGACCGAGACAGAATGACCAAAGCCGCCCGCAACCACCGCATCAGCCGCATCAGCGCCAGCCTTCTGCGCCCGGTCGAGCAGCATATCCATTAATTTTGGCAACATATCAGACATGGCTTTCACATAGCGTTTTGAGCGGCAAAGTACAACCTCAACCCAAAGAAAAGATGGGCCCGGGATAAAAAAACTGTTTGCCCGTTGCCTTGGCGCGGGAGTAAAACCCCAAGAATGACCTATCACGTATTCATTGATGGCGAGGCTGGCACGACAGGATTGCAGGTTCACGCCAGGCTTCAGCAACGCGATGAGATCAGCCTCATCCGTCTTGATGATTCCCGTCGCAAAGACAGATCCGCCCGCCGTGAGGCGATGGCGGCATCGGATGCGGTGATACTCTGCCTGCCTGATGACGCCGCGGTTGAGGCGGTCGGTCTCGCCGACGGGCTCGATTGCACCATCATTGATGCATCCACCGCGCATCGTGTTGCGGATGGCTGGATCTATGGCTTTCCTGAACTTGCACCGGGCCAGCGTGACCGAATCAGATCCGCAAAACGGATTGCCAATGTGGGCTGTTATGCCACCGCCATGATTGCGCTCATCCGGCCTCTTGTCGATGCCGGCCTGCTTGATCCGGAACAGGTGCTGACCATTCCGGCAATCAGCGGGTATACCGGCGGCGGCAAGGCCCTGATTGAATATATGGAAACAGATGCCGGGCCGAAACATTTCGGTTACGCGCTTGATCTGGCCCATAAGCATATTCCCGAAGTGATGCACCATACCGGGCTTTCCCGCAAACCTCTTTTCATGCCGATGGTGGGGAATTTCCCCTGCGGGATGCTGGTTGAACTTCCGCTCATCCCGGATCAGTTGAAGGGCGGGGCGAGTGCCGCTGATCTCCACGCTGTCTATTCCCGGCATTATCAGGGCGAGATATTTATCAATGTCCATGCGCCGTTTTCCCCGCAGGGCCTGACCGGCAAGGGATATCTCGCCGCCGACGCGCTCCGCGGAACAAATATGCTGGAGATTTTCATCCTCGGCCATGAAGGGACAAAAGGGGATGCGGGCCAGTATCTCTGTGTTGCCCGGCTGGATAATCTCGGCAAGGGCGCGTCGGGTGCGGCGGTGCAGAATCTCAATCTCTGTCTCGGCCTTGATGAAGCGGCTGGTCTTACCGCTGAGCCGGAGGCCTGATCGTGCTGCCACCGCGCCGGTTCCCGGACCATGTTGATGGCGTCATTGCGCCATTGTCTCAGGCCAAACTCTACCCCTACCCGGCACCGGAAGGTGATTTTTTCATGCGCGATGGCCTGCCTCATCTGGTGGAAGAGGGGATTCCGGCCAGTGACCTTAAAGGCCGCCTGCCGGTTCTTTCCGTCGGATCAAACCGGGCGCCACTTCAGTTGCGCCGTAAATTCGGGACGGACGCACTCGTTCCGGTGACCTCATGTGTCCTGAAGGACTGTGATATTGTTTTTGCCGCCGCGCTTTCCTATTACGGGGCGGTGCCTGCAACCGCCTGTCCTTCACCCGGGACCATGGTCCGGCTCAATATAGCATGGCTTGATCCGGCCCAGCTCCGTCATATGCATGATACCGAAGCCCTTGGCATCGCCTATGATTTCATCTGCCTTGAAGAGGGGCAGGTGGACCATGGACCGCGGCCGGATGCGGATGATGCGGTCTTTGCCGCCCCGGTTTACGGGTATCAGTCACGGGCAGGGCTTGTCCGGGGGCAGTCCGGGCCGGTAGCCCATGCCGATATTCCGGCCACCGGCCGCAGGTTTCAAGCCATGAGTGAAGAAACCATGCTGAAAGAAGTCATGAAACTCGATGGCGCAGAAGGTGATCTTGATGCGTGGATATTGCGCCTGTCAGCCGAGCGTACGGCCCGGGAAGACGCGGCACGCAAACTGGCAAGGACATCACTCAACGTGCCGGAAGGGCCATGGCAACAGGTGGAAGCGGTGGCGGAAAACGCCGAAACTTACCTCTAGGCGCTGAAGATCCTATAGCATTGTTTTTTCTAAATAAAAGGCCATCGCAGCGCCGGTAAGGATCAGCCCGGTATCCCGGTTTGACCGGAAAATTCGTCCGGCAAGTGCAGGGTTTTCAGGATCAAGCCGGGTTATCTGCCAGCGGCAGTGAAGCGCGGCTGCGGCAACCCCTGCGATCCATCCCCATCCGGCACCGATCACCCCCCCAAGCGCCAGCAGAATAAGGATCATGACCGCATATACAAACGCGACGGTCGGCCTGACCTTCCCGCCAAGGGTGAGAGCAGATGAACCTATCCCCAGTTTCGCGTCATCGGCCATATCCTGCACCGCGTAGATCGTATCGTAGCCGAAAACCCATAAGGCCGCGGCAATGTAAAGCAGGCAGGCCTCAAGGCCGGGCCAGACCCCGACGGCGGCCCAGCCAAGCAGGGCGCCCCAGCTGAAAGTAAGGCTGAGAATAAGCTGCGGCAGTCCCATCACCCGTTTGGCCAGTGGATAGACCACAATGAGCGGCAGCGACAGAAGGCCGGTGACAATCGCCGTGAGGGGAAGAAGCCAGAGCACAACGGCCCCGGTCAATCCAAGGACGAGGAGAAATATCAGCGCGCCGTGCACCGTTACCTGCCCGGAGGCAAGGGGGCGGTTGCGGGTCCGTTCCACGGATTTGTCCAGCTCACGGTCCCATAAATCATTGATCACGCATCCCGCCGCCCGCATGACCACGGCACCGATGAGGAACAGCAGCATCAGGTGTATAATCCGTAAAAGGCTGATCTGGTGCATCGTGCCCGCAAGCACAATAGCCTGCCATCCCGGCAGCAGAAGCAGCCACCAGCCGACAGAACGATCAAGCCTGGCCAGGGTGATGTATGGATGCCAGCGTGACGGCAGGGCAGCCCAGAAACCATCAAGGCCGATGTCATCAAGATCGGATTTGCGCGTCTTTGCCATGCCCAAGCGATACCGTGTTGCCCGGCCGCGTGCAAGTCCCTTGGCCTCTGTCAATTTCGCTGATCGGGGCGGTTTTCGGGTTTTACCTTGCGAAGGATGATCCCGGGGAGTATGGAGAATGAATGAATACCCGTGCCCGCCATCGCCTTTTTGTTCCCGATGATCTGAATTCAGGTGCCGCGCTGTCTCTTTCCCCGGAACAGGCGCATTACCTCGTGAATGTTCTGCGGCTCACATCTGGTGATACGGTGCTTCTTTTCAACGGACGTGACGGGGAATGGCAGGCCGAAATTGCCGAAACCGGCCGCAAGCGGGCGGTTCTCAGTGTCGGGGCGCTTTCGCGGGAGCAGGATAATCAGCCTGATCTGATGCTGGCATTTGCCCCGATAAAAAAGGCACGCATCGATTATCTTGCTGAAAAGGCGGCAGAACTCGGCGTCGGGATTTTACAGCCCGTGATTACAGACTACACCCAGGTGACGCGGGTCAACAGCCATCGGCTAAAGGCAAACACGATTGAGGCCGCCGAACAGACCGGGCGGACAACACTGGTGGATGTGCGTGAGCCGGTGCCGTTCAACAGATTGCTTGATGAATGGCCCGGGATGCGTCATATCATTTTCTGTGACGAAAGCTGTGCCGGCCTTCCCGGTTATGCCATCACCGAACGAGTGGCAGAGCTTAAGGGACCGGCGGCGATCTTCATTGGCCCTGAAGGGGGTTTCTCGCCGGCTGAGCGGGATCGTCTTCTCGGCATGCCCGGGGCCGTTGCTGTTTCGCTCGGCCCGAATGTGTTGCGGGCGGATACCGCAATGGTGGCGGCACTGGCTGTATGGCAGGCCGTGGCCGGTGAATGGAAAGGAATTCAGGATGGCGCATGATCACTCCCCGATGATCAACGGCAAGGAAGATCTGGTCGCCTGGTTTGAAGCCGGTGAGACACCGGCAGATCAATGGCGTATCGGCACGGAACACGAAAAGCTCCTTTTCGCGCAGAAAACCCACCAGCGCCCCTCCTATGAGGAAGAGCACGGTGTCGGCGCTCTCTTGAAAGGGCTTGCCGAAAGCCACCACTGGACCCCGATTACCGAAGGTGAGTTCATTATCGGCCTGAAAGACAGCCATGGCGGTTCGATCACCCTTGAGCCCGGTGGCCAGTTCGAGCTTTCCGGGGCGCCGCTGGAAAACCTGCACCAGACCTGTCAGGAAACCAACCGGCATCTCAAAGATATGCGTAAAGCCACCAGCGAGATTGGGCTGGGCATGCTGGGGGTCGGGTTTGATCCGGTCTGGCGGCGTGAAGATATCCCCTGGATGCCAAAAGGCCGCTACGCCATCATGCGCCGCCACATGCCCAAAGTCGGCAGTCTTGGCCTTGATATGATGCAGCGGACCACCACTATTCAGGTCAATCTCGATTATGCCTCCGAACGTGACATGGCGCGCAAGTTCCGTGTTTCGCTGGCGCTTCAGCCTGTTGCGACGGCGCTTTTCGCCAATTCCCCTTTCCGGGAGGGCAGGCCGACAGGGCTCCTTTCCACGAGGGCCGAGGCATGGACCGACACCGATGATGCCAGATGCGGTATTCCGGCCTGCGTCTTTGATCCGGATTTCGGCTATGAGCAATGGGTGGATTACATTCTTGATGTGCCGATGTATTTCCTCCACCGCGGTGAAAGCTATATTGATGTGGCCGGTTTGTCTTTCCGGGATTTCATGGCAGGCCGTCTGCCCGGGCATGAGGGCGAGTTGCCGACCATGGCCGACTGGGAAGATCACGTCACGACCGCCTTCCCCGAAGTCCGGCTCAAACAATATCTGGAAATGCGCGGCGCCGATGGCGGACCATGGAACATGATCTGTGCCCTGCCGGCCTTATGGACAGGTCTTCTCTATGATTCCGATGCGCTGGAAGCAGCAGAGGAGCTTGCCGCTGATCTCGGGGCTGAAGATATAGCTGCGGCGCGGATGTCGGTTGCCCGGCACGGGCTGAAAGGCAGGCTTGGCGACAGGGATGTTGGCGATATTGCAAGATCCATGGTGGATATCGCGCGCCGTGGTCTGCATCGCCGCCAGATAACAGACAGCGCGGGAAATGATGAAACCGGCTTCCTTGACCCGCTTCATGCCATTGCCGAAAGCGGAACCACCCGGGCAGAAACCCTGCTTGAATCGTATCATGGCAAATGGGATGAAGATATTCATCGGATTTATACCGAATTTCAGTTTTAACATGTTCTTTTGTCAGGATCCCGGATGAAGGGCCTACTTTTAGTTGTTTTCGTGAATTTTGTCGGTGTCGGCGCCCTGATCCCTGTCCTGCCTTATGCGGTGATTGATGAAGCAGGCGGCAGCGAATTCAGCATGGCCATGCTGATGGCATCCTTCGCGCTGGCCATGTTCATAGGCTCACCCATCCTTGGCAGCCTGTCAGACAGGATCGGCCGCAAGAAAGTGCTGATCACCTCAATACTGATCACCACCCTGGGGTATCTTGTCTTCGCGCTCACCACCAATCTTGCCCTGATGTTTGTCTCCCGGATCGTCTCCGGTCTTGCCTCGGGAAATATCAGCGTTGTCCATGCGATTATCACGGACAACACCAAACCCGATCAGCGCGCCCGGTGGATGGGGCTCATGGGGGCATGCGTCGGGCTCGGATTTGTCGCAGGACCGGCCCTCGGAGGGCTCCTTTCCGGGCTGGGCGGCGCGGTGCATATGGCGCCATTTCTGGTTGCGGCGACGCTTTCCTTCCTCGGCATGGTGCTCTGCCAGTTTTTTGTTGATGAGAGCATCAGGCCGGATCCGAAGATGCGTCTTCCCTTCAAGGAAAGATGGGGCGACTTTATGGCGAGCGGGCTCGGCGGCTTTGCCGTGGCGGTCTTTCTGCTCAACCTTGCTTTTGCTCAGGTGGAGGTCTCCTTTGTACTGGTCATGAAGGACGTGCTCGGCTTTACCAGCATGAACACCGGCTGGGTCTTCACCTGGATCGGGGTGCTGATCGTCATTGTCCAGGGCGGGCTCATCGGCCCCATAACCGGCCGGATCGGGGATATGGGCGCGGCACTGGCAGGTTCGGTTTTTCTCGGTGCCGGCCAGCTGATGACCATGTTCCTCATCCCCTTCGGGTTTATGGTGGCGGGGTCATCAGTTGCCGGTGTTATTCTCTCGACAACCTTTGTCTGTGTCGGTTTTGCGCTGACAAACCCGACGCTGGCCTCGGCCTCCAGCAAGCGGGCACGGACGGGCAAGATAGGCGGCAGTATAGGCCTTGTGCAGGGTTTCGGCTCCCTCGGCCAGGTCAGCGGGCTGATCCTTGCCGGGCCTCTCTACCAATTCGGAGGGGGCGGGCTGACCTTCGGGACAGGTGGGGTGATCTGTTTTGGTCTGGCGCTCACCAACCTTTGGATTATCATGCGGGCAAAAACCACCCGTCCGGACCGGTGATCACGCGAAAAGTTTCAGGCAAAAGGATGAGATATTTGTCTCATCGATGAAACTATATAATTAGAATTTAGTAATATAATATCCAGTCAGTTCTGATTGCCGGTCCCGGGAGATGTGTCATGTTAAGGTTTTGCGTCGTGCTTGCAGGCGTGATTTTGCTTTTTTCCCGAAACGAACCCATTGCGGGTGAAACATATCTTCTTGTCAGCGAACAAATTCGCATCGTGGATGGTGATACGATAGCTCTTGATGGCCGGAAGATCAGGCTGCTCGGGATTGACGCGCCTGAATTAAAGCAGCTCTGTGAAGACGATAAGGGCAATCCCTGGCATTGCGGGGCACGATCACGTGATATCCTTCTCGGCATGCTGGCCGCGGCCCCATCACCGGTGTCCTGCCGGATTACGGGACAGGACCGGTATAAACGTCTTCTTGGCCGGTGCTTTGCCGGCAGCGAAGATGCCGGTCTTGATGTTCAGCGGGCGCTGGTGCGTTCAGGTCTTGCGGTCGCGGAATATACCGATGACTATCTCATCGAAGAAGATCTGGCCCGGGCAGCCACTCTCGGTCTCTGGGCCGGCAGGTTTGACCGGCCGAAAGACTGGCGCAGGCAAAAGCGTGTGAACAAGACCAGCGGCAATTAGGCTGTTCAGGCCGCTTCGGTGCCGCCTATGGTGATGCCGCCCATTTTCAGGGTTGGCTGGCCGACCCCCACCGGCACGCCCTGGCCTGCCTTGCCGCAGGTGCCGATGCCGTTATCGAGCGCCAGGTCATCTCCGATCATGGTGATCTTGCCCATGGCATCGGGGCCGTTTCCGATCAGTGTGGCGCCTTTGACCGGCGCACCGAGACGTCCGTTTTCGACCATATAGGCTTCGGAGGCGGAAAAAACAAACTTGCCGCTGGTGATATCCACCTGCCCGCCACCGAAATTGACGGCATAGATGCCCTTCTTGACGCTGGCCAGAATTTCTTCGTTGCTGTAGGAGCCGTTGAGCATGAACGTGTTGGTCATCCTTGGCATTGGCGTATGGGCATAGGATTCTCGGCGGCCGTTCCCGGTGGGATCAACACCCATCAGGCGGGCGTTCTGCCGGTCCTGCATATAGCCCTTGAGAATACCGTCTTCGATCAGCACATTTCGCCGTGATGGCGTGCCTTCATCATCGATGGTGATGGATCCCCGCCGGTCATCCATGGTCCCGTCATCGACCACGGTAACGCCTTTTGCCGCAACCTGCTCACCGACCTGTCCTGAAAACAATGAGGTTCCCTTGCGGTTGAAATCACCTTCAAGGCCGTGGCCCACCGCTTCGTGGAGCATGACCCCCGGCCATCCCGGGCCGAGCACAACCTCAAGCTCGCCGGCAGGAGCCGGGATTGACTCGAGATTGACGCGGGCAACCCGGATCGCCTCGATGACTTCAGCCTTCCAGATTTGCGGATCAAGCCATTTATCGAGCATCACCCGCCCGCCGGCACCGCTGGACCCGGATTCC
>Ga0181591_10000698_pt1 | contig 27479 bp, 42 predicted proteins | sample 071ome_33_FD_133757 | JGI IMG/M metagenome (GOLD analysis project Ga0181591, IMG submission 133757) | Coastal salt marsh microbial communities from the Groves Creek Marsh, Skidaway Island, Georgia - 071412AT metaG (megahit assembly) | ecosystem: Environmental > Aquatic > Marine > Intertidal...
AGAGTGCTAGGTATAAAGAGTTAAAAGAAGATAAATACTTCCTGCCGGAAGATTGGGGTGATACTACTTGTACCGAAGTAATCAGATACCCAACTGAATGTGGGGCAAAATGGACTGATATTTTAAGAGTTTACACAGAATATGGCAATGAACTTTATCACCAGTGTATCAAAGACCTTGAACCAGTATTGGGACGCAAGCGAGCAAAAGAGTCGGCACGATTCTTCAAGACGTATAACTCGCAGATTCAGGCAGATGTGATGTTCAACATGCGTAGCTTTGCTAACTTTATTAAATTAAGGAACAGTCAACACGCGCAAAAAGAAATCCGCGAAATCGCCCAACAGATGTGGGATTTGGTTGCTACTATTGAGGGCGAACCTTTTAAGCATACGCTAGACGCTATACGGAATGGTAGGGATTAATGTTTGAATATTACGCTAGAGTTAAACGCATTGTAGACGGAGACACAATAGACTTTGAGGTTGACCTTGGGTTTAACGTCAAGATAGATATTCGTGGTAGACTTCTTGGCGTAGACACTCCAGAGCGCGGTCACGAAGATTGGACAAAAGCAACAAATGAATGTAATAAGTTAATAAGCTCTGTTGCTGAAAAAAGGGGTACATTCCCTTATGACGAACAACTATATGTTGTAATAAAAACACAAAAGACAGGAAAATATGGCCGTTGGTTGGTGGAGATTGACGGTGTAACAAATAAACTGGCCGAAATTTGGCCTTACGGGGAGTAAATGAATGAGTAGTTATAAGGGTCATGCGCTAGACGCGCTAAGAAACAGAGCAGAAGCAGATCAATTTGAGGCTCTAGCTAGTTTAAAGATTATGCTAGATCATCCGGCTGGTATTGGAGATCATAGCACTACCGATCTTCATAATAACCTTAATGAAGCGTTGTCAAAGTTGGCAGATGCAGAAGACAGACTAGAAACACTGAGAAAGTATTACGGAGAATTAAATGGCTAGATCAAGAAGTTCGAGCGCACCAAGACATGAAACTGGTAAGACAATCACAACCAAGTCTCCGTTTGGTAGTCATGCAGATATGACCGTAGATCATACAGAGTACGATATTGAACTACAAGACGGTCAGGTACTATTAGATGATGGTTCATATTTCTATGTAACGTCAAAGAAAAGGCTAGATGACGGGCTTGCTGATCCAGCGAGATACAGCGGGACTAGACTATATCTAACCAAAAAAGCTCAAGGATAAGTTATGACTGTCTATGTAATAGTTTCAATTATGTATGAAGGAAAAAAAGAGCCTAGCTTCTCCGTAGAACCTTTAGGTGTGTATACAGAATTAGAGCAGGCTATTGATTATGTCAATGAATTAGATAGTAATACAGTTCAAGACCCTTCACAGTTTATTGAAACCATTTATGATATTCTTGAGTTTAAACTTGATGAACGGCCATTCATTATTGACTGGCTAAAACAAGAAAAACAAAAGTATGTTGATAAGATAGAAGAAAGTTTGATTGAGCTAATGCAAGATGGTTACGTTGACCAGTTGGTAGGAGAAGATGGTCACTTCTACTACACTCTGACAGACGCAGGAAAAAAAGTTTTCAAAGGAATACCGAAGCAAATAAAGAAATTCTTTAGAAAAGATTAACACAATCGCCACCTTAACTCAATTGGTAGAGTAGCTGATTTGTAATCAGCCTGTTGAGGGTTCAAGTCCCTTGGGTGGCTTTCCATAATTCGTATGGGGTAACTGAGGCACTGGAGAAATGAAAAATGGCTACATACATAAAGGGTGTAAGTAGAGTAGGTTACGATAGAAGATGGGAAGATAAAGTATTCCCGAATGAAACTAGGTGCATAGAGCTTGTAGACTATGTTGGCTCTGGCGAACTAGATGATAACGGAGATGTGATTGGAGATGGCGGGCCGGGACAGTGGTACGGTGCGTATTATTGCAACGCTGTTTCTTTTTATAGGGCGTTTGCTAGGGCTACGTTTGGTGGGCCTTGCATCATTGAGATTGGAGAATATCCAGCAGACGCACTGGATTCTCGCGGAGAAGCAATTATTACAGATACAACAGTTCGCATCAATATGGCGGCAGCTTTTAGGGACTCTGACATTCAGATTCTCCCTCATGGATGTTCTAGGTATCTAATCTATAATTTAAACAGCACCTTTGAAAACTGTAAAGAGCTTAGAAGTTGGACACCACAAGAAATGGTTGCCGCTGGACTGGCTGGAGTAAAAGACCCAAATGCACCACGAATTATTCGTGGTAATGGAATAGCAGAGTCAGCATTTTTGATGAACCTAGCACCAAAAACGATGAAGAGAATGTTCGCTGGCTGCGAAAAGTATAGCGGGCGTGGAATTAATGTTATTAATTGGGATAAGCTACAAAAAGAAGATTCGGCAAGTGGCTTTGCTACTGGATGTAGATTCGAGCCACATTACCTGAATGGTATTATTGCAAGTCTTCATTGGGCATTTTTCAAGAAGAAAACAGTAAGAACGCCTCTCGTCAACGTTGACCTTGGGGCTGGTTATGTCACTGGTGAGACAGCAAAGCAGGCAAAGGAATTGATTGCAGCTGGAATTCAGTTGACTGGCTTTGAAATTGGGTAGAACGGGTATAGTTTGTGTTTTTAACTCAGGAGGAAAATCTTTATGAGAGCAAAGACGGTAGCCAGTTCTGATCGTGAAGTTTGCAGCAAGGATAGACCAGATAGAAGAGATTTTTATCTCGGTTTCCTATCCTCTACCTGTATTACAATGTTTGTAATTTTATGGAAGGCTGGATTAATTTTGTGATCGGGGCTTGACAACCGAAAACGTAAACTATAATACGCGAACTTGACATTTATGCAAACCGTTTTGTCAAGTATAAAATAACTAAACGGTATAGGGCGATTAGCTCAGTTGGCTAGAGCGCCTCGCTTACACCGAGGATGTCGGGGGTTCAAGTCCCTCATCGCCCATTTCCGGTTAGCCGGAATAAACATGTAGACGTTGTTGGTGAAACAACACAGGACGCGAGTTCGATTCTCGCCGCCTCCATTTATCAAACTAAGGGGGCGTAATGGTATCGACTGGTTGCGTAGGTAATGACTGCATGTGCTGGGTGATTAGAAAGGCCAGCTAAAAAATCTAATCAGGTTTTAACTGCAAACGAAAGTCTTGCATTGGCAGCGTAAGTTGCCACGGGGAGTTGCCCGTCCTTGCTACCCAAACGGGCGTTTTTAATTGGAGACTATTTATGGACTTGTCTTACCTAATCAATGAAGATCACACGCCGACTATTTGGGATAATATGTTTTTCTCTGAGGCTGTTTTATGGTCGAGAATGTCACATGATACCCAAACTCAGTGTGGCTGTGTTCTAGTAAAGAATAAAGCTACAATATCAACTGGGTATAATGGTTTTATGCGTGACATAAATGATCTGGCTTTTCCAACAAAGAGGCCAGAAAAATATCCGTTTATGATTCACGCAGAAGCAAACGCTGTTTATAACGCAGCAAGAGAAGGTAAATCAACAGTGGGAGCAACTGCATACGTTACAGCACCACCATGTACTAATTGCCTACAAATGCTTTGGCAATGCGGAATACAAGAAATATATTTCAGTGATTTATCTTCACCGAAACAGTGTTTTTATGGAGATGTTTATGGGCAAGTTTTAGGACAAATCACTCAAAGGATTAAGTTCTTGTATGTTCCAAAAAGAAAACTAACCGGTATTTTTTTGAAAGAATCTTCTGAAAAATTTTCACAAAACGATTGACAAATAAGACACTTTAGACTATAATATAGAGTAACCGAGGCCAATCAAAGCCAACTTTAAAAGGAGAACCTAAATGGCATCAATGGTAGAAATGGTTGAAGCGCATCTTTTGAATGTGCAACGAGAGATTAAGAATCTCAATGAACGAAAGGTTCAGATTGATCAAGAAATTGATCGTCTGGAAGAGTACCTGAAAGTCGGCGCAGCCTCTCTTGAAGAGAGCAGGCCAGCTGCACCAGTCGAACCTGCTGCACCTGCTGCACCAGCACCCCAAGCAAAACTGTTTTAGGAGAACAAAATGGATAGTAAGGAATTTTATCAGACGCTTTCTTCACTCCCTCAGTCGTACAACTTTGGGGTAGAAGATAATACGATTATTGGTAGTACCAACCGAGGTACTGCAAAGGGTGTAACCTTTAACCCAGTAACAGCAGCGGCATATCGCTTGACTGGTCAGGTTTTTGGTACAAACAAGCGAGAGACACAGAAGGCTGGCAAGGCTCTTGGTCTAACTCGTGAGTTTACAGATCATGTTTATAACGCGACCACGAGCGTTTCAAATCGTGGCAATGCACAGGTAGTTCGTGGAAAAATCAGATCAGCTTTGGGAGTTTAATTATGGATAGCAACTGTTGGATTGGTGTTGGTCGGTTGACCAAAGACGCAGAGTTCTCAACTACAAAGAAGGGAACCTCAATGAGTAAATTTCGTATGGCGGTGAATGATCGTCGGAATGATAAGACTCTGTTTGTAAACGTTCTTTGTTTTGGTAAGATGGCTGAAAATCTCCAGCCAAAGCTCGTAAGAGGGCGACCTGTTTCAATTCAGGGCAAGCTAAACATCGAAGACTACGAGGATGAAAATCAGAACAAGAAGAACTCCGTTTGCATTATGGCAGACGAAATTTCTCTTGGGCCTGATCCATCGAGTCCAGCAGGAACATAATCTTTAATCATCAAAGCTAAGTTAGGGTTCTTAGGCGAGATTAAAGATCGGTCAAAACCCAAATAATCAGTAACCGCCTTCTCTTCTATAAGGCTACCGTTTGGACTACAAAACGGAAAATACACGATGTTACTGACCTAACCCCATTGAGCTACGCTTGGTGGGGTTTTTTAATACAATGACACCGTAGCAAACCCTTCGTTATGCCTAATGGGTAACAAAGGAGGTCTACTATGACAAACTCAACTTTAATTAATAACTTTATGAACCGTAGTATTGGGTGGGATTATGTGATGGAAGAGCTAGATAAGTTGCATAGCAACAAGTCTAACAACTTCCCCCCATACAATATTGTTTCTACAGATGGTGGTACAGAAATTCAGCTTGCTCTTGCTGGATACAGCAAAGAAGACATTTCTGTGACCTTTCAGGACAGAATTTTGACAATTTCCTCAAGGGGGGTTGACAAAGAGGACGATGTAAAGTATAATTACAGAGGTGTTGCCAAGCGAGCGTTCACTACGAAGTTCACACTTGGTCAATATCATGAGGTTTTGGATGTCGCCATGCGTGATGGCATGTTGTACGTTACTATTGTGGAAGTGATTCCAGAAGAACGACAGCTCAAGACATTCACTATTAACTAATTTCTTTAGGGTTTGCTACGGTGCTTTTATGGTAGATAATGTTGGTCTTTCAGATACACTCGGTACTATTGTTTCTACTGGGTTCATTCTTATACTTATTGTTGGCGGTATTGCTGGATTCTTGAGCAATAATACTCAGCCTCTTAGAACTCCAGAGTTTATTAAAGATTTAAAGAATGACAAGATTAAGATTGGTTATATTGAAACAAATTCGCCACCAACCCCCGATAAAATTACATCTCTGAAGAAAGAGATTGAATATCTTAAACTTAAAAAACAGCTTGAAGAACTAAAAGCTGAAACCGCTGAACCAACCGTAAAAACTAAACTTATTAACGATTGCGTTGATTCTTTGGTTTCTCTTGGTGAAAAAAGGTCAGCAGCCCGATCTAAAACAAACAAGTATTTTGCAGATAATCCAGAAACCAAAACAGTAGACGAATTTATATCAGGAGTATTTAAAGCATGATTAATTTAATGACACCTATCAATCAGTTGGGATACGGGGTAGCTGGACTAAACATCCTCAAAGCGCTAGACAGGGCCGGTGTGCAAGTTTCTTTATTTCCTATCGGGCAACCGCAAGTAACCAATCAAGAAGATCACAATGTAGTTTTAAAGGCGATGAATACTGCTAAATTCTATGACCATAACGCGCCCTGCATTAAAATCTGGCATCAGAATCAGATGGCAGAACGTGTAGGATCGGGTAAATTTGTTGGTTTTCCCATTTTTGAGCTGGATATATTTAGCGACTTAGAAAAACACCATCTGTCAGCATGTGATGAGCTAATAGTCTGTTCACAGTGGGCAAAAGACATTTGCATAGACCAGTGCGCCAAAGCGCTAAAACCAATACATAAATCATTAATTCACGTTGCACCCCTTGGCGTAGACACAGAAATCTTTAAGCCAGCCACACCAAGAAATGACGGCAAGATTATCTTTTTTAACTGTGGAAAGTGGGAAGTTCGCAAGGGACACGACATTCTAATTGAAGCGTTTAAAAGGGTTTCTCAAGAATTTCCTAAGACAGAACTGTGGATGATGTGTAGCAATCCATTTAACACCCCTGAAGAGAACTCAAAGTGGCTGCAACTATACAATCATCCAAAAGTAAAAATTATTCCACGGGCTGAGACACAAAGAGATGTGTATAATATAATGGCACAAGTCACATGTGGCGTCTTTCCTTCCCGTGGAGAAGGCTGGAACTTAGAATTACTTGAGATGATGGCTGTTGGTAAACATGTAATCGCCACCAACTACTCTGCCCACACTGAGTTTTGCAATGAAGATAATTGCGGCCTTGTACCAATAACCGCAACAGAATCAGCTTTTGACGGCAAATGGTTCTTTAATCAGGGAAATTGGGCAGCGATCAACGAATTTGAAATTGATATTTTGGTTAGAAATATGAAGAATATTGCATCAAAATATAACGGTGAACAAAACGAAGCTGGCATAGAGACTGCTAGACAATTTACTTGGGAGAAAACAGCCAGTGACATTCTTAAATCTATTCAGTAAAAAACAAACAACTGAACCACACGAAAAAAACGAAAAAGACGAGACAGATGTAATTGGTTCTGTTACGTTCTACGTAAGAAAAACAAAAGATGACATTTACCTAGACCTACACATATCTGACTATGAAGAAGAAACCCTGCAAAAATTTGCTAAGATACTATCTGGGCTTGCATCTATAAAGCTACAGTTAGAAACTATGAATATGCTAAAAAACTGCTTTGAGGGAGAAGATGTTAAAATCTTTGAGCAAATTGTTGGATATGTCTTAGAAAACACACAAAAAGACTCAGAACAATTAGAAAAAATAAATAAGGAACGCTCTAGAAGGGAGGATCAACCGTGGATTAAACCGTCAGAAATTGTCCAGTAAAAGTGGGAGACACCTGTGAAAAAAACACTTAGAATCGGCTGGCAGAAATATGAAGACGTAATTGAATCTCAATTAAACTCACCGATTGTTGATCAACTTTACGAAGCCATAATGAAAAAACAGAGTCAATACCATGAAATTGATCTAGAAGAATTAGAAAACGAAGGTATTACCCCTGAAGATTTAGATCAGCTTGTTGAAGATAATTCACCAGCAATGATGAGTATTGATGATAATTTAGCTAGAGAAATAAGCCTAGCGACCAATTTCGACTGTTGGATTGGTCACACAAATTTCAATATCACACTTGACATTAAGAATATACTTGATACAATAGAAGGAGTGGAGCTACTAAAAGTATTTAGCAGATACAGATTTTTGGTTGGCGTTGGAAGAATGTTTGATTTTGCCGATGTCAGAAAAAGAATAGAAGAACTTTGTAAAACCTAACGAGGACTATTATGAATATTGAACTAACAAACGTGTTGAATGAGATTAAAAACGAAGTGGCAATGAAAAACCTCACCAAAGAGGATATTGAGAAGATTGCTAGTCGCGCAGCAAGTAGTTTTGTTGGAATTTTGTCGTTTGAAGAAATTGAATCGTGTATTCTTAACGCTTTTTGGAGGGCGTGTGACAGGTATGACACAGATAAAAACTGTAAATTCACTACGTTTTTTTACAAGGGCGTAATCATGGAGTGTCTTAGCCAAAAGAAATTCAACCTCAACAAAGCTCCAGTAAGGCTTTACGAAGGTATTGTTTCTTATGAAAATAATGACTTTCAAAGAGTTGACATGTTGGACGAAATCAGAAGCGTGTGCGATGACCCACAGATTGTCTATGATAGATTCTACAAAAACATGTCTATTAACGAAATTGCTGAGAATTTGGGCGTATGTAACGAGACTGTAAGAGTAAGAATCAAGAAAAATCTCAAGAAATTAAAGAGGAATCTAACTGCTTTTAGTGTATAATACTATGGGACACAGGAACTTAAAAGGATTTGGAAACAAAATATTAATGTTTCCCAGATATTTGGAGATTTATTATGCCTGTTAGATCAACAACCGGTTCAGCAAATGACTATCCTGCTGGACAATCTGCCGCTAGTGGTGTGCAGAATGGTGGTACTGTCATTAACGCTGGCAGCAACGCTGCTGGAATTATGACTAAAAATCTTTCTTTAGTAGAAATCGCTGACGAATTTGGTGGAGTTATTGGTTCTAAAGTCGTTGCAAACGATGGAACCGGAGGTTCTACAACAGACAGAGTTGGCGTTGCCAAGGCTGTTAGCACTGGAACCCTTGCTTATAACGCACCAGCAACCGAGTGGGTAATTAGAGGTGTTTCAACAACTCTTGGTGGTGTTAGCAACGATGTTCTTCTTAGCAAAGGTGAGTTCAACAATGGTGTTGTTCGTGACAACATTCATGGAACCATCGCTGATAGAAAGGTTGGTTCGGACGCTGACGCAGCATTTAACAAACTGGCTCGACCAAGCACAGAGATTGTTCCGGGTCGAACCAAAGGTACTGGCGCTGGAGCCGCAAATGCGTTTGTAAATCCTGCCGATGGAACCGCAGCAGTTGCTTCGGAAATTTTCCCAAGCCGTTCAGTTCCCGGTGAGCTTACATACAACTTTGGCGCTCCAAACCCAACAACAGATGAGTATAAAGCGAAAGATAGCTATGAGTCTTGATTTCTCTTATTGATAAGTTGGCCTAGCCCCTTCGGGGGCTAGGTGTTTTAATCTTTTCATATGGGAGAAATATAATGATATCAGCAGAAGAAATGATGAAGTGGGGTACTGTCATAATTGGTGGCGGCGGCGCACTAATCTCTTTCATTCTGTTTCTAAGGAAATCATTTAAAGCTGTAGACTTTTTTGTAAAAGAGCAGGAAATAATTAAACAAGCAGTAACAGATATTAAAGCAGAAGTAACTCATAATAGCGGCAAATCTATTAAAGACGTAGTAACCGGACTTAAAGCATCAGCGGAGAGAATAGAAACCAGACAAAAGATATTAGACCAGCGATCAAAAGCCGCATTACACTATAACCCAAGAGCGTTGTTTGAGGTTGAGAAATCTGGAAGAATTACTTGGGTCAATGAAGAGTTCCAAAACCTAACTAGAGAAAATGGGGATATCGAGGGATATGATTGGTTCTCCATAGTTCATGAAGATCAAAGGGCAGCTTTTATCAGTGAGGTAAAATCTTGCTTACGGATGTGCAGGAAAATTGATATAGAGACTGTCTCTGTTAAAGGAAGAGGCATACATTTCGCTGGCTATCCATATAAGATTGGAGCCTGTGAACATGAGGGTTTTCTTATACACGTTTTCTGCCAGAACAACTGCGCAGGCTTATCAAAGGAGAATAATAATGAATGAAGGTTCACCAAGTTTTAAGCTCGATATGGGCGATGTCGTTAGTGTTGTTAAAAATGCAGCGCTTGTTGGTGGGGCAGCAGCTTTAACTGTTGTCGCACAAAATCTACAGGTTATGGATTTTGGGATGTACGGTCCCCTTGTCGTACCTGTACTTGCGGTTGGTCTTGACACTGTTATTAAGTGGATGAAGAACAACGCTAAATAAGAATCGAGGATAACATGATTGATTTTAATTCACCACGCGAATTGCTTAACGCATATCGCAACGGTTTTGCTGGTGGATTCTGTGACCCAGAAGAAACAGCAGAGTTGCTTGGTCAGTTAAAATCTCCCTTATTCGGTGCTGCCGCGCACCAGTTATTTGGAGCGGGAGAGGGCAAGCTCTCTCTCCCCTTCAAATCTCTTCTTAAATTTGATCCATCCTTTGGCCCTTCAGAACGACAAACTACAGGAGATTGTGTAAGTCACGCAACTCGCAACGCAGTAGATATAACAAGGGCTGTAGAGATTGATGTCAAGGGAGAAGCAGAATCATTCGAGGCTCGTGGAGCTACAGAGTGTATCTATCAAAGCCGTGGTCACAGAGGACAGGGTATGTCCTGCTCTGGCGCTGCGAAATATGTTCACGAACAAGGCGGTATCATCCTAAGAAAAGACTACGGTGTTATCGACTTATCTAAATATGATGGAAGTGTTGGTGCTAAACATAAAGTACCATTTGATGTTTATGTTAGAGAAGCCAGAAAACATCAAGTTAAAACCATTTCTTTAATCAAAACGGTAGAAGAAGCTAGAGATGCTCTAGCTAATGGTTATTCTATTTCTGTATGTTCTGGTTATGGGTTTTCATCCCGAAGAGATAGCAAGGGCATAGCCTCAAGAAAGGGCGGGTGGAGTCACGCGATGGCTTGGATAGCCTGTGACGACACAAAAGAAAGATACAATGAAACTTTATTTTTGGTTCAAAATTCTTGGGGCAAATGGAACTCAGGTCCAAGGGTTCACGACCAACCAGAGGGTAGCTTTTGGATCAGAGAAAAAGATGCCAGAGGTATGCTTCGCTCTAATGGTTCATGGGTCTTTAGTAACGTAGATGGTTTTCCTGCTAGAGATTTGCCAAACTATGGCACATCTACTTATCTAAAATAAGAGAGATTATCATGAAAAACATATTATGGCTAACAGTATTCTTGTTTGCCAGCAGCTTTGTTAATAGTGCAAACGCTGACGAACAGTCCGATAAATTCAGGGCGTACATCTCTACCCGTCTTGCTAAGGCGGTTTTATCAAACGATGTAGTTACCCCTGACGAAGTAGAAGAACAGTGTGATGGTTCTGGCTGGATTACGCACGGTGATGGGCATAGAACAGAATGTCCCGGCTGCTCGGCATGTCTAAATGATTCAGAACCAGTAGCAGCAGCGGAGGAAACACACAAATACAACCTATATCATTTTGGCGCTGAGTGGTGCGGCCCTTGCCAACAAATGAAATCAGAAACTTGGTCATCAGACGAAATGAAAAAATATCTTGAAGATAAAGAAACCAAACTTTATATTCTTGACTCTGACAATGACGACCATAAGAAGTTCTTTTCTTATTATCAGATTTCATCCTACCCAACTATTATTCTCTTAAAATCTGACGAGCTGGAGCGCGTCTTACTTAGGACTACAGGTTTTAAAAACACAAACTCTATGAAAACTTTATTAGATGGTAAATATGATGAGTGAAGAACTACGAAGTACAGCAAATAAAATCTTAGCACATTCTAAAGCAAAGCTAAAAGACGAAAATTTTGGCATTGATCCAGTAACCATTATTACTATAATTACCGTAACTGTAAGACTAATTCAGCTTTGGTACACATGCAGAAATAGAGAAAGCGTTTACAAGGAAATGAAAAACCCTTCATTCTTGTATAAATTAGCGCTTAGAAGAGAAATCAGAAAAAAATTTAGCAGCAGCAAAGAAAAATCTGCTATCTACGCATCTATGATTGATGTTAGCAAACAATTATCAGAGAAAGAAATAAACAATATTCTAGACGAAGTGGAGGAACTTCAATGACAGGATTCCAGATTGTGATGATTTTGCTTGGCGGCGGCTTTGCCCTTAGTGCGGTTTGGCCTAATATCAAGGCTCTGCTGGCGCAATCAAACGAGGTAAAAAAACAGATAGAATCAATTCCAGAGATTACGCCCCAAAACATCGTAGATCACCCAGACTGCGATGATCTAGTTTGCATTGTCAAATGCTGGGAAGAACTAAAAGAGTCTTGCGAAGCTAAAGGTTTAACTTCTGCAAAAGAAGAACTAGAAAAAATCTTTCCTCTATTTATTGTAAGAGGAGAAAAAGATGAGTAGTAAAACTAGACTTATAATAGCAATGGTCTTTTGTGTTTTCGGTCTTTTTGGCGAACAACTTTTTGAGCAGTTAAAGAATATTGATATTCCAACGCCAAACGTGGTTGTGCCAGATGAGAATGTAGACGAGCCTTCGCTAGAATACAAAACTCTAGTCCAAGATATTGTTGATGTTGAAATCGACAAAGCCGACGCCAGTCTAATGAAGCAATTTTTCTTAGAGCTTGCCAGCGTTGTTGAGAACGATTCTCAGTTTATAAAAACTACTGGTCAATTCAGAACATTCAACATAACGTCTGGCGGATTGAACTTCAACAATAAACTTAAAAATAAGTACCCAAACTTAGGCGAATACATTGACGAGGCGATTATTGCTTCAATTGGAAAAGAAGACGTATCTATGGACAGCGGAAAGCGACAGGACTTAGTAGATTGCTTAAACGCTGTAGCATGGGGCGTTGATAAATGAGTATCATCGACAATATACTCGAAAGCGTTCTAGAAAAATATGATATTAAAAAAGAAGACATTGAAAAAGTAAAAAAGATTTTAGAAAAAGTTGAGTTTACGAAAAGAAACGGTAAAGACGTAATGGTTATTGATATTGGTGACGGAGTTGAATTAACCATTGTTCAAAAAGACAAAAAATAATCTAACGCACCCGCCACACCTCTGCTCTGCATGTGCATCTTTGGCGGGTTTTTTTGTTTTTAGGGATTGACAAACAGTGACCTGCAAGCTATAATAGCTATAAGGCAAATGTCCCACATTATTGAAACACAGGAACAATAAACATATGCAAGTAATTAAGAGAAACGGAGAAAAAGAAGACTTTTCTGTAGAAAAGATTCACAAGGTAGTTCAGTGGGCTACAAACAATATCAACGGGGTTAATTTCTCTGATATTGAAATGAACGCAAATCTCTCTTTGTATGATGGAATTAGTAGCTCAGACATTCATCATATTCTTATCAAATCTGCAAACGATCTTATTTCAAAACAATCTCCAAACTATCAATACGTTGCAGCAAGACTGCTTAATATGCAACTCAGGAAAGAGGTTTGGGTCAATGGTAACACACCGCCATCATTCCAGCGCCTTCTGGAAGTCAATGTTGATAACGGAATGTATGACCCACACATACTAGAAAAGTGGAGCAAAGCAGATGTTGATTCTCTTGGTAAATACATCAACCATAATAGAGACGATCAATTCACATACGCTGGATTACAGCAACTCATTGATAAATATCTTGTAAAAAATCGTGGTATTAATCGTATTTACGAAACTCCGCAGTTCGCATATATGTGTATCGCTATGTGCCTGTTTGATAATATTGACGAGGTAAAAAAGGCTTATGATTGCTATTCTACGTTCAAAATCAATCTTCCTACTCCTATTATGGCTGGTGTCCGCACTAATATACGACAATTCGCATCGTGTGTTTTGGTCGATGTGGATGACAATCTTGATGCTATTTTCAGTAGCCTTCATGCAGTTGGCAGGTACACCGCGAGGCGAGCAGGGATCGGACTCAACATTGGACGAATGAGGCCGATCAACTCTTCCATTCGTGGCGGCGAGGTGATCCATACAGGACTTATTCCTTACTTGAAGAACTTTGAGTCAGCTGTTAAATCAACGTCTCAGAATGGATTGCGTGGAGGCTCTGCTACGGTACATGTACCATTCTGGCACTATGAAATTGAAGATATCATCGTATTAAAGAATAACGCCGGGACAGACGATAACCGTGTTCGTAAACTAGATTACAGTGTTCAGTTTTGTAAACTGTTCTATGAAAGGTTTATGAAAAATGAAGACATTACACTGTTTAGCCCCAACGAGGCTAAAGGTTTATACGAAGCGTTTGGCGATAATGATAAGTTTGAAGAGTTATATTTAAAGTATGAAAATGCAAGATCTTTTAAGTTTAGGAAAAAGATTCCGGCTAGAAAGTTGGCTGAAATTTTTGCTCGTGAAAGACTTGAAACAGGTCGTATCTATAGCATGAATATTGACTCAGCCAATGAACACGGGTCGTGGGCTGTACCTTGCTATATGTCTAACCTGTGCCAAGAAATTATTCATCCTACCAATCCAATTAAATCTATTGACGATCCAGAAGGAGAAATTGGTATTTGTATTCTATCCGCACTAAATCTTCTTGAGCTTAATAGTGAAAAAGACATTGAAGAAGCGTGTCGTGTAGCCGTAAGAACTCTTGATGCCGTTATTGATTACCAAGATTATCCAGTTCTTGCTGGTGAGACATTTACAAAAAACAGAAGATCGCTTGGTGTTGGTGTGACTAATCTAGCTGGATTTTTGGCTAAGAACAAAGTGTTCTATGAAGACGGTTCTGCGCTACAATTGGTTCACGAAACTATGGAACAAATCCAATGGAACCTGATTAGCGCAAGCTGTGAGTTGGCATCAGAAAAGGGTGCATGTCCTAAGTTTAATGAAACAAAATATGCACAAGGCTTGCTTCCAATTGACTGGTATAAGAAAACTGTGGACGATTTAATAAAACCTAACTATAACATGGATTGGGAGGGGCTTCGTGAAAGAGTTAAAAAGCATGGCTTACGACACTCGACACTATCTGCCATCATGCCTTGTGAATCTAGCTCCGTTATTCAGAACTCTACCAATGGAATTGAGCCAGTACGGAGCTTACTAATTTCTAAGAAAGCAAAAAATGGTGTTCTGAAACAGTTAGTTCCAAACTATCATATGCGTAAAAATTACTACACTATGGCTTGGGATATGCGTGATAACAAAGCTATGATGAATATAGCTGCTGTTATTCAAAAATTTGTAGACATGAGCATGAGTACCAACCTTTATTATAACTATGCTCACTATGAGGGTGGAAATATTCCATTGAGCGTTCTTATTAAAGATCAGATCTATGGATATAAGTATGGACTAAAAAACTTTTATTATTGTAATACGCCCGATGGTGACGGCGAAACTGAAAAAGACATGAACTGCGAATCTGGAGCTTGCGCTATATGAAAACTATTTTTAATACTAAGAATGTTGACCCAACGACTCAACCGTTGTTTCTTGGAAAAGACCTTGGTGTTCAGCGATATGACGTTGTTAAGTACCCGATCTTTAAAGACCTTGATAGCAAACAGATGATGAACTTCTGGCGACCAGAAGAAATTGAGCTGAAGAAAGATCGCGGCGATTTTAAAGACATGTCTGACAACGAGAGGTTTATTTTCACTTCTAATTTAAAATACCAGACCATGCTTGATAGCGTTATCTGCCGTGGCGTACCAACTCTTCTTGAATATGTAACAAATACCGAGCTTGAAGCATGTATGATGACTTGGCAGTTCTTTGAGAAGATTCACTCTCAAAGCTACAGCTATATCATTCAGAATGTTTATGCTGATAGCTCCGAAGTATTCGGTGGAATTTATGAAGATAAGGAGATTATGAAACGTGCAAATAGTGCGATTGCAGACTATAATAACTTGATGGGGATGACCTGTGACTCTACAAAGATTTCTGATCTGAAGAAGCAAATCTACATGACAATCGTCAGTATCAATATTCTTGAGGCTGTAAGATTTTACGTCAGTTTTATTTGTAGCTTTGCTTTTGCCGAAAACAAAAAAATGGTTGGTAATGCCGACATCATCAAACTAATTAAGCGCGATGAGGCTTTGCACCTCACAAACACGCAAGAGATTCTTAAAATTCTACATAGAGAAGAATCTGAAGGATTCACTAAGGTTGCAGAACAGTGTCAAGAAGATGCTATTAAAATGTTTGATAACGCAGCAAAAGAAGAGAAGGAATGGGCATCGTACCTGTTTAAAGACGGTTCAATTATCGGGCTGAACGAAACAGTGCTTCACCAATATATTGATTGGCTTTGCATGTCCAGACGAAAGAATATCGGCTTACCATACGAAAGTGTTGGTAGAAACCCTATTGCGGGCTGGACAGAGCATTGGCTAAACAGTGAGAGTGTTCAAGTTGCACCACAGGAACACGAGATTACTTCCTATAAAATTGGTGCTAGTAAAAACGACTTAGAAGATATGGACTTTGGAGACTTAGGATTATGAAAGAAGGAATTAACTCAGTAGACATTGTCTACACATCATTTCCCGAAGGTATTAAAATTGAAGCTACTGATGACCCTAGTGATTATGTTTGTAAGATTGTTCAGTGGCATCACGACCGCAATTTAATTGATGGTTCTTCAGATAAAGATCAGTTTTGCAAACTTATGCAAGAGGCTGGCGAACTCTCTGATAGCATCTGTAAAGGTAAGGATGTGTCAGATGATATTGGTGATATGATTGTAGTTCTACTAAACATTGCAGAAAGAAATAAACTATCACTGAGTCAATGCTTGGCTAAGGCTTGGGACGATATTAAAGATAGGAAAGGCAAGATGGTAGATGGGATTTTTGTAAAAGAGGCCGACCTATAAACAACCTTTTCATAAAAGGGTAATCAATGAGAACAAAACGACAACGACGAGAAGAACAGAAGACGACGCAACAAAAAGTGAAGCCCTTACAAGCAAAAACATATAATCAAAAAGAATATATCAGAAACATAGTTGAAAACGATATTATCTTTTGTTCAGGACCAGCCGGTTCTGGAAAATCATTTATAGCAGCAGGAATCGCAGCAGAGCATTTACATAGAGGAGAAATTGAGAAAGTTATTGTTACTAGACCTCTTATATGCACTGGTAAAGATATAGGGCATTTGCCCGGAGAAATGGGTGAAAAGATTGCCCCCTACCTTTTGCCGATGAAAGAAAATTTGCAATATTTCTTAGGCCAAGCATATTACGGTCTATATGCAAACGAAGGACAGATTCAGTATAAGCCATTAGAAGTTATGCGAGGTTCGACTTTCCATAACTCATATATGATTTTAGACGAAGCACAAAACTGCACAGAAGATCAAATTAAAATGTTTGTATCTCGCATGGGAGAGGGGTCTAAGGTTCTAATAAATGGAGACATAGATCAAGACGATTTAAGAGGTAGAAGCGGTTTGGCTTTCTGTATGGATAGACTACAGGGTATTGAAGGGATTGCTGTTTCCAAATTAGGATATGAAGACATACAAAGAAACGGAATAATTGGTAGATTTCTTAAAGCATTGGAGGATTAAATGCCACTATATGATTACGAGTGCCAGCACTGTAATAATCTTCTAGAAGATGTATTTCAAAACGTTAAGGACGAGCCACTCAAAAAGTGTGATAGTTGCGGTGAAGAAAAACTAGAAAGAATTATTACTGGAGGGATTGCCGGATTTGTTTCTGGTAGCAATACTATCGGTAGTTTGGCAGATAAAAACGCTAGAGTTCATAAGAACATGATTAATGAAAATATGCATCGCAAAAAAGAGTCAGAGCCTAAAGAAGACAAGCCGTGGTATCACGAACACACCACAGCGACTAATAAAGAAGTAAGCAAGATGTCAAAAGAACAAAAAGCTAGATACATTATGGAGGGTAAAAAGTAATGTCATTAGACTCAATTAAAAAAGACACTAAGCCTAAGACTGTGTATGAGTTAGGGTTTGATAAGAGCGGATCAACGGTGGAACAGAAAACAAATAAGGATTGCTACGGTAAGATAGTCTATGTAGATGGTATAGAGTATTCTCACCATATCAAGGTTTTGGAAAGCAACGTATATGACCCGCTGGGAGCATACTCTAACAGAAGAAGATATCTTCAGGCATCATTCAAAAAAGTATCTCCAAAGACCTTTAACTATTACATGATGTATCTCAAAACAAATAATTCAATTTACTTAACTCGCGCCCAAAGAGGATTTATAAACAATGACTAAAACAGGACCACTCAGTAAAGCTGAACAATTTTATATTGAACACAAATTTCCAGAAGGTGTAACAGTTGACGATCTTGCTAAAGAATTAGATAGGACAAAGAAATCTATTCAAACATTCGTGGACAAGAATGATATTAAAACTTCTCTTGATTCCAGAAAAGAAACTTTGTTGTCACAGCAGTTTGCAAGACAGCGTGGGTCTACAGTGATGACACCTAACGCCTCTATCATGGCAGACGATATGAGGCCAGCATTTAATCAGAACAAGTCTGCAAGAAAAAGATGCATAACGAAGATTAAAGATGAATAATACAGAATTTTTGAAAAAATACAGAAAGAACAAGCAAGCTGTTTGGATTAAAGTAGCTCTAACTAACGGTAAAGAATTTTATTTTAGTGGCTATAAACCAAACTGGCAAGCTCTAAAAAAGGTTTGTGAAACAACAAGCTCTTTTATCAAAGAATTTGAGTTGCAATTTCGCTCAAATGTTGTTAGTATAGATATCCCAAAAGATGTTGACGCAGTTTATTTGATAAGGTCTGTGCTAGGGCAGATGGGCGGCGAATCTAAACAATACTATACAGTTGGAATGATTAAAGGTGAAACTGTCAATAAAGATATGTATCTAGTGCCGGAACTTATTAAAGAAAAAAGCTACAAGGACAATATTGAATCTTGCTTTGAAGAAGGTATAATTTATGATGACAGAAAAGAAAAGAAAGAGAACGGATAAAAGCAAATATAAACATGAAAGCACAGGCGATTACTGTACCTGCGCTGCTTATGTTGCTGAAATCATGTGTAAGAAAAACGCAGAGAACAAAAACCAAGGCTCTTTGCCATACAAGTTCTGGAATAAAAAACCTTGGGATTGGACTTTCCGAAAACAACTCTGTGCCGCAAATAAAATGATAAAAAAATACTCCGAAGAAGCTCTAGTGAAAGCGATTCACTCAGATGACTTTCGTGGAATTTTTTCTTTGAATCACCCAAAAGCGGCTGGGATAATTCGCAAGTATCAGCTAGTATTAGATACACAGACCGACGATATTCAAACAATCGAGGTCAAAGAGAACCCGACGCATCAGAAGAAGCGTTTCGGCAAGAAAAGCAACCTACTAAACAAATTGAGGAATATTGAGAATGGCGAAGAAGAAAGCTAGAGTAACCGAATTTGAAGATGACGCAATCAGTAATCAGATTATTAAAAAGTATGGAGCAATAGTTGAGTCTGGTAATCAAGTTCTAGCCACTCTTGAAAACTTTAAGACGATTGGAATTTCTCCAGCCCTTGACATTGCTCTTGGAGGTGGCTTGCGAGAAGGTCAGTGCGTTGCTATGACTGGTGACCCAAAGACCGGAAAGACAACCACAGCGCTGTATTTCGCGGCTAAAGCTCAAGCTGCTGGTAAAAATGTTATCTACTTTAATACTGAGGGCCGACTGACAAAAGAAAATTTTCGAGGCATTAAAGGATTAAACGTAGAAAAGATTAAGATCGTTCAAGCTACCGACGAGCAACCAATCGTTTCGGCAGAAACGTATCTCAATGCCATTGAAACCTACATCAAGAATACACCAGACCTAGTTGCTATCATTGACTCTGCATCTAATATGGTTCCTCAAGATGAGCTTGACGGAGAGATTAGGTCGGGTGTTCGCAATTTGCTTCCGAGGCTTCTCTCTATGTTCTTTAAAAGAATCAGTGGTGACGTTTCTCGCATGAAGGCAATCTGTATCTTTATTACGCACAATATCGCCAACACTAGCGGTAGCAGATATGCACCCGCAAAGATGGCAGACTGCGGTAATATGCTTCAATTTCAGGTCGGTACTAATATGATTATCACTCATCGTGGTAAGTGGGAAGTACCCAAAGAGTCTGGCAATCATGTCGGACAAGTAGCTAATTGGGTTATAAAAACATCTGCTGCTGGAGGTAGACCAAATTCTACAGCAGAGAGCTGGATTAAGTATGGTATAGGTATTGATGAGTCACAAGAAATTGCTCAAATCGCAAGCGAGTTCGCTATGATTAGTCGTAGTGGAGCTTGGTATACGATTACCTGCGCCTTAGAGAATAAAGATGACCCAGTAATTAAAAATTGGCTAACGCAAAATGGCATAGATGCCGATAATAATGAAGCAGTCGAAAAGGCTTTCAAGTTTCAAGGTATGGATAAAGTCACTACCTTTTTAGAAGAAAACGAAGAGATTACGCAATTTATCTACGAACAGATCAGAGAAGTTTTTCTATGAAAATTACTGGATTAAATGGTAGAGAGTATCATTTAGATCTAAAAAAATACTCAAAACAAAGAGCAAAATGCTCTTTCTACCATAAAGTTTGTAGAGAATTGCTTCGTGATGTGTTTGCTGGCTATCACGTTTATGAAGAGGTAAAATTGCCGGGAACGGTAAATCCTTCAAAAAAATCTGCCCTATACCTTGACTTTCTCATTCCAAATGCTATAATAGCTGTAGAGGTTCATGGGCAGCAACACTTTGAGTATGTGCCGTATTTTCATAAGACAAAAGCGGGATTTCTACAAGCAAAAGCTAGAGATCGCGCTAAAGCAGAATGGTGTGAATTAAATGGACTTACACTCGTTGAACTTAGATGGGATGAATCTGTCGGGTATTGGAGAGATAAAATTGAACGCAGCAGATAGATTAAAGATTTTTTTAGACGGTATTGAAAGATACATCAACGGTCATAACTTAAACCCATCACCTTTTAATCCTGAGTTTGCCATAGCTGAGACTTTTTCTTTAGAGCAGCTTGGTAGGCTAACACAGGACGAATGTTTTAATTATGGCTTGCAGCTTTATCAGTATGCAGATCATGTAGCGAGAGAAAAAGCTCAATGCGAGACTGTACTTATATGGTGTGAACACAATCTTCAATCGGTCATTGCTAGTGAAATCAACTCTGGCGAGTGGGGGACATATGCAAAACATGAGACTAAGGTTGCAACCATCATAAAAGAAAACACATTTGCAAATAAAATTAACGAATGGAAAATGGCTGCTCAATGTAGAATAGAAAACTTAAAAAGCAGAGAGTATAACATCCGTCGCAAAGCAGAGATATTATTTGAGAAAGGAAAGAGAAAATGAGTGACGATCTTGTAAAAACATTATTAGAGTCGTTAACGGATGAACAAAAGGCTCAATTGGTACAAGGCTTGTTAAAGTCAAACCAAAACAATGAAGTTCCAACATTAAAAACAGAGATAGAGGAAACCGTTTCCTCGACTCCACCTCGTCGGAGGGTGAACGAGGACTTCACGGTAAAACGTGATGACAATTTAGATAATAGGAAAACTCCAGTGAGAGCGAGAAAGAGCGAATGGGTTGACGATGGTGAAGCTAAAGATACTAGCTTTGACTACGCAAAGTTTGAAAAAATGAAGACACCTCGGAGACGAGGAAAGCCGAAGAAAAGAGACGTTGAGTGTCACGTTTGTGGTAGAACATTTACCATGAACGAAGGTTTGATTTATGGCGAATATGTACGATGTAACCGATGCACAGGAAGATAATATGGACTCTCAGCTTTCAGATGCTGGATCAGAGAGAGCATTACTCGCTGGTCTATTTGCGTATGGTTTAGAATCTTATGTTGAAGTTAGTGACTTTATTTCTGCTAGTAGTTTTTCTAACAGGAATAATCAGGTTATTTACAAATGCGTTGAAAAAGTTCTTGAACGTGATGCAGAGATTGATGTTGCGTCTTTGCTATCAGCCGCAGAGCAGCTGAATTTATCTGAGACTATACAAACTGAAAAAGAGCTTGAATATATAAGCAACTTGATGGATTTTCCAGTCAAGAAGCAGAATGTATTGCGTTTTGCCGCACAGGTTAAAAAGTTTGAGTTTGCTAGAAACGCTAGAAAAATAGCGAATAAAATTGATCATGATATCGCATCTATCAATGGCGATGAAACAATTGATGACATCATTAGCTTGGTAGAAACACCACTAATGGATTTCTTGCGAGACGATGAAACCGGTCAAAAGCCAGAGATGATCGGAGATGACATTGATGAATATATCCAACATCTTATCGAAAACCGATGTGATCAAATTGGATTGTCTAGTGGCTTCCCAAGGTTTGATTCTGTCATTGGTGGTGGCTTACGCCGCAAGTGTGTGGATCTGGTATCGGCAAGACCCGGAGTTGGTAAGTCTGTTTTTGCAGATAATGTTGCTCTCCATAATGCTCGTAAAGGTATTCCCGTCTTAATGCTTGATACTGAAATGAGCAAAGAGGATCACCAGAATAGAATTCTTTCTAACATAAGCGGTGTTCCTATCCAAGAGATTGCTACCGGTAAATTTGCAGAAGACGACGAAAAGTTAATCAAAGTTCAAGAAGCTAAAGAAGAGATCCGCAATCTGCCATATACTTATATCAGTGTAGCTGGTGCGCCATTTGAAACAATCTTGAATACTATTAAACGATGGATACTTAGACAGGTTGGACAAGATGAAAACGGAAAAACAAATGACTGTCTTGTTGTATATGACTATCTAAAACTAATGTCTTCATCAAATATTACTAACAATATTCAAGAGTATCAGGCGTTAGGGTTTCAGATCACAAACCTACATAACTTAGCCGTTAAGTATGATTTTCCATGTCTGTCTTTTGTTCAATTGAACAGAGATGGTATTACCAAAGAGTCTACAGACGCAGTAAGCGGCTCTGACAGACTTATTTGGTTATGTACGTCCTTCTCCATTTTTAAATTAAAGTCAGCGGAGGAGCTTGCTGAAGACGGTCCAAACGCAGGTAATCGCAAGTTAGTGACGTTAAAAGCCCGTCATGGTGCTGGACTCATAGACGGTAACTATATTAATATGAATATGATAGGATCTCACTCGCAGTTGAAAGAATTGCGAACGAGAGATGAAATGCGTTCATCGCCGGATGGCGGTGTAATTGAAGGTTCAGATTTACCATTTGATCTAGAGGAAGACAATGATTGAAAAACCTTGGGGTAGTTATCAGGATATTCACAGAGAAGATACACTTGTACTGAAGCGTATTTATGTTCAACCAAAACAGCGTCTATCATTACAGTCGCACAGAAACCGTTCTGAATTTTGGATTGTTGCCAAGGGTGAATGTATTGCAGAAGTAGATAGCCATCTTTATAGACTATCGACCGGTGCGACCATGTTGGTCAAAAAATACGCTGAACATAGAATTATCAACGATGGAACTGATCCGTGTGAAATTATAGAACTACAGTACGGTCAGTGCTTAGAGGCTGACATTACTCGGTACGAAGATGATTACAACAGAGATATTGCAGACCCAATTCCCTTTTAAGGAACAAACTTATGCTTGCCATCGTTTCGATTTGTGCAGCAACAGTTTTGTATATCTTGTGCTGCTTGGATAATATAAGACAAGGCGACTATCCTCACGCTTTAACTTGGTTCGCCTATTCACTAGCAAATATGGGCTTAATTTGGTATGAGTACAACAAATACGCGACTGGATCTGAATAAGGTCGCAGAGATTGTTTTTCAAGATATTGATCGACTTTTAAAAAGTTTTAACTTGGATTATACGCAGGATGCAGATAACATATTTATGAAGTGTCCTATACATAGCGGTAGCGATAACCCAACAGCACTATCAATATCACTAGACAAGCAGATGTGGAGGTGTTGGACTAGAGGATGTCACGAACATTATCAAGCTAACATCTTTGGATTTGTTAAAGGGATGTTAGACACCGACTCTTTTTCGGATGCTCTAAGATATATTTGTAAATTATACGACGTAAATCAGGCTAAAGAGAATTATGCTAATAACAATTACAGGATTGACAACTCTATTTGTGATGATACTTCTGAGTTTAGCAAGGTTGTATCTAGCATTAAAAGACCTAGAAAAAGAAACAAAGATTCTGGGGAATATATCTCTGGATCAAAACCAGCAACTGAGAGAACTCCGTCAGCGTATTTCATCTCAAGAGGATTTAAACCGTCTACTCTGGAACACTTCGGCGTTAGAGATACATTATCGGGAACAAGCGGATTGCTCAGGAATAGATCAATCATCCCGATTGATAACGCCAACGGAGAGTATTGTGGATACATTGGTCGAGCAACCAGAGATTTCGTGCAGCCTAAATACATTTTTTCCAAAGGGATCAGAAAATCTGACTATCTCTACAACTACTACAGCGCCATCTCCGAATTGTCTAAATCATCAATAGACACACTGTTCTTAGTTGAAGGGCAAGGCGATGTTTGGAAACTCTGGGAGTGTGGCGTTAAGAATACTGTTGGGTTATTTGGTAAAGATATTTCAATTATGCAAAAAGGCTTACTACTGACTAGCGGAGTCACGACACTTGTGGTATTGACTGACAATGACCAAGCCGGTAGAGAAGCCAAGATCAAAATAAAAAGAGACATGTCCAGACTCTTTAGGCTTGTCTTCCCTAAAATGCACACTAAGGATTTGGGTAGCATGTTTGTTGAAAACATCAAGGAAAACATATTAAAAGATTTAAAAGGATACTACTAATGATTTTAGGAATTTCAGGACGTAAGCAAGCTGGGAAAAACACAACAGCAAATATTTTGCATGGTATTATACTGAAACAAGAAGGTCTTATCAAAGATTGGAATATTGACGCTCTAGGCCATTTAAACATCCTAACTGAGAATAATAACGGAAAAGAGGGGTGGGGATATTTCGATGTCACCAGAAAAGATTCAGATTTTGTAGAATATGCAGAGTATAATATGTGGCCCTATGTTAAGCTATATAGTTTTGCTGATAACCTTAAAGCTATTTGTATGGACTTATTTGATATTCCATTTAGATGTCTATACGGAACAGACGAAGAAAAGAACCAACTACAAGAACATCTGCTTTGGGAAAACATGCCGGGAATCACTTGTGACCTTGCGCCCGAACTAAGGCTAGCTGGCCGAATGACTGCGCGCGAGTTTATGCAATTCCTTGGTACGGATGTTATGCGTAAGATATATGAACCAGTATGGGTAAATTCCTGTATTAAAAAGATTCAAAGAGAAGAACCATCATTAGCAATCATTGCAGACGTTCGTTTTCCAAACGAAGCAAAGGCTATCGAAGAAGCTAATGGTAAAGTTATACGCCTCACACGACAGGCTTATGAGGATAATCATTCAAGCGAAGTAGCTTTGGATGAATACCCCTTTACAGATTATATTGACAATGAAAAAGCAAGCATTGACGATCTGATGGTAAAGGTGAAGCAATTTTACAACCACCTAAAGGGAGTGTGATGCTAATTACATATGTTAGAAGTTCGAGCTACAACAACTACAGCTACTGCGAGATGCAATATTTCTTAACCTACGTTTTAGGTTGGCAGTCTGACAGCGGCAAAAAAGCAGATATGGGAACTATGGCCCACAAGGTTATGGAGATTCTTGCTGGACTTAAAAAGTTTCAACAAGACAACCCTCGTAAAAAATGGCTAGAAATTGAAGACGATAAATGTGGTAAAATTAGAATTAGCAAAGACGATCTATATACTGACGCATTTATTGACGAAATGACAGAGCTTGCCATAGCTAAGTATTCTGAAGATTCTAAGCATAAGTTTTATCGTGGTGATCGTAAGGCGGTTAGAGACACTGTAGAAACATTCACTACTCATAGTGATGGCTTATTCGACCCTAGACAGCGTGACATTTATCATCCAGAAGCTCACTTTGATATTCCAATTGAAGAAGATTGGGCAAAATTTGAGTATGAAATTAACGGTGAAAAAGTCAAAGGTCAATTAGCAATAAAAGGCACAATAGACTTGACAACTCTGGTTAATGATGATACAATAGAAGTAATCGACTGGAAGACTGGTCGCCGTATGGATTGGGCCACAGGGGAGGTTAAAGACTACAAAAAACTAGAAGACGATGCTCAATTACTACTATATTTCTATGCAATTTCAAAGATTTACCCGCAGTATAAGCATAAGATCATGAGTATCTTCTTCTACAAAGATTCAGAAGGTGAAGTAGACCCTATGCCTTTTAGTATCTGTTTTGGGCCAGAAGACGAACAAAGGTTCTTAGAAAAGCTGAAAACGCGATTTTTAGAAATCCAACAAAACAACAACCCTAAACCAATGGACGTTACGAGAACACATTGGAAATGTAAGTACCTGTGTCATTTTTGTAAAAATAAATGGGAAGGTACAGATGAAAATATGTGTATACATATAGAGAAGCACCTTAAAAAACATGGTATGGAAGAAACTGTCAAGAAATGCACAAGACCCGGATTTAATATAGGCTTTTACGAAGCTCCGGGTTAATTTTAGGAGATAATTATGTTTAACGTTCATATTGGAAGAAGAAGTTTTTTAACCGCTGGATTAGTAGGTGCTGCTAGTACAGCGCTTGGGGAGCTTAAAGACTACAAAAGCGTAGAAGGCCCAGCAAAAAGTGTTATTTTTATTTATCTTCCGGGCGGCATGGCGGCTCAGGAGTCGTTTGACCCTAAGCCTTATGCTCCACTAGAATATCGCGGCTCTATGGGTATCATTAACACAAACGTCACTGGTATTCAGGTAAACGAAAAACTCGCCAGAACAGCAAAGGTCATGGATAAATTAACCGTTATCCGTAGTATGACTCATGGCGAAGCCGCTCATGAACGTGGAACAAACAGTATTTTTACCGGATACAAACCAAGCCCAGCTTTACAATATCCCTCTATGGGGTCTGTTGTGTCACACGAGTTTGGTTCTCGAAATAGTTTGCCAGCCTATATCTGTATCCCTAATCAGCCAAACGAGTTTGCTGGCACTGGATATTTAAGCAACTCATACGCAGGATTTAGCCTTGGATCTGATCCTGCCAGTAATGATTTTCAAGTCAGAGACTTGTCGTTGGTTGTTGACGATCAAAGATTTAAAACGCGCAGAAGCATGTTGGATATTGTAAATAGAGATTTTGTTGAGAAGAATAAAGACGCTGACTCTCTAAAAGCTATGAATACTTTTTACGAAAAATCCTACGAACTAATAGCCAATACTCAAGCTCAAGACGCTTTTAAATTAGACAAAGAAGAAGACAAGGTAAGAGATGCATACGGTAGAAATACGGCTGGAGCAAGGATGCTCTTAGCCCGTAGACTCGTTGAAGCTGGAGCTAGATTCATTACGCTTACCTATGGAAGCTGGGACATGCACGACGGCATAACCAATGGTATTAACAACCAAATGCCAGCATTTGACCAAGGGTTTGCAACACTAATCACAGATTTATCTGATCGTGGCCTTCTTGACTCTACACTTGTCTGTGTTGTTTCTGAGTTTGGAAGAACCCCAAAAATTAACAATACGGCTGGTAGAGATCATTGGCCTCGCGTATTTAGCTCTGTTCTTGCTGGCGGTGGAATTAAAGGTGGTATGACCTACGGCACTTCTAACGCTACATCAACGGAACCAGAATATAACCCTGTAGAAATTCCACATTGGGCGACCACTATTTACAATCGTCTTGGAATTAATGCCGACAAAGAGCTAATGGCTCCCGGCGCTCGCCCTATCGAAATTGTAGAC
>Ga0181591_10000700_pt1 | contig 27457 bp, 27 predicted proteins | sample 071ome_33_FD_133757 | JGI IMG/M metagenome (GOLD analysis project Ga0181591, IMG submission 133757) | Coastal salt marsh microbial communities from the Groves Creek Marsh, Skidaway Island, Georgia - 071412AT metaG (megahit assembly) | ecosystem: Environmental > Aquatic > Marine > Intertidal...
CAATCCTGTGATGGGTTGAAGTAAATAAGTCCTGCCCCGTCTACGTCATATCCCATAACCCTGACGATAGCCCCGGAAGTAGTGGGAGCGGTAGCGGTAAGTCCCCCGGCAGTTTCAGATAGGTAAAGAACATCGCCCGCCGTAGCCGGAGCCGCCGCAAGTTGAATGAAGCCCTTTTGCAATGCGCCATTGCTACTTGGACTGCCTGTGGTGTGGGCAATGGTTATGAGTCCGGAAGCTGTCGCCGCCGCACTTGCGTCGGCATCAGCCCAATCGCTTCCATCCCAATACAACACGTTGCCTTGGGTTTGGCTTCCGGCACCGATTTTCAGCAACTCGCCCTCGTGGTCTCCGGTGGAACCATATGCTGTTTGGCGTGTGATGAAGTCGATTTTTTCTCCTATCAAACTGCCCTTCATGCCTGAAGCGAAAATCAACCCCGTACCTGAGCCGTTGACTTGGACTATCTGACTGTTTGAACCCGAAAAGCTCCCCGGAGTGTCGGAAAGACCTAAAAATGTTGTTGCTCCGACCGTTGCGGGGTCAATGAATTCGACAGCCGTATTTGCAAGGTTTTGGGCGACAAGGAAACCGCTCGTGCCTGCACCATAAGAACTTGGCGTGTCAGACAGACCTAAAAATGTTGTTGTTCCTACTGTACTTGGGTCGATAAATTCGACACCATTGTCAGTATTGTTTTGCGCTACCAAGTATCCCCTTGTCCCGACGGCATATGCGGCAGGGGTGTCGGTCAATAAAATAAATTCGTCAACGCCGCCGCCGCCGCCGCCGCCTGAGCTAAACTGTATTCTTGGCATAATTTTCTCTTTTCAGATGACTTCAAATTGGTTGCCATCCCTCAGCAATCGCCTCTGCTTCTGTTAGCTGAATTGAAGATGGTGGTATCAAGTTTTCAAATGGCACATAGTTGCCTTTATTGGCTTCAATATAGGCTGACAACAAAGCCTTTTCCTCCTCGGAAACATTAGGGAGGATAGACAGCAAAACTGTCAAATCCACTTCGGGGCTGATGTACACTTGCTCCGTAGTCTCACCTACAATAGCCGCCATTTCGTCGCTTGGACGAATTGAGATGGGGAACAACTGCCGGGTAATATCGTTCGGGCTTTGGATGCTCGCAGGGCGATATAAGTTCCAACATTGCTCATCAATAGCAATCGCGTGTTCGTTGCTCGTGTAGCCCTCCATAGGCTCGACGGGGAGGTAGACGGTAGCCATTAGTAAATCGTATAAAATCCGTTAATGTTGTTTTTGATAGCCGTATCATTATTCTTGGTACTCGTATTAAAAACAACAATCTCTTGAATCGTGCCGTTCCACTCAGTCCCTGCAATACCCTGTATAGTGCCAACCTTCAGCCAACCAATGTTTTGACTTGTCGTTGTCGTGCTTATCAGTTCTGTTCCATTGCGGAAGCCTTTAGCTTCGTTGGCTGTCGAATCGCCATAAACGCTCATCAACAAATGGCTTGTGTCATTAGTTGTCCCCGCCGACGTGCCGCTAATTTTTACTCGACTCGTCTGTGTGCCTAACGCAACTTCTGTGGTACCTTGACTGACTCCCAAATCGAGAGCAGTCTGAAAACTTGTCAATGGTGCAACGCCGCGACTAACGCAGTATGCGCCCATATTGTTTTCGTTAAACGGAGTAATTGCAATATTGCCAAAGCGGTCGGCGGTAAATGACAGCGCGGGCTTTTCAAAGCCTACACTACCCTCCTGCATAATACCTGTCGTGGCATCGTAGATTTTTGGCTGTTTCGTTACGTCTATTGCCTGTATGTTATTGCCGCTACGAGATTGGTCGTACCAAGTTCTGCAAAAACCATTTGAGCCACTAACGAAACTTTCAAAATCAGTATATGGTCCGCCCGCTGTGTAGTCATAAACGGGTGAGGTCAAGCCGATTTCACCATTTGAATCAAAACCAACATCAGCTTCGGCGTTGTCCGAATCCCGACGGACGCGCATACAAATGTTCGAGGCGTTGCTCAACTTCCGTACTGAGTAAGCGGCGATAGAATCGGGGTAGTCAAATAAGAATCCGCTCGTAGGATAGATGCCGTAGTATGTGTTGATGTTGGTGTTGATGTCACCCCTTACAGTGTCTTTGGTTTCGAGGTAAATGATGGCTTCCGATATATTTCCTGAGTATGCCGAAGAGAATCTTGATACCGAATTGAATCGGTAATCGGTATTTGACCCGCCGCTAAATGAGTTGGAACTAACCTCCCCGTCTTTGGTCGCTGTGGTAAGGTTTGTAACCCCATTGTAGTCTGTGTTCAACAGCCGTGCAAAGTCTGAACTATTGTTGTAGTTGAAAGTATGAATATTACCTCCAAAACGAACGAAAGATGTCGTAAGAGTTTGGCTTGTATTCCACGTCTGAGTTCCCGAAGTCGGTGTTCCCGAAATGTATTGAGTGTTGTCATTTACACTTTCAACAACAGCAAAGTGACTGAAGCCCGTAGAGCTTAAAAGGTTCGTGATATTGCTCGTATCCCCGTCGAGAGTCAAAAATTTGGTCCCCAAGAAATTTATCGACGGTTTTCCAAGAAGGGTCTCAACCGCCGAACCATCGTAAATACGAGGTTGGGAACCGACAATAGTCATGAAAACGTGTCTTGATTGTCCGCTTTGGTCAAACCAAGCTGAGACCATAAGCACATCTGAACCCCCGAACGCTACGATAGCCGCCTCGTCTAAATCGCCTCCTGCCGTAAAGCCGATGTCTTTTTCGTCGAACGGAGCCACAAACCTACGCACACGCATACACTTGATGGCTGTATTGCTCAACTTCCGCACCGAATACGCCGCCGCCGCATCAGAATAGTCAGCCAAGAAGCCGCTCGTGTAATCGGGGAGGTTGGCGACTTGGTAATAAGAGTTTAGGTTGGACTCAATGGTCGGTATGATAGATGCCTGAGCCGTGTCCCAAACCAAAATCTCTTGCATAACGCCCAAATAATCAAACGCTCCGTCGCTTCGACGACCAATGAAGGTTTCTGTAAAGGGGGTCCAACTTGATTTGATTGTTGATGTTAGCCCGTCGCACTCCATAACGGGAACAGATGAAACAACAGAAAATGCTCTTATGTGTGGAAAACCTAAAAGAGCGCGAGCGGCTTCAGTAGCCGTACTTCCCGCGTTGTTAGGGGGACATGACCAACCTTGAGTAAGCTCATTCCCCGCACCACCAACGTCCGTTATGCCTGCACCAACAGTAGAATAGTCGGTGTTCGCATAAAAAATAGTTTTATGGTTTGAACCCGAAGCCGTGTCGGTATTTGCAAGGGCAACTATAAGTAAGTTGCCGCTCAAAACAATATTTGGGGTAATCTGAAGACCCGAATTATTGGTGCTTATAAATTTTAATGCGGGGTTGGCTCCATCTGTAATCAAACTACTACCATCATATATCACGGGGTATTCGCCCGTAGACACACCTACCGCGTCAAAACCATTAGACGTTTGGTCATACCACGTTCGGACTCGCACCTCGCCTCCCGAAGCAAAAGAAATAATGTCAGCCGTATTCAGCAGACCATCACCGTCAAAACCAATGTCTTGAGTAGCACCATCGCTGACGCGGTAAGCCTCAATAGCAGAACCGCTGTATGTGGAGCTAAGTTTGCGGACGCTATACGCCGCCGTAGCAGGATAAGCATCCAAAGGCGGAGTGTATGGAAAAGGGGGCGGCGTAGGTCCGCTCCCACCGCCACCGGAACCAAAAAATCTTACTCGTGCAGGCATTATTCTTTGAAGATTTCATCCAACGAAACAGGGCGCACCATCTGTGACCCATTGTACAGAGCCAAACCCGCTCGCTTGTTTTGTTCGTAGATGACAATCTTCACTGACGTAGGAGCAACCCCCAATTCCTGCGCAAAATTTTTCAAGCATTGTTGAATCGTGGGCTTGCTCAATGCCTCTCTGCCCAACAAATCCACTTTCGTGTTAAGGATTTCGTTGAAAGTCACCTCACGCGAACCCTTACCAAGAATGAGGCTCTTATAGCTTGGCTCGGCTTCTTCGTCTTTTGTGAAAATCATCAATTGGCTATTTGATGCCTCCACTCCCGCTTGTTTTGCGAAGTTGATGCATCCATTAACCATCACGTTTTCAGTCATTTGTTTAATCATTGGAGCTTAAAGGTTTGAACGAGTAGTTTACATCTACTTTGTCAAAACCCAATAGTCCAACGCGCACATTCAAATTGCCGCGAATCAAGAGAGTAATGCCTTCTCCTGAAAGCAAGTCCAAAACATTCGATAGCACCGAACGACCTAAAGTGCGGGGGTCAAATTCAAGGCGAATAGGAATATTATTGGTCGCTCCAAAAGGAGGTATTTCAATTTTCGCTTTTGGGTCTTCGACACGAGCCAAGTAAATGTCATTACTGAAAAAGCTCAAGTCATATCCTGTAATTAATAGCGGAACTTCGGATTTATTTATGATTTGAAAATCCAAAGTGATGACCACCCGTGTCGCGGTTTTTTCGACAAATCGAAAATTCCGGATGCGGTAGGACATCTCCATCAGCAAGTCTGCTTGCCGCTTGAAGTACAGGATTGCCCCTGCTCCCAAACCGACAAGCCCTGCTCCAAAGAGGACTTGACGGGCTGTCATCAGGCGAGCTTTTTGTAGGCGAAGTATGCGGCTACAACACCCAACCCAATCAACGCGGGTGTAGGAATAGTCATGCCTGCAATATTCACACCGCCGCCGCCGCCGCCGCTTTTGCCTCCATTGCCTCCATTGCCAACGGTAGTGTTTGTTACCGGAGTGTCGTCAGTGTCACCATCAACTGCTCCGTCGGGTGTTTGTACGCTTGTCGCCACATCTTTTCCCAAGGCAATCAGCTTCTCCAAGCCCTTTCCATACCCGGTGTCTTGAGTCGCCTTTTTTCGCGCTTCGGGTGCGCTCATTCCTGCGGCTTTATTCTCTTCCACCGCCTTTTTCCAATCCTTGTACTTTTTGCCAAGGAAATCGTTGTATTCCATGTCCTCGGCAGTGAAATAGTTGTTTCCGCCAAGGTCGTCAATGTCCATATACCTGTCCATGAGTTACTTGTTTATTGATTTCAATAATACTACTGCAATCGCCGCAATCCCTAAAGGCAACAGCAACTTGTTTGCACCTCCACCAATTCCGGCAGTTTGTGCTTCCACGGCATCTTCTTGAGCTTCTGCGGCTTCTTCAAAATTCTCTTCCGCTTCACGACGCTCCTCCGGTGTCAAATCTTGGTCTTCCGCATTTTCATCATTTTCTACGGCATTTTTTACATCATTGGCAATGTCCGATGCCGGACCCGTAATTGCCGATATTGCCGTTAATGTTGCCCCGATTTTCGCAAGCACAGGACTCGCTACTGCGGCTGTTGCCGCTGTTTCTGACCCCGGCACATTGTTGTAATCTAATGCGGAAGCGTCGATGGCATAACCGGAAAAGTTTTTCGGCAGTTGGGCTTTGCACTTCGCACCACACAGCAGGGGTTTTTTGTTTTTCGCCTTGTTGATGTTGTCTATCAGGCTATCTATACTACCCCCCAATTTACACCAAGCCTTTTCGAGCTTCTTGAATTGATTCCTGTCTTTGTCAAGGAATGCGCCCATGCGAGTTGCTAAACCACGATAGTTCAACCTCAACAGCGCAAGAAAAGCCCCTCGTGGCGCGGTGAGGGCTGTCTTTTTAGCCGCCCAAACACCACGCTTAACGTCATGATTGTCTTTACAATATGCGGCATCATCAAGTTTGTCTTGAAGAGCCGCGCCAAGTTTAGAGCGACCCGCTCGCTCTTTGTACTCGTTCTTCTTTGCGTTAGACAACTTACCCCAACGATTCCTTGCCCTCTTACTCCCTGTCTCTTTCTTGAACAACTTGTATCCGGGGCTATTCAGAAAATTTGAATAGTCTCCTCCATCAAATTCAGACATGAGGCTTTCGTCTTCAAAACGACCACCCGAAAAGCTGTCTTCGTCTCCATAAAAATTTTCATTTCGAGGCTCGGTTTTCAAGCCTAAGAAGTAAGGGTCATTGCCCCCATCAATTAAATCTCGCATATTAATTTGTTTTGAATCCATGCACCAACGTCCCAAACATAAAGCCCACGAATAGGATGGGTGCGACTTGCGTTACGAGCCTATATGCACCACAGAAACACACGCTTCCCGCACACGTTTGGCACTCATTTTCTTTGACCTCATCGGGCGGGTCAAAACTTGGGTCATTTGGTCTGCGTCCCATCAGTTTACACGTTTAGCCACATCTGTTCTGAGGTAATAAATGCCTGAGTTGTCACTAAGCCATGTACTTCCTTCCTCCAAGTCAAATTCAGCAATTTGCTCATCAGTAATAAAGACCTTGTAGTATTTAGGCTCTATACTGCGGTCGGAATTCACTATCCCCTTGAACTTGACTTTTTGTCCATAAGGCAGTGTCCCTGCTAATGTGTCAACGCCCCAAGAACCTTCTGTTGATGGTCTATGGCGCACATTGATATTCACGCCATTGTCAATTCCTGTGACAAAATTACCTCCGGAAGTGCCGCCGCCGCCTGTATCGCCGCCACCGCCTGTACCGCCGCCACCGCCGCCACCGCCGCCTGTACCGCCGCCGCCTGCGCCGCCTTTCTTACCCACTCCACCAAAACCACTGCCAACGCCGAAGTAAATCAGCAAAGCCGCACCGATAACTCCCGGCAAAAAATACTTGCTTTTGATGACGGGCTTAATTGTGTTCAATAGTTTACTCATCAAATTTTTATGTTGCTTTTCCGAAGCGACTTCCGGAAGTCAGGATAGTTGATGAAAATTCGAGCCAATCGAACCGCCTCATCCTTGTCGTCCAAGTAATACAAGATGTCCGATTTGAGGCTTTTCTTATAATAGACCTGATATGCTTCTGCCACTCGGCTCAAGTTTGCCGCACTGCCAATTGACTCTAACGCGGCATATGCTCTGCTTTCGTCGTCGTTCCATCTCGACCAAGCTGAGTAGATTTGGTCGCGATAAGCCACAGTTTCAGACTGTGTTAAGGTCAGGTCTTCATTTACGTCCTTCCAATAATTGGGATTTAGACCTACCCAACCCTCAATGAAGCCCTGCCATTTACGAGCAATGCGGTCAGATTGGTCATCAACCAAGCCAAGTTTTTGTAGCACCTTAAAGCCTACATATGCCGTAGCACCCATGCTTAAAAGTATGAGCGCAAGAGTTCCAAAAGCTATGCCCTTTGCGGCTTTCGGGTTTTTCCCGATTGCGTCAATTGCGGTAGCGGCAACAAGCGGTCCTGCCATTTTAATTCCTTTTGTAATTCTGAATGAAGTTGTCAATGCGCTTGAATCGCGCCTTGTTCAAGTCAGACGGGCTTTCAGCAAAAACCGTAGTAAATACGTTGTACGCATCAATCGTTGGATAGCCCCTCTCCAAGTAAATAGCCAAGGCATTCATATCAGCCTCAATCTCATCGCTGTGATTGTCGTTTAAGTAGAAGTGGCTAAACTCATGCAACAAAATTGCCATTCGCATTGGTACTGTGTACTCATTGAAGTCCTCTTTGCTTACCTCAATCATTCCGGTACGATTGCTGATTCGTGCCGGGGTTTTTAGTGCATTTCCTCGTGAACCTCGAATGACATCCAAGTATTTGATTTTGTATTTACCATTATCGCTTGTGTAGATGCTCCCTCCCGCGCTCAGGTAATTGGCTTTGTTGCTGAACTCTTCGGCAAAAGTTAAAAAGTCATTTACCGCACCACGCTGTCCGTTTGCACTGAACTTCTCGCTTTTGTTCAATGGCTCACGGCGTAGTGAAAAAATCCGGTAGTCATTGTCCACCATGTTGCCTCGCGCCTCCTCTGCACTTGCCACTATTACCTCAGCCATTTTTGGCGCAACAGGCATCAAAACCTCAAATACTTGCTTCCCGTCTACTGTCATGTAGCGGTTTGTGTATTGGGTTTCAATGTTTTGCTTGTCGCGAACAACTAAAAAAATCTTTTTAGGATGCCGCGTCTCTACACCAATCTTCAACACGCTTGGTTGCCGATATGTCTTGGCGTTGAACTTCACGCCTTTTTAATCAGATAGTAGATGCCCACTCCGGTCAATCCGATAAGCAGAAGAGTACGAATTTGTATCCCCATCATACTTGGTGTCGCTCCGCTTGCGTTCAGGTGTTTTTCACCCTGATGCTCTAAACGACCTTGCTCTTGTTGGCTATTCAGCCAATCCTTAAAGGAAAGTTTGCTGTTGCTCTCCTTGTAAAGTTGATTTGCTGTCATCATTTTTTTACTCCGCTTACAAGAAGACCAATGCCCCCTCCGGCTAACACCATCTTCCACGTTGGCAAGCCCATGAAATGGCTTGCAACGATGCCCAACACTGCTCCTGCTCCAAATCCAAAAAGCCTACGCTTGCTTTTTGCCTTCAGCTTATCAGCATAAGTGCCGTTCTGAATTTCAGTTGCTTGCAGTCGCATAGGTGCTTTTGTAGTATATGTAACCCGCAATGCCTGCTAAACCAAGGAATACGAAAACGAGCAAAGTCTTGTTCTTTTTTTCCTTGCTTCCTCCTCCCGCAAAGTTTGCGTAATCGTGTACGTTCTGAACGATGCTTTGTGAAGAGTCAGGAAACTTCAAACATTCAGAGAGCATATCAGAAATGGCTCCGATGTTTGCCTGTTGAGTGTCAAAATATGAGGCGTTTCTGCTGAACAGGTTTCGCATGGAGTAATTCTCCATCTCCTTATTTGCTTCAAAATTGCCCTCTTCATCGCGCTTATTGACCAATAGCATCAGTTTGGTCAGGCGGTTTATGACTTTAGGGTCAGTCGTTCCTTGAGCCTTGTGCGCAAGGTCTTCCGCACTCAAGGCTTGTGTGCCAAAAATGTCATTGCTTGCCTTCGGGAAAAGCAAAAACGCCTTGGTCAGCTCATCAAACAATAGACCGGATGCGTCCTCGCCCTCGTTCTCAAGGTTCTCAATAAAATCTGCTCGTACTGCTTTCATTATAGCTGTTTTAGGGCAAACGTGGTTACAAGAAGCATCAACGAGCCGCCAATCAACAAAGTAATCAGCTTGTCTTCGTTGCCCTCCCTTTGCCTGTTGGCTTGGTAATATGGCGCATACTGTTGTGGACCTTGGATGTTGTTATGCTGACAGCCACAGCCTCCGCCTGACGCATTTTGGTAGTTATCCATTGGCTCAAGAAAAGTGCGACCAATCAACTCCCTGTCAGGGTGAATATCAGCGAGAGCCAAAAGCGCATCCTCCCCGCCTTCGGTCACAAACTGAGACAACAAGTCGCTCATCTCTGCCGGGGTTTGTGGCTTTTCCAAATGTCGGTCGGCGCGTGACAAAACAGCCCATGCGCTTTCCGGAGCTTTCCCCGCTATGTAATCGTAAACAGTCATATTCAAATAAAAAAAATAAAGGGGCAGGACTTACGCCCCGCCCCTTCAAAATTGGCAACCTTTTCGCCTAAGTCGGAATTAACGTCCGAGAGCCTTGCGAGCCGAGCGACCAAGCACGACTTTTTGAGACTTCTCGATTCCGGGTCCGCGATAGCCACGCACAGCGCGACGACCGGACAAGGCACGAGAGGTACTGACCGTTTCAGCCGGGTAGAAGTAGAAATCCACCGTTGCAGATGCCTTCAAGGTAGACAAGGTGAGGGTCGTGAAACCATCAATCTTGTACTGATACTTGAACGCCACTTTCGTGGTCTGTTGCTGATACGGGTCAACCGTTGGGGTCAGGACTCGAATGGCTTGATTACCATTGACATCCTTTTGGGTAACGGTCAACGTCTGCGTCACCTGTTGGGTGTTTGCAGAGTCGATATAGGTCAGACCAACGACGAACGGCTTGTTCATGGACTGATAGAGGAACTCAGTATAAGTGAGTCCGCTAACCGCCATAGTCTTGGAGACATCGGCTTGCGTTCCGCCCGTAGCAATGTTGTTGTAAGCACCGTAGAGGGTAACGTCGGAAACGTCAGCCGCAGTAGTGTTACTCACACGCACGATATAGGGTTGCGAAGTGGAAGCACCACCCGCACCGCTTGCCATGTCAAAGCCGTCGTCATCGCCGTCGAAACTAAAATCGTCGTCGAAGCCGCCATCCATGTTATAGAAAGACTCGTTCGCGTTGTCGCGAGCCTCTTCGAAGTATTCAGAGAACTTCATAGGGATAGACTTTATTAATTAAAATTCAAAAAAAAATGCCTTGTGTCTTACAAAAGACCATTGAGCAACTGTTCGTTGGCGCACTCAGACTCAGCACCATGTCCTTTTCAGCAACACAGCAAGAATCTAAGAAGCCTTTGAATTTCAGCAAAAGCCCTTTCGGGAGATTCTCAATTAAGCGGCTCCGCCGCCACCCTTGAGAAACTTGTCCTTTGCCCACATTCCAAGTGCAACGCCGACAGCAACAGATGCCGCCGCAGATACAAATCCGATAACCTTATTCATCACGATATTATTTTAGGGATACAAATCCGAGGGCAATTTGGGGCAGAAAGCCCATACTTGGCTTGCCTTGTTTTCAACTTTAACGCAATGGAAAACTCTGCGCATCAGCGGACGCGGGCAATGGCAGTTGATTAGAAGTATTTTTCAATCAAACGAGATTTTACGGACTTGCTCGCTTCTGCCACCGATTTGTGTACTTTTTTGCCTTCAAGGTTGACCCGATTAGCTTCCGGAGAAACGACCTTTTTGAAGTTTTCCGTCATGTAGTCCTCAACAGCACTCGATGCCATTTCAGGACTAAACCGACCTTTAATCTTACTGTGGTCCAAATCGGCATAAACGAAAAACCTCTCGTTGCCCTGCTCATACTGCCTATCCACCATCTTTTCCGTTAGCTTCATCAACTCGTAGCGGTCTTCAAACTTCTTTTGGTGACGGTCAACGCTTTGATTGTTCTTATGGAATCGAACCCAATTAGCATTTTCCCAAACGGTGGTCGGCATTTTTCCTATCGCTTGATAATGCAGGATGATGTCCAAGTCGCTATGCCGATTTGTACAGATTGCGCCAACAACGTCTTTTGGTAGGTGGTGTGTCAAATACTTGTTGATGTCCTCAATCAGCAATAGTCCCCCCTTATAGTCCTCAAGAATTATGTACAGCGTGTCACAAACATCCCTCAAAGTCATCTTCGAGCCATCGTCATTGAAAGGTCTGACCCGCCTTGCTTCAATGCGGGGGTGGCGGCTAAAGAGTGCCACATCCTTCAAACTAATAGCTTTGACTTGAGTGAACTCATCGTTCACGTCCAAAATCAGGACTCGACGAGGTTGGCTTTGTCCGCCATGCCCCGTAATGTAGTCCCGCATGATGGAAAGCGTAGTGTATGTCTTTCCAATACCCCTTTTGCCCACGGCAACTCCTAATTGTGGCTCACGCATATTTTAGCAGTGTATGAAGTTCTAAGTCAGCACGATAGTGGCTTTCTATGATTTCTCTTGTTTCACCTTTCACGGTAAAGTCAAAAGCCGTTCGATTGTGCTTATCATCAGGGAATTTACGAAGGCTCATTTTCAAAACGGATTGAAGCCAAAATTGAATGTGTGCAACTTCTTCTTGAGCAAACAGCTCAAACCTGTCATCAATAAATTCTACCTGTTGGCGTAGGGCGTTGTTTTCATGATAGCTCTCACGGTTTTGAAGCTCAATTGCGTTGACCACGAAAAGATGAAAATCTGAGGTTGGGTTCACGAATTCCTCATTTCCATATTTCATCTTCCAAAAACTTTTTAGCCTCTCAACCGGATGTCGAATCACTGCGAAAAAAACATCAGGGTCATAGTGCTTCAAATCTTCTGCTAAACTTTTGTCCCCTAAATGCCTGTGTTGCAAAGCGCAAGGAGACTTATAACCACTAAAGCCGCGTACAGGTAGGGATTCTTTGTTGAGCCATTCTCGGACACTTGCTCCTGCTGTTCTTGGGATGTGGCTATGATAGATGACGTGTTCTGAAGAAAAGAAAAAACTCATAGTTCAAAGCCAAGCAAGTTTTTCCAATCAATGAAGTATTTCGCTTTGATTTCAATGTCCATACGCTCTTGCTTACTCAGGCTTTGATACTGTTTTAAGTATCGGCTCACCCTAACCCACTTCATGTCTTCGGGGTCTTCATTGTCCTCAACATATTTTTTGACAGACTCATACACATAGGGAAACTTCTCTTGAACATGAGCCAACCGCTTCTCATACATCGGCAAAAAGAAGTCGTTGAAATGGCGAATTTTGTCAGCTATGATTTTCTGATGAAGTGTAAGCTGTTCAATCCGCTCATTCATTTCAAATCTTACACGCTCTAACTCAAGGAGGTCAGCCGGAGACTTAGTGTGTTTCAATTCAATCCTTTCCCCCATTCGCTTCAGTGCTTGAATCAACTGCTCCAAACCTTGGGCGTGATTGAAGTCGTTTTTCAAAGCCTCTTCAAAGTCTTTCTTGGGGCGGGAAGGCTTTTTCAGCCCTTGGTAGTTTTCAAGCCAAGTTTGGGCTTGCTCAATTACCGATTTACTCATTGTTCTTGTTTTTGACATAGTGGAGCGATGTACCCCAACCGAGGTCATTCATATGATAGCAAAGAAGGTCATTATTGACCCACCATTGCACACCTAAATCTTTACAGTCTTTGCTGAAGTTGGTGTCCGGAGCAACAGGAAGAGTCGGGTCATGTCGAAACCTGATTCGCTTGAGCAGGCTTTTTTTGATGAGAACACAACCAACGCCTATCAAACCTGTTTTCTGAACTCCGGGCTTCAAGTGATACCGCCAACAATGAGTCAAGCTATATTGAAAGCTGAAAATTTCATCTTCATGCCAAGGTTGGTGAATTGGGTGGCGGCTTGAGCCAACGTCTAACATATACCACCCACCTACACAACGCTTCTTGTTTAAGTACAGCTTTTGAAGCGTGTCGATAGGGCATAAGACATCGCTTTCCACGTGGAACATGAAGTCCGCTTTATGCCGAAAGACTGCTTCCCTTATTGCATTGTGACTATCGGCGAGCTTTTCGTTGACCAACTTACCCTTGCAATCCAAGTAGATGATTTCATCCCAACCAACAGCGTGTTTTTCTAAAAACTCCCTATTGCCCTCATCATCAGTATTGTCAACCAACACCTTAACCACCTCAAATCCATCGGTCAAAATTTGATGAAATGAGTCCTGAAATTCTTGCCAACAGTAATTCTTGCCCGCGTAAGTCGGTACGCCCATAACTACACGAGCCGCACTCATCCCTTTCTGCCCTTTTTGTAGCTTGTTTTTACTTCGGGTGCTTTTGGCTCACGCCGGGTGTCTACTGCCAACGGACTTTTGTCGGGCATTTTCATTGAGCTTACTTCTTCAAGTTCGCTTTCTTCTTCTTCATGCGAATTTGATGTGATTTGCTCCTCAAAGCTGTCCACCGTTTCATCCATCATTTCGGCTTCCATGTTGGTAGCTTCCTCAGATTGCGGCGGGGCTTGTTTCGGCTTGTCAACACTCACGGCTTCAATGATTTTATTCATCTGACCGCGCAGGCTCGCCACTATGATAGCTTTCTGCGCAATGTCTTGACCGAAGTACAGCATAAGTGCCTGCTCGTCAGTCATGCCCCACCCCTTCTTTTGGAATACGCGGGTCATCGGCGGAGTCACCTTTTCGCGAAAGTCCTCGCTTGGCTCAAGTGCTTCAGCCGCTTGCTGATTGTAGCTTTGAGTCAAGTCCAAAACGCTCACGTCCTCTCCACGTGGACCCGCAGGAATGCGTTGGTACATATTGATTTCGCCCTCCTTGTGAAGACGATGAATGTTGTCTTCGGGATATTGAACCGCCCTTTGAGCAACCAAATGCAAGCCGTCATATGCATCCAAGACGGCATTCACCATTGTTTTTACCGCCGCCTTTTTCTCTCCATCGGGGAGGTCTTCCATGACCGGGTTGCCATCCGTAATTGGATTCCATTGTCCCGCACCGCTTTCTTCAGCATTTTGCTCGCCGGAAAGCTCTTGGTATGTGGGTTGGTGGAAGGAAGGCTCGTCAATTTCTGAAGTGACTCCTTGAGCAATTTTCGGGCTTGAATATTCTCGTTGCTCGACTGAATCTGACAGCGGATTGAAGTTGTCAATCGAGGGCAGAGGCTCCTCCTCAACCGAGTCACTTGGAGTCGGTATTGGAGCTTTGCGGTCGTCAACTTCAGGAAGCGGCTGTGGTTCAACCTTCTTTTCCGGTTCAACCTTAACCTCCTTTGACTCAATCTTTTCTTCTGCCTCAACGGTTTTGTTTTCAGTTTCATTCTTCGCCGCCGGACGCGGAAGTGGATTCTTGCGCGGTCTGCCTCGCCGCCGCTTTGTTGTCTCTGTCATCGTTGTCAAGTTTAAGGGTGCTTTTGAATCTTTCCTCTACTGAAGTGAGCTTTTCTATTAAAAGAGCATCGGGAGTTATTCGCTCATTTAGGTGAGCGATTTCTTGAAGGTATTTGCTTATTGCACTTTTATCTTTTCCAAGTAATTGACTCACTTCTTTTTGGCTCATGCTTGCGTGTTTAACCAACACAAATGCGGCTACTTTGAGAGCATCTGTTCTCTTCCCTCCCAAGGTTCGATTAGACGTGAGGTCGCTTTTTTCAATCTGAAACTCGGCACACGTCAAGGCAAGCACCAAGTCCTTCAGCACGTTAGTGTTTCTTGCATGATTGTCGCTCAAGCTGTTCAAGATTCCGACCGCGCCGACAAGCCCATATTTAGTGACCAATCGCTCCACGCCGCGTAGAAGTTGTGCTGTTTTACTGTGCATCTACGGCTTCAAGATAGAAATGTATGCGTGATGTGCCTGTTGTCCAATGCTTTGATAAGTCAATCGCTGAAAGCTGTCTGTCGTCCTGAATCATTCCGGCATCTTGCATTGCGTCCATCAGTCCTTTGACCAAATTGTCCAAATCGCATCGCTTACGCATCGGCGCGGCTTCTTGTTGTTGCCGCTTTGGATACGATTTTGGATAAGCAAAATAGAATTCTGCCGACAAATAAAAAAAGTCCAAAGGCTCACGACTCATCCACTGCTGTTTGAGCATAAGTCCAATTGCCTTCTTGAAATCGGTGTACCTTTTTGGATAATAGGTAACACCCGCTCTCGTTACTCTTGGTCGCGGGCAAGGCACAGGGTCAATCTCCAAAATACCCTCGAAAAAAGCCGCCCCCTTATCGGGGGCGGGAAAATGCTCGTGACCATCAATGGTCGAAGAACTCAAGGCTGATACCAAAAGTAAGGATTGCCTTCCTTTTTAGCAACCTCTTCGTTTCCATTTTCACTCACATTGTCATCTACTATACTTACTGTGTCCACGACAGGCAAGGATTGTTCCGTCAACGACTTTTCCTCCTCGTTTTTTGACTCCGGCTTTGATTCCGGCTCTTGTTTCTCCACGTCTTGATGTTCCAACTGAAAGCTCTTCAGCATTTCAACAATGTTGCTGTCGAGACGAGCAATTTTCTCTTCGAGCTTAGGGTTTGGTTCTTCGCTTTCATCCAACTCATCAACAAGCTCATCTACTTCTTCCATCCGATTTTGGATTCGAATAGGCAAGTCGCTGAACTCAACGTCAAGGTCTTGAAACTGTTTAAGGCTGTTCAAATTCATTTTGTGAAGTAAATATTTTTTGGTGTGTTGGCGTTAAAAATAGCTCGAAATTCTTTTTGGGCTTGCTTGTCACCACGGTCTGCCAAGTCTGCCAATTTGCTGTGGTTTTGCAACAGCGGCACGTTCACTTTTCCGGCTTTATATGGGGCGTGACTCAGCTCATTTATTGTTTTCTGCCTTTGCGTTTTCACCTGAACCTCAACGGGTTTCCCTTCGTGTTTTACGATGAAATGGTAGGCGCGATAACCATTCTGTGGCGTAGCATAAAAATCATCAAAATCCTCGACTTCACCCATAGTGCCGGACTCAAATGCATCCCGCACATCCTCAACTGCGTTGCGGTCTTTGACAACGATTGTGGTTCCAATAACATCGGTTAGCCCCCGCCCTTTTTTGTCCAAAAGCCTTTTTTCAATCAGCTTCTTAATGATGCTTGAAGGGCTTTTCGTGCGAGCAACAATTTCTCCTCCATCAGGCACTTCTTTTTTCAGCTTGTTCAGGAAGTCATACATATCCTTATCAAACTCAGCACGAAGCTGATTTAGCTTCTTGAACGACTTGACAAAACTCGACCCTTTACCATCCTCGATGGTTTGGGAAATGTCCGGGTTTAGTGGAGCCGCGTCGTCTGCATTCAAAACGCCATCATTGTCAAAATCACCAAAAAATGCCGGGTATGCGCTTTCACTGAAGTCTCGCCCTTTGAAAATATCTTTGACTATTACCTCCCCACCCCGCTTCATCATACGATAGCCTTTGACACCAACCTTTGCTTTGCCCCCCCTCGCAAAACGACCGCCTTTTGCTATTAAGTCCATACCAATTGGTTCGCCACCAAGGTCATAGTCCAAGTCAACACCAATACTTCTGAACATCGTAACAGCTTCTTGAATGTCTTCGTCGCCCATGCGGTTAGTTGTCTCAATCACGCTCTTTAGTTGCTTGGCAAAAGCATCATTCTCTCGAACTTTTCTACGCAGTCGTGGGCTTATTTCAAGATATGGCGGGAACCCATCTTCATCTGTGCCTTCTACCACACTTCCGCCCTTTTCATAGTCGTAGTCGTCATACTCATCCCATACAACCACTAACTTGTCGCCCCTCATTTCACTTTCATAAAAGCGTACATCCGGGTCTCCATAATCACCGCCCTGCAAAACAAAGCCAACATCGCGGCGCACTTCGGGTGGCATCGGTGCGCCCTCATCAATATACTTGTAAGTGATGACCATCTCTCCTAAACCCTCATACTTGAAAACCAAGTCTTGGTCAATAGCAAGAAGCTCACTTTGTAACTCGCTGAAGGACTTTCCCCCTAAATGCTCTTGAGGTTTATAAAGTTGGGTTCGGTTTAGCCTACCCCCGTTAGCCATTTTTTGAGGGTAGAATTGCTTTTGGTACTTCGCGTAATTGTTTATGATGTCGTAGTATTCTTCTTTAGTCAAGTTTGCCATTCCGCGAGCCAAATTTGCCTGAGTGAGCATATTGTAGTCGCCTTGACGCTGAACTTTCACATAGCGGTCAAACTTGTCTTTTGTAATCTTTCCGCCTTTTGCAAATGACTTTCTGACGTAGCGGCTTTTTCTTTTACGCCGAGGCGCATAAGCCTTTTCGTGAGGCTCATTGCTTTGATACTTGTGGTCACGATTGTGAGCGGATTTTGGTCGCCCTCCTTTCTTGAGCTTATCAGCAAAACCAAGGTCTTCAGCAATTTGAGCGTGACTGCGCCCTTGTTTTAAGGTCATTTTAAGAGAGCGCATAGCTTGGTCAACGTCATCAAGATTAGCCGCAATCATATATTGATTCAAGTATCTTGGCGATGGAGCAACAATTTTACCTCCGCGAGCAAGCAGTGGGAAGTCTTTAGGGGGTTGCCGCAAATCACTACGGTTTGACCTTGACTCCCAATAAAATTTGCGTTTTGCCCCCTTTCTACTCCTTCGCTTTCCGGGTGGTTTAGCAGGCTGATTAGAGTCTTTTGGAATACTGATAGTATCCTTTGTTGCCTTCTCGAAATCAGGGAAATTGCTCAATGCGCTTTTGATGGCGTTGGCTTTTTTCGTGCGCTCATCAGCAAAAAACTTTTTTGCCTCTTGCTGTGCCTCTTTCCATGTCAATTTTGGGTTGGCATCGCGAATCATGCGAGCGCGACCAAAAAAAGTTTCTCCCGCAGACTTTGGTCCGCGCTTGCCCGTCGTTTTAGCGGAAGGCTTTTTTTGAGCAGGCTTTTTTTGAGCAGGCTTTTTTGCCGCTGTTTGTTTTGCCGACTGCTTTGCTTTTGTTTCGGCTTCATCTTTAGCCTTTTTGAGCTTGCCAACAACCTCCTCCACTTTCGTCCAAACCTTCTTTTGTTGCTCTTCTGTGAGCTTTGAAGATTGAGCCGCAACCGTAACGAGCTTTTTCAATTTGGCATCCTTGCTTTGCTTGAATTCATCCGCAAGGAATTTCAGTTGTTCTTTTTTCGTCATATCAAATGCTATCAAGGAGGTCATCCAAGTCCTCCGGTTCAATTTTGCCCTCGGTGTCTCCCAAGTCGATGTCAAGGTCAATGTCGCCCTCTTCACCAAAAATCTCTTCCAAGTTGATTGTCTCTTCTCCTTCTTCTTCTCCAAACAGCCCCTTCAAGTCAAAGCCACCCTCAACTTCTGTTTCTTCACCGGGCTGTGCAGGAGGCTCTTGTCCTTTTTCATAGGCTTCAATGTTTGCGGGGATTTCGACAACTCGTTCAGTCAGTTCGGCTTGCTTTTCGCTTGCCACATAGCCCGGATTTTCAATAGCACCCGAAAGAATGGTGACAAGCTCGTTCAGCTTGAGTTGTTGATTTTCTGTAATCTCCTGCTTGGTTTCTGCCTCCACTGCGGCACAAGCCGCCAAAACCTGAAAAGCCGCTTCCGTCAAAGCGGGATTGAGTTCAGACAGGTCAACCAAAGTATCCTTTGACTGCTCAATAAATTCGCCAACTAAACTCATCACAAAATTCGAATATTTGAAGCCGTAATATCAATCGGAATCAAAGCCCCAAGGTAGCCATAGAAAGCATCTCCCTTATAAACTTTACTGCACTCACGGGCAACGCCAAACTTGCTAATGCAAAACCATTTCGTAATCAAAATTGGCGAGTTTGATGTCCCTGTTTTTCGGTAAGTAATGCGCACAGCCAAGCTAAAAGCCTCTGTGGGCTGTGTGAAGTATGCAATTTCTTGCACATCTTCCTGACGGTCAAAGCCTTCAATTAAATCTGAAGCGGCTTGAAGCTGAGTACGAAACAAGTTCATGGTCGTGCCTTTTGAAGTTTAGCAAGGATTTTAGTCATTGAACTCACAAGCTGTTCCTGTTGCTTTTGGAACACCTTGATTTGTTCTTCCTTGTAAGGAATTGATTCCATTGGTTTTTCGGGATAAGGCTCCGTCATTGGCGAAAGCTCCCATTGCTTTCGTGAATCCACTCCCTTCCAAAAAATGATGCCTTCTGCAAGAAACCTGATATATTCTTCAATTTGGTCATAATCATACCCTGAGTTTTTCCATCGTTTCACTATACGATTAACGATGGTTGGCACATCTGTGCCTAACGCTAATTCTGTTTGGTCAAGCAGGAAAAAAAACTGAAATCCAAGCGGGTTATTTGTTGACGACAGCCACTTCTCCTTTATTGCTTCATCAAGGTCATAATTATTCGATGCGGCAAAATTTGGAGTTGCGACTAAGCGTCCCATAGGCGCAAGGGTTCTGCCTATGTTTTCAGGCAAGCGGCTTCCCTTTTCTGTGTAGTCGCCATATAGTTTGTTGCTTTGGCAAAAGTGCATCCACCTTTCAACCAACGCAAATTGCCACGCCATCGCGCTTGGATATATATAAGTCACCATACCATTTGTCTCTCCGCCAATTGCAAATCCGCAGTTATTGGTTCGGGACATTCCAAAAAAAGATGCCGCATTAAAAGCCTCGTCTGCAACCGCAAAGGCTTGTGCAAGCCTACTGATGTCCACCTTTTGTTCTTTCCGGTCTTTGATTTTCATCATGACCACCCTGTTTTTAGGTGGATTTGCCGTCATGTAAGACTTAGGCTGTGCATTTATCAAACTCACGTGTTTTGCCGGAACACCATTTTTATCTTTACCCTGTGCTGAGAAAACCACATTGTCATAGTTCATTTCACGGTCGCTTGCTGACCAATATTTTGGGTTTGTTCCGCTCATAACACATCTTGTCATGTAAATTCGGGTTTGAACACCCGCTCTGTTCAAGAAATTGCTTAACAGCAATGCGGGCAAAACGCTTTTCAACTTGTCCGAGCTTGATTGACCAAACAACTGCATAGGAATTACCAAATCCACATATGGCAACGTGCCTCCTTTCCGGTCAAATTCTATGTAGCTCTTTTTGAAGTTTGAGGTGAATTTCAGCTCTTTACTGACTTCGGGCGTGTCATATTTTTCCGGAACTTCCATACCCGAAGTCCGGGTCAAGCCATGATTTGGTCTTGTCGCGACAAAAAGCGTTGTCCCTTTTTGCCTTTTTGTCAAAAAATAAACCCTCGTCTTTTTATTGACTTTGTGACGAAAAAAGTATTGCCCTTTCTCATCACGCTCAACATCATCGGGCTTTACTACTCCCGGAGGGTCTTCGTTTTCGATTGAGTACAACGGGTCTTCGTTAGCCAACTCTTCATTGTAAAACTCAGGCAATCGAATCAAACCTAAACTTGCCAAGCCAAAATCAAATACACCCGCCGGATTGTCGGTAATTTTGAGCCTTGCTTTTTTCAGCGCACCACCAAGGTCTATGTCCTTGGCAATGCGCTCCATTGCTTCTTGAATCGCGTCAGTTTTGTCTTTGTCAGCAAACTCCTGTTCAAGCAAATTTATCATTTCCCGTGCGTCCCGTTCTGCAATAGCGGGTTCGATTCCATAACCTTTCTTAGTCCATTCCTCAAGGTCTTTTGGGCTGTCGAAAACTAAAAAATTCCAACGGCGGTTATTGTTGCTGAAATCAACGCTCATAAACCTTCAATTGAATGCTGTCGTGAGCTTTTGCGCGACCCAAAGCGGCTTCATTTTCTTCGGGTGTATCATATCCATAGTTTGGGTCTGATTTGTCTAAATCAAACTTTGGCTCCGTAGCATTTTTCTGAGCAACAAGTTTCGAGAAATCTTCGAAGGATTGGCTTGGGCGAGTTGTTGTCTTGAAACTTTGCCGCTTACCGAGAGTAATTGTTTCTTCCACTACAATTTCTACACCTTTCATAAGCTGTTCTCTGTCCGCTTCTTCAAAAAGACTCAAGAAACTGCGCACCCCTTGAAGCAAGGTTTTTTGCTTGTCAATTAGCCCCGTTTTGATTGGCTGAACAGCAAGACCCTGCAAATTGCCTGCATATGCTTTTTGCGTGTCTCGCAGGCTTTCCATAATCCGATTGCTTACAAATGCCTGAGCCTGTGCGCCAATCGCGGCTATTGCCTTGCTCAAATCGGTCATGTATTCCCAAATGAAGAGGTAGCCTTTCATGATGTCCTTGACCTGATAATCATATTGCACAAGGATTGGATAACAGCTTCCGACAAATCGGTCTTGCAAGGACAGGTCTTGCTTGAAGTTGGCTACATAATCCTCATCAATTTCATTCAGCCGAACATTTCCTGTCGCCATGATGAAGCAATTGTCCATCGGAATTTCGTCACCGCGTCCATTGGTAATGCTTTTTTGCCGTTTGACTTTTGCCAAAGCATCATTCATAACGCCTGCCGTATTTGGGTCAAGTTTTGGAAGCTCATCAAGCAGAAGCACAGAGCCTGCCACGCGCTCTTCGGGAAGAGGATTGCCCTCTTCGTCTTTTGGCGTTTCGGTCGCGAGCCTACCCCATGCCGTCGTAACCAAGCCCTCCTGATAGCCCTCAATCGTTTGACCACCTATCAAATTAAGTGGGGAGGTAAATTGATTGCACGTCACCGTAATCAACTTCCATCCCAAGAGTTCTGAAATTACTTCCGCTATGTATGTTTTACCTGTTCCGGCAGGACCATATAGATAAACATTGTTGCGGGCGACCATATCGCTCAAAATGAGCTGAACCAATGGGTTTGCCAATTTCAGTGGGTCAATCTTCCCCTTTGCCGTTACAGGCGTACCGCCAATTGGTTGATAGGTGAAAGTGTAAGTTGCCGCTTTGCCTTGTAGAAGAGTTGTGACGGTTTCATCCAAATCAGCCAAAGTGATTTTGTTATTCGCCAAATCCTCACGCAAAATCCGCTTTACTTCATCCTCATTAAGGTTTGACCCTGCCGTACTTGCTTGAGTCAATGCTTTTGTCAGCACCAAAAGTGCTTGCGCCACCACCTCTTTAGGAGCAATTCCTTGGGTAATTTTTGCCTTGTTAATTGCGCTGTCTACAAGCGTCAGAACCTCCGGGTTCTGTGCGAAGCGCAATCGTATGTCTTCCAACCTTTGCAGTCGGGTTTCGTTTTCAGCCATTTGATATTGTTTTTATAAATAAGTTGGTCGCCTGTAAAAAATTCCTTGTCCTGTCCAAAATGAATTCGTCTAAAGCCGCTCCCCCAAAATGTTTGTCCCTTGCATTTTCAATGTCCTCAAAAGACGCATCGTTCAAAGTCAAATTATTGTCTGTTCCCCATGACTGAATCATGCGTTCGTCCAAATCAAATATTTCTTTTTTCGTCAAATATTTCTGTACAATTAGGTTAGGCGCATCAGCTATCTCAGGATAAGCTACTTCGAAGTCCTCAGCCTTGGAAACACGAAAAATCTTTTCTGCTAAACGCTGAAAATCATCTATCAAGATTTTGAAATTTGCACTGTCTTCCATCTGCACCATGTTTCGTTCCCGCAAACTTTGAGTAAGCTGTGATGGGAAATTAAAATCAAGCAGATTGTAGACTGCCGCTGAACCCATCAAATTGACACCTAACCCGGCGATTTCGTCGTAAACCAAAATCACACCATTGTAGCCAACGACATCATTCAGCACCATGAGCTGAAATCGAAACTTTTCTTTTTCTGATAGTATCATTTCAATCTATTGTTCCGCCCCTCTCAAAACGAATGTCGTCAATGTAGCCGCTGTCAAAAATGGCATTTGTGTGCTTGAGTTGATTCGCGTAAAACGCTATGATTTCAAGCCCAAACTTTGGTGACTTTTTTCCATCAACTACTACAATGTTGCTTGGGTTGAAAGCCTGAAAGAAAATGCCATCAAATTCGGTATTTGAGCGAAGCTCTTGAATAATTTTTGGGTATCTGCGAATTAGTACCCATATGTACATTTTAGGCTCTGTTGCGCCTTGCCCTTGGCTTTGCATCAGTTGTTCGCTGTCCTGCAAAGGTTGTTGCTCTTGAATTTCATATCCGCTCATGACATACACGATGTCGTAGATTTCCTTGACCGTGTATTGTTTCATTTCCAAAGGGCGGAAATCAAGAGGATTCATGATTTTAGCAAACAGCGGATACACGATGGTATTGGAGCCGACCCCTGCCTGTCTATCACCTCTGCGAGTATTGAATTCAGCAAACCAATCAGCGTATTGAAAATCATCTGCCAAATAGATTCCCGGCGTTGATGTGATGCTCGTTTTGAATGTAGTAAATGGGTCTCTTCCATAAGAAGTGCCGTGGTACAAAATCATCGGCTCGCCCGTAGACTTATCAATGCACTTACTTACGCCATCATAATTGTCCGTTTGGTATGCTTTTCGCCAATCCCCAAACCATGATTGAAATCGCTGACTACGCACCACTTTCTGCTCGTTTGTCGTGAGCTTTGATTTGACTCCTGAAGGGGTTGGAAATGCGCCCGGATTACTTTCAATTTTTCCGGGAAATGTTGACAGCCCCTGAACAACAAGACCCAACAAATCGAACATATCATACTCTTTCCCAATGTCGAGCGCGTTCGCTTTATTCCCGGTATTACTCATTGCCCGTGTCAAAATCGTTTGGGCATTGAACTCATCTTTTTCAAAGTTTTCCGACAAATAGAGCAAGTCCTGCATCTCGCCTTTCAGGATTTCTTGTGGCGCATATTCAGTAATGCCCTCAATTGCAGAAAGAGCTTCTTCAAAAACGCTCTTAAACGGTAAGTCGTTGGCGGTGGCAACATCAATTGCCTCTCGTAAGACCTTTTCTTGAGCTGTCATCTTTGATTTATCTTTTGGTATGGAGCAACCTCTTCTTTGCTGAAGATTTTTTTATTTATCGGCTCGAAAGCGGCAATGCCTTGCGCACCCTTGTCGTTAACTGAATAGTCGAGTAAAAGCTGTGGATATGCTTGTAAGCAATCATACAAAACCCCCAAAATCAGCTTTTCACGCTCACTACCATGCTCATTGACAAGTTTTGCTGATGGGTAGGCTCTCGATACTTGCAGAAGGGGCGCAAAAAACCCATAAAAGAGGGTTTTGTTTTCATGTTCATTACCCCAAGAATTGTCCAAAAACGAATTACCGCATATATGCAAATCAAAAATTTGATGCAAGGCGGCATTCACCTTGGACATCGTAAGCCTATTGTAATTTTCCCACACGCTGTTATCGTTGTAAAAGTTCTCCGCAAGCCCTTTTCTTCTGCTTGGGTATCCCCTTAAAATTCCATTAGACATTCCCCATATAGGAACAAAATCTTGACACTTCGGTAAGTTGGCTTTTGTTAGTTTGTAATAAGGGTAAGGATATATACCCTTAACTATCAGTCCTTTATAGTCTCTTCCGAATGCGCCCCTGTCCAAATCCCTGAACGACTGTATCAACTCTTCAAATTCTGCCGCGTTACTGCTCCTCTTGAAAGCCCTGATGCCTATGCTTCTGATATTCCGACCATAACCAACAGAAAACTGTGTAACAAAGCCTCCCGGAGCTATTTCCAAGGTTTCATCGTAGTAAACCAATCCCTCCCCTTGTTTCACTACTGCCTGTCCTGTAAGATAATAGCCCCCTGACCCAATGCTTCTTGAAGTCCAAGCCGTTCCCGTGTTTCTCAGCCACTCACTCATTTCTTTGGTGGTCTCTTCTGCTGTGTCTCCGTCAATCGCAACGGGCAACCTATCAAAGACATTGAGCTTTCCGCCAAGCTCAAACTTCAAGCCTTCTTTTATTTTTTGCCTAACAGGAGTACCATCTAAAACGCCCTCAGCGATACGCACGGCTTGAGACAAAATTACCTTCTCTTGGTCTGACAATAATGTAGCAGATTTTGCAACAGATTTGTAGCTATCGAGACTGATATATTTCATAAGAAGGTCATAGTCGTCGTCGCTTAATGCATAACCAATTTTCTCCGCATGAAATTCTACTGTATCCAAATACAATCCGGTAAGGTAATTTGACCGCCACTCTGACATTTCGGTCAAGTCAATCTTTGTAATCCCCGCGTTTTTGCAAAAATCATACTCAACACGAGTATTCAGAGGCATTTCCCCGAATCTCACATCATATGAATCGCCAAACAAGATATGTGGGTTCAAAACACCAAGCGGAATGTTTCTCAAAATCTCATCCCCGTAAGACGACCCCGTATCGACAACAGCTCTATTCTCGAAGCTCGTGTCGCTGTGGTGATGAGTGGTAAGCGTATCCAAAGGCGCGGTAAAATTATTGGCTTGTGCATAACCGGGGCTTTCATCCAAAACTTTTTGAGCCGCTTCAAGTCCTTTTTTTTCTGTGAAGTTTTTTAGTGCCGCATAACCGATTGGCTGAAACAACAAACCCTTACGAACCATGCCAAAAATTGGAGCTAACGCGGCTTCAATCAAAAGATTGTGTTGCGTGTACACAAAAGCATCAAGCGTTGTGTCTTGGGTGGCATTCTGAAAACCGCCCGCTTTGATTTGTGATTTCTCAAAAAGAATCAAAGTTTTAGCATCATTGATGGCATCGTCGTCTGCGTGAACAAATTGTAACATAAAGTCTGTTTCTTGCCCTAAAGTCTGAACCATAAGTACTGCTTCATTAGTGCCTATGATTTCACGAACAAGAGATGCCTTCTGCTCCACGGAGAGTCCTTTGTCCTTTTTTTCAAATCGCAGTTTGCCTCTTTTACTGACGGTGAAATAACTTATGTCTGTGAAACTTTTTGAGAAGTGGCTCCAAGTATCGCTCACTCCATTTTCTACATTCCATTCGTAAACATGACGCAAGCAGGCTTTGGATAAATCACCTATACTAATTTTGCCCACAGCCTCGTTCAGCTTATTTGATGTAGCGTCTGACGGCATCAAGTCCAAATTGTGAAAATTCAAACGGTATGATGCAAGCGGGCTGAAATCCTCTTTGGTTACAATTTTCTCGTTATACAGACGAACTTGTTCTTTCAGTGCGTGTCCTGCTTCAGTCTCAAGTTTTGCCATTTCAGAACCTACATTAGGCGCGTCTTCAAGGTATTTTTTGACGTTGGCTGTGTCTAAATAGGCTCTCTTAGGGTCAGACAGGCTTTTGACCAAAAGCATTTTTGAATTTGGCAGTGTATTCCACTCAGCAATGGTTTTTTTATTCAGCCCACGATTCAAAAAACTATCCGGTAGGTTGTCAAAAACATAACGGCGGGCGGTTTCCATAAACAACACTGAACGCTCTCTCCAAATTGGGGTGTTGTTGATGTGCCTGTTTCTTTTGAAGTTGTCTTGGGTAGACTCCAACCAATTTGCTCTCTCCACAGAAGTGCTTTTAACCCACCAATCATCTAATTTTTCCTTTTCATCCCATCTCGACATCGTGTGAAACACCTCGTCGTCTCCCTGATTATCTCGTGAGTAACCCGGATGGTGTCCAATTCTGTTGTTTTGATGGTAATAACCCGTTTCGATTTCAGCGGCTATCCGGTCACGCAATCCATGACCCAAATTGTATAGCAATGCCAAATTGTATCTATACATGACATCATCGTTGGTAATTCCCGGTCGGTAAAAAACATCAGTTTTATACTGCAATGCATCAAGGGCGATTGATGTATTGTCAAAGTAATTCGCTCCAACTGACGACCGCCCCGCTCTTTGCCTTGTACGGTTCTTGATGCCTTCAAGAATACTCGCGCTTGGTTGACTCCCCTGCTTTGTTTCATTCGGATATTCGCGGGCTGACATAAACAGGATTGCTTGACTGAAAAGCCGCGCATTGATAATTGCCTGCCGTATTTCTTCATCCGAACTGCTTTGAATTTGCAAAACCATATGATGATAAAGCAGAAATGGATGCGAAGCTGTAATAGGAATAAGCTCTTCATCCGGCACTTGTGGGCGAAACAATGAGCCTTTTACTACGGGCTGTATGTTTTCAATGCACCACTCCGCAGATTTCCCTTTTGGGTTGGGGTTGTAATACTTAGCGTAGGGATTTGTTTTGAGTTTGACCCCATGCTTGTCCTTCAAAATCTTTCCTCCTTTCGCAAAAAGATTTGAGTTTGACAGGTTCTCATAAAACGACTCCGTATCACCACTTACGACTGCATTAAGTGCCGCTTGAGAAGTTCTCTCAAGCTCTTTATTACGCTCAGACCACTCATCATAAAGAGCATCAATATCAAAGCTCTCATTTGCAGGCATTTGTTGCAAAGAATCCTGCTCTTCCTGCGTTTGTTGCTGTTGCTGTTGTTGCTGTTGCTGTTGCTCCTCCTGCTGTTGCTCTTGCTCTTGGTTAGCAAGCTCATCCAAGAATTCGGCGGCTTCTTCAGGGGTCATGTTTTCGAGCTTTTCCTTCAGCTCTTCGAAGCTCATTGGCTCTTCCTTTCCTTCTCCTTTTCCTTCGCCCTCGCCTTCGCCCTCGCCTTCGCCCTCGCCTTCGCCCTCGCCTTCGC
>Ga0181591_10000707_pt1 | contig 27323 bp, 23 predicted proteins | sample 071ome_33_FD_133757 | JGI IMG/M metagenome (GOLD analysis project Ga0181591, IMG submission 133757) | Coastal salt marsh microbial communities from the Groves Creek Marsh, Skidaway Island, Georgia - 071412AT metaG (megahit assembly) | ecosystem: Environmental > Aquatic > Marine > Intertidal...
ATGCCGAAAAAAGAAGATATGATATTTTCACCAAAACCAGAACCAGCTCCACCCAGACCTATGTTAAAAAGGGCTACTAATAATCCTGAAGAATATACTCAAATAGTTGGTATTGAACCTGAAATAAAAGAAGAAACAATAGAAGACGAAAATAGTTTAACAAACATTAGTTTAAATAGTAATATTGACCCTACTATTCCGTGATTTTCTTTAAATAGTTTCTTTAAATAATATATAAATATTACTTAAAGAAATGACCTACAAATTAATGATTTTTGGAGTTGTTTTTTGTAAATTGAAATTTAATCATCCACATTTAAAACAAAAGCATCCTTTTCGGACAAACAAACCATAGGAAAGGTTTTTTTAATTGTAACCCATCTGGATGGTAGTTTTTTCATTTTCTTAATCTGATCTTTATCAAGACCAAAATAATTTTCAAGTAAGTATTTTAATGATCTACCACCAAGAGAATGGGGGAAAAATGTTACTGAATGAGCTTCATTCAATATTCTTTTTGTTTCAAGACCATTAGTAGCCATATGATAAGTTAAAATACAACTGGTATTAGTATGCCTACCTGTTTCAAGTATCATATTTAATATTGAATTAACTTTTAATCTCATCGCTTTATTTCTGATTACATCTGTATCATCAAAAATAACCATACTATCTTCAAAATCTTTTATTGATAGATCTGCTGTTAATAAATCATTAGATAATCTTACTCTTTTCATACCTTTTACCTTATCAATACTACTATCTTCATCTATAGAAGAAAATAAATAAATACTATTTTTTGGAAACATTTTTTTATATTCTAAACAATACTTCATCGTGTAATAACTTTTGCCTGATCCTGATGCTCCTGTTACATATAATATCTGTCTTTCTGTCTTCTTGTTCGGAATATCTTGAATATGTTCTTTTGGCTTTGTTAAACTTATTTCAGTAAAGTAATGGTCTATATTCTCTGGATTTCTCTCTACAGAGATAATTCTGTTTTTCTTTTTATCACCTTCAAAATAAATTTTAGCTACTGGAATACCTTGATCCTCAATATTCATTCTAATTTAATATAATGTGAGATATTTTTATTTTGGATTATATATTTTTTTACTTCAGAGTTTATTTTTTCTCCTAAAAAAGTGATTATTTCTGTAATTTTTTGCTGTTTTTTCTTTGTGTTTTGCGTTTTTTTAATTTCTTTTTTCAAGAATTCAGGAGATCGGTTTTCAATTAGTTTTAAATTGTTATTAATATCCTCTACATTTACCTTTCTAAAATTCTGATCTAAAAGTTTTAATATAATTTCTAAATCATTTCTATATGTAGATAATTCCCCAATTTCAGAATTAAATAAATTAATTAATTGTTCTTGTAGATCTGGTTCTTTGTGTGTTATTCTCAAATAACTAAATAGTCTTTTTAATGCTTTTAAGTAGTTCCCATTCTTTTGTTCTTCTCTCATATTGTCCCAAATTGTTGCTGCTAAATTTTCTTTAGTCCATTCTTCTTTGTTAAAATTAGTATGTCTTCCTACACATATTAAATATATCTCTTCAAAAGCACTAAAATAACCATCTACTTTTGCTACAACATCTAATTTTATTCTACTTTTCATCTGAAGACAATCAACAAATTTATAACAAACTTCTTCTATTATCTGATGTCCTGTCTGAATATTTTCTCTATTCCATCTTATTGGTTGTCCTCCTGGTAAAACACCACATTTAAAATCTGTAATCCATAGATCTGGATTTAAATATGCTGTTCTGAATTTTTCCTTAAATAACTCCCATATATCATTATAAACATCTTCAGTTTTTTCAAATTTTACTGCTTCAAGAATATCATAGTCAGAAAAGTATTCTAAATCTTTTACTGCTGCTGATCCTACGACATTCTGACTACCGAATATGGTTAAAAAACCGAATATCTTTTGTGCGTCTTTACTATAGTCTTCTTTCTTTTTTATTTCAAATTTTATATTATCCATACTATATATTATAATATAAAATTAGATTTTATTTTTTTATATTTTATATTTTTTACCAATTACCTTCTATATAATCAAAAAAGTCAAATCTCTCTTTTCCGTGAATACCTAATAATTTTTGTGCCTCTGATAAGGTCTGTTCTTTTTCACAACAACCTTCTCCTTTCTTATCGTGGATACATCTACCGCAACATTTCGCTTTAAATATTATAAAGTAATATCTACCTCTCCATTTTTTTACACTACATACACATATTTTATATATGTATAATCCTTTTTCTTCTAATTCTTTCATTCTTTTTGGTGTAAAGGCACTAAAACACTTATCATTAGCCAGAAATGCTATACCTTTTGTTATTTTACCTTCAGTAAATTTTTTAGCATAGTAATCTACAAAATACCAAAAAGCATTTACTCTTTTTCCTTGTAGATCATCTATTCTAAAAGGCGGATTACTAATAACCCAATCTACTGGTTCTACCCATTCAAAATCTCGGAAGTCTTTTCCTTCTTCTATTTCAGTATGATATAAAGCGTTTACTTTACCTTCTAACCATCTTGTAAAACCGCCCTCGCCTTTAAAGGGTTCATATACTATTGGATTTTTATCTAATCCTGGTATTCTATCCAATAAAGCATTACATAGATCTGGCGGTGTCTGATGTAAATAGTAATCTTCGGTTTTTACCATATTTTATATATTTTATATAGAAAAAAATTCTATATAAAAAATCTAAATAAAAAATTCTCTAAATATTGCTAAATCTAATTATCTTCTTGAGTTGTATCATCATCATCACTATCACTATCAAATTTTATTAGACAAACTCCTTCAGTAATAATTCCTTTGGATATTAAATATTCTTTCAATCTGTTATTATCAATCTTATAAACTTGACTACCACATTTACTTTTAATTAAAAACTTGTGTTTTAGTTCTTTTTCATTACTTTCAGATATATTTATATCTTCAGTTGTAGCCAAACAGAATTTTTGTAATTTTGTTCCAAACATAGTAGAAGTCATACAACCAGAAAACCCAGCAGATTGAGAAAAATCCTTGAATTTTTTGTAAAAGTTAGAAGCATAGAAATAGGTTGTATTTTCTTCCTCATTAAATTTATCAGCCTTGTGTCCCCAATCAACACCATATTTAGATCTTTTGTTGTAGCAAAATTCCCAAAATCTATCAATAATATCAATATTATATTCCTTGAGTGTTTTATAGTATTCTGTTTCTGGTCTTGTTTTAACCCAATCTTTATTCAATACATCTCTTTTCATTAAAAAGTCAAAAAACGGAGCAATATAAGCTTCACCATTAGACTTACCAGTTTCATCAATACCATATATTTCAGAATATAATTTATCAAACATTTTCTTATCATTACAAATACTATTATCAGCTTCAGTAGCAGTAAATCTTCTACAATCTTGATCTATTTTTACACTTATCTCGTTATTAGTAAGTAAAAAATAAGAACAGAAATCTCTGACTTTTCTTTGTTTTTCAAATTTTTCATTTATAACATTATATAAGTTAGTAATAAGTGCCTTGAATTTTTCTTGATGATTGATACTTTCTTTCAATTCAAATTCATTCAATACTACTAATAATTTACCATCTAATAATGCGTTGAAATTTTCTAATTGTGATAAACCTTGAATATTAAGATAATAATCTTGACCGATTACAAAACCACCAAACCAGTTAAAAAAACTATCTTTACCAGCACCAGGCAAGGATTTAAATATAGATGCTATGTTATTTTTTAGATGTGGATATTGTATTTTATAAGCTAAATTATCCAAAAAATATTCATAGAATTCAATAGAACCACAGAGTTTTTTCAAATGATTTAATAGTAATTTTAGACCATCTTCATCAGAAGATATTACATTCTCGCCTTTATCTACTGCTTTTTTCCATTCAGAATAATATTTTAAGGCATTATATCCCTTGAATGTGTTGTAAATATTATCAGGACAAGTATCAGTCATACAATAAGGTCTAAATTCCATACTTTCATATTCTTTTCTTTCAGGGTCTTTTCTCCAGTCTTTAGAAAATTCTCTTTCTTCCCTTTCAAAATTTACTCCTTCTTCTGTTTCTACAGGTGTAACTTTAGTCCAGAATAAATTTTCATATGCTACTTGAAATTCAGCAGGATTTCTTTTATTAGTCCTCATACCATCATCAAAATTTACTAATTCTACAAATCTACCCATATCTCTAACAAAAAAGTTATTTTCTTCAAAGGCAGTTTTTAGATCGTTATATGAACTTGTAAAATTAAATTGTTTTACATCAAATATTTCTTCAAATAATTCAGGATCATCTTTTTTAGCCCATTTCTTAATCTTATCCCAAGATTTATTTTTATCTACTTTCTTTACTTTAAATGGAGCTTTCATTTTATCCCAAAATTCATCAAGAGTATCAGGGTCATAGTTAGGATAAAATAATTTACCTTCTTCGTCTTTCAATTGACTGAAAAACCTCCAACATTTTTTACCTTCAAGTTCATTACCTTTCAATACAAAATGGTTTTTTAACATCTGACCCATTTCATACCAGTCATTATATTCTGAAACTCTTTGCTTGGAATAACATACACACATTTTTTTAAATAATTCACCAGATTGAGATGCTATTTCTTCAAATACTTCTTCTGCTTTTTCTTCCATATCAGCAATTTTTTTATCAGACTTTTTCTTTTCTTTTTTCATTTTACCCTTTGTATCAACAGCATCAGGTAATCTTCTCATTCCATTATCATCAAAAAATTTAACCATACCTTTAGAAATTGTTCCAAGTTCTCCATCAATAAATATCTCGTATTTATATTCTTCTTTTGTTTCGTGATGAAAATAACTTGTAGGATATGCTACAATTATACCTTCTTTAGATCTAATATCAATCTTACAATTAGGGTTCTCGTGTTCTGAATTACTCTCATTAGAAGGAAATTCAGGGGAATATTTAAATAAAATATGGAAGCCTTTTTTAGTATTCTGTGTAAGATAATTCTTACATTCAGGGAATTTTTCAATCCAATTTTCATATGCTTCTTTTGTATCAAAATCCAATACAGATATACCAAATTCCTTACCAGTTCTAATGTAAAATGAGGTATGAGGTTTTCCGTAATTATCTTCACCAATATATTCCAAATAATTATCGGCATTAATCTGTTTCCATTTAGATGTGCCTAAAGTCTTCTTAAGGACACCATTTTTATCAAAAGTGGTTCTAATTTTATAACCACCAAATCCAATAAGACCTTTATCTTGTATGAATTTTTTAAAAGTTGCTACTTTTTCATAGGCATTAGGGGCGGACATTCTTGCTTTATCAGCTTCGGAGATGTGTATTAAACAACCAGACATTCTTATATATATATAGTAGAGATATTTTTTTAAGTAGATTTTTCTTAAAATAATTAAATTAAAATATTTTAAGAAATTAAAAAATTAATCTATATATTTTTTCCTAAATATTCTGGGATATTCAGAAATTCCTAAAGATCCATATTTATCTGTTTTTCAAATTTTAATGCGTTTTTCTTAATCAGAAACTTCTCAAATACTCCAGGATTGAGTTCGTCAATTAATTCCTTAATCTTTATAATATTATATAAATCTTCCTTAAACTCTTTCCAAGTTAAATCATCTATATGATATTTTTTTCTCATACTACAAGAATTCCTATACTTTCTTGAGTATATAGGGTTTTCGTTATATCTGTTTTTCATATAATTTCTATTATAGGTAGTCATATCATCAGTTTTTTTCATTCTCAAATTGTCTTCGGTTTCCATAGTCTATATATATAATATATTGAGATTTTTTTAAATATATTTTTTCCTAAATATTCTTTTTATTTCTTAATAAATTCTAAATCTCTCCAGGCTTTCCTTCTGTCTTCTTCTTCACGCTTCAACTGGTCTTCTTTTTGTTTTTCTAATTCAAGATTACCTTCCTTACATATAGGAACTAAATTACCACCAATATCCATTACATACCATATAAATAATTTTGAACCATCTTCACCCTCAATTATATCAACATAGGGACAATCTTCTTTTCTAATATCAGACATATATATTTAATATAGAATTTATATTTATCAATTATTATAATTCTGGAGAGTAGGGATAGTTGGATAGTTGTTTTTAGAATATAAAATGAAAAAAAAAAATAATGAAAAATATTTTAGTTTATTAGATTGAAATTCTAAAACCCTCCCTACCCTCCAGATCGTTAAATAAATCTAAATAAATATTTAGTTAAAATAATAAAATCTATACTTATAGTATAAATGAGATTATTAGAACTTTTTTGTGGAACTAAATCAGTAGGTAAAGTAGCTCAAGATAGAAATTGGGAAATTATTTCACTTGATTTTAACCCTAAATTTGACGCAACACATACAGAAGATATTCTGACTTGGGATTATACTATATATCCTCCTCATCATTTTGATGTTATATGGGCTTCTCCTGATTGTAGAACTTGGTCTTTTGCTACAGGTGGTAAATACAGAAGAAAAGATAGTATTTTTGGTCTTAATAACGAACATCAAGCAGAAGCTACTATGGGTAATGAAATGATAAATAAAGTAATTGAAATATTACAATATTTTCAACCTCCAGTATGGTATATAGAAAATCCTCGTGGTTTATTAACATATTACCCTCCATTTAATCAATTCCTTGAAGAAATTGGTGGAAAAAGGGGACTTGTATATTACGGAAATTACGGACACGGATGCCCTAAACCTACTCATATATGGACTAATATGAATATTTGGGATAATGAAAGAACTCCAGTAATGGCTGAAGATACATATGTAGTAAGGTTTCATCCTTATAATCAGAAGAATAAAAGATATTATAAATGTTTTTGGAACTCTGGGAAACTTGGGGCAGAAGTTAGATCTATAATTCCTCGTGGTCTAATAGAAAGACTATTTAATTTAATTGAAATCTAATAGAATTTAATTTAGAAATAATAAAATCTAAATTAAATATATAATGGCTAATTTTCAACATCATACATTCTTGAAATATGACGACTATATGACCCCTAAAAGTGCTTGGGAAGATATTAAACATATCATACCAAGAGATAAACTAATATGGGAAGCGTTCTATGGTGATGGTAAGTCAGGAGAGTTTTTAAAAGAATTAGGGTATAGTGTTATACACGAAAAAGTGGATTTTTTTGATAATAATTTCGGTGATATTGTAGTATCCAACCCTCCCTTCTCTCTTTATAAAGAAATATGTAATAGATTAAAAGAATTAGATAAACCTTTTATTCTGATATTACCTTCCAGTAAAATAAATACAAGTTATTTCAGAGAATTTAAAAATAAGATCCAAATTATTATTCCAAAGAAAAGAATACATTTTAATAAGGATGGTAATAATGGTAAATCATCTTGTAATTTTGATTGTTTCTATTATTGTTATAAAATGAATTTACCAAAAGATATTATATGGCTTGATTAATTTTATTTAAAATTATTGAATTCTAAATAAAATACTATTTTTCAGATCTAATAAACAAAAAGACCAGTATCAATATTTTTTAATGGAGCAAATAAAGGCTGTTTCTTCATTTTATCAGAAAGTTTCTTATACTTCTCATATGCTATTTTCATCATATATACTTCAGGATTATAACCATTTTTAAATTTATCTGCTTTTTCAATATCTCCATCCAGTAAATTTTTAATACTTTCAAAAGTTCTTTTAGCATATTGTCTTTTAAATAATATATTTATAAAACCTTCCTTTTTACCAGCATAGGATTGTCCTTTACTCCCAAATTCTAACAAAGTTGCTAATTCTTCTTTCGTTAATTTTTCTAATGCTTTTTTTCCTTCTATTATTAACTTTTCACTTTCAGGTAATTCATCCAATTTCGGTCTGAAAAATTCTTGTGCTTGTGGTTCTTCAGGCATTTTAAAATAATCTCCAAATTGTTTCTGTTCTTCAAATACAAGTTTTAACATATAATCATCTAAAAATTTTTCAACTTCAGTATCTCCTTGTAATTGAGTATATCCGCTTTTTGTAAAAGTAAAACCTTTCTTACCTTCAGATACTAATTTTATTAGTTGGTCTAATTGTTCCTCAATCATTAATACATATCCTCGTATTATATCTTTTAAATATTCAGGTTGTTCTTTTGTTATATCAAATACTTTATCAATAACTTCTTTTGTAGATAATGTAGGATTTAAAAATACCATTTCCATCAAAAATAAACTCCACATCATACAAAAACCTCCACCTTCTTTTTTAAAACTCATTAATGATCCTTCTAATGATTGAAATCCCCTCTTTCTCATAGGGCAAATTTCAAAAGGTTCTTTATATCTGATTTTTCCCAATCTAATTTTAGCACCCATACCCTCAAATATTTCAGTAAGTATCTTATTAAAAGTATTATTATCTTTTTCAGAAACTCCATATGCTTGTCCGTGTGGTTCAAACCTTTCAACAATTCCAAATTTAGGTCTATATATCAACATATTAGCGTGTCCGCTATTAGAAGTTCCAAAATGTAATGTTAAAGGAATTAATATTAAATCAATACCTCTTTTTACACATTCAGCCATCTTATCCAATATAGGTAAATAATTATCAGTAGGAATACCACCAAATCCAGTTCCAAAATTAGTATTAATAGTTAAACCATATTGTCTTCTACCAATCCTATCTTTATAGATCACATAGCATTTACCACCATATTTTTTAATTAGCTCAACATAGGCAATATCTCCAACAATACCATTAGCATTATAATGAACTGCTCCTTTTTCTTTTCCAGCCTTTCCTAATGCTTCAATCTTATCTTTAATATCTTCAACCATATCTTTTACAGGTTCTTCAAATGGTTCAGGCACATTAAAACCATCATCATCAGTTCCAAAAGAAGCATCCGCAGTAGGTTTAACATACCATTCTTGTCCTTCCTTGAATTTCTTATAAGCATCTTTTATTTTTTGTCCGTCAGATAAAGCACACCCATATGTCTTGTGATAAGCAGTAGCATATTGTTTCACGAAGTTAGTCCATCTATTAGCACCACCAGACATTTCACTTTTTTCTTTAAAAGGGGGTAAATTTCTTTCACCTTTATATTTTTGTTTTAAATTAATCATTCTCTTCAGATTTTTAGGATCTATTTCAGAAGGTAGTAATGGAGTATCTTTTGTAATTCTTTTTGTAGGTCTATAAACAGGATATTGTTTATCCCCTATATCACCCCATTCTTCCTTAAACCATCTTGTTAATCCTTGATCTCTTGCTTTTTGTCCCCTATATCTTCCACCTAAATCTTTGTATTTCTTTACAATATAACCACTTTTAAAAGCACTTGGTTTTTCAAATACATCATCAGCCATTTCTTTAGCTCTTTTATATAAATGTTTATCAATAGGAATAGAACCACCAGAAGGTATAGTATCTTCAATATCATTATTATCCAAATAAGGTAAAGAAGAAGGAGTAAAACCAAAGTCTTCATAGTATCCAGAAGGTAGATCTGAATAACCATCATAGTATTCTCCAGAAAATACATCACCATCGGCATTAGTATCAATCATATTCATATTAGAAGGAAAGTCTGAACTTGTATCATTAGAACCACCTATTAATCTTGTATATCCATTACCTTGTAATTCGGCATATGCTTGATTTTCTGCTTGTAATGCTTCACCAATAGCACCAAAATCAACATCACCCATACCATCATCTTCATCACTATCAACTTCAGGAACAGGAGGAGGAACACCTTGAAAAGCAATAGGATCTTCAGGAACTTCTACTTGTGTAGGATATTCAGATGGAGGAACAGCTCTACCACCTTCAAAATGAGGTAGGTATTGAGGTCTAACATCAACACAATTTCCACCATTAGCATTACACGCCATTAATCCACCAGATAATTCTTGATCTGATTTTAATATATCTTTCAACATATTACCTAATTCAGGTTTTTTCAATTTACCTAATGCTTTCGGTAGTTTAATTTTTTTATCCTTGTGATAAGTTTTCAAAAACTTTCTCATATTTCCAACACTTAATTTTTTAGTGTTTAATTTACCACCTTTATAACCTTTACCAATAAGTTCATCACCTAATTGAGTTAGACTGCTTGTTCCGTGAGCGGTTAAAGGATTAAATCCTGCTTTAGTAGATATTGTATCATTCTTGTGAAATTGAGTAAAATTTAAAGCACTAACAGGGTCTTTATCAGATCTAATATCATATTGATTACTGGGATTAACTCTACCTACATCACTCCAATTAGTAGCCTTATTATATGTAATAACTTCATTTACAGGAGTATCTTCATTTAATTTTTCAACATATCCTCCAGCCCTACTATGACCTATGGATGTAATATTTTCAGCACCATATTTTTTAATAGCAGCATCTTGTTTTTTCTTGTGTTCTTTGTATGTTCCAGTAGATTTAAATCTTCCAGTTTTAAATAATGAAAAATTATCTAACCAATCTCTCCAATCGGCACTACCCCTATGAGCTACAACAACTTGATTATTTGTAGTATTCTTATAAACTTTTACCCTTTTATCAGATAATTCAGGGTCAATTACAAAATCTCCAATATTACTTTTCTTTTTATCATATGAAGCATCTAACATACTTTTAATATCTGATGCTTTTAAAGCACCACCTCTATATCCCATACCCTTTAAATGAGTTTTTGCTTCCTTAAGTAGTGTTTTTGATTTCTTTTTATCTTTTAGAAAATCTTTTAAATGTTCTAACATTTGAGATCTATCTTTGAAAGTAGTTTTAGGTCTTCCTTTACCTTCTTTCTTTTCATATACAGGCTTACACTCATCACAGCATTCTCCACCAGATAATTCAGGTTTCATTTTTTTCATTCTTTTAAAGTGTAATACCATTTGTTTATCAGTAAAACCACCACCTTCTTTTTTGGGTAATATAACATTTTGGTAAAACCTTGCTCTATCAGCAGTTCTCTTAATAAAATCATCAGGATTTTTCAATACGAATTCAGAAAATTGTTTTAGATCTTTAACTTTATTAGGATGTTTTTTTTGAAAATCTTTCATTTGCTTGGTAAAACTACCCCATTTGAGTTTATCAAAGTCAATCGCTTCCTCTTCACTAATAGGAATGTTCTTTTTCATTATTATATAATTATAATGATAAAAAAAAATTAATTATTTCTATATTTTTATACTAAATAATAGAAATTCTAAAATAATTCCAGAAAAAATCTGAAATAAAATACTTTATAACAAAGGTAAATATTTCAATAAGGTTCATATATTATTACCATAGAATATTAATAGCTAAATTATTTGGAGAATATTTATCTTTTTTCCAGTCCCCAGAAATATTTTTTGCCCTTAATAAATAGTTATTTCTTCTCTTTAAACTTCTATGTTTATTATAGTCTTCATACCCCATTTGTCCGAAATGTATCCATTTACCATCAGGATTTTTCACCATATATTTTTTATCTTTTCTTGTAGATCTGAATAATATTCCTTTCTTACCTAACCATCTGAATGCTTTCTTTTGTGCCTTTTCTGGATTACTATAGTCCCATATATCATCATTTCTTTTAAATCTTGTAAAAATTGTATTATTTTCAAGATCGTATCTATTCATTATATAATTTATAGATATTTATTTTCAAGATATTGAGGTTTTCCTACACTATATATAGGTTTATTAAAAGGTAATCGTCTTTGGAATAGTGTATCATCTCTGGGGTCTATTGGTAATAATCCACCACTTTTTTCAGATGGGTCAGGTTGTCTTTGTTGTCTGGCGGTCACATAGTTTTCAGTTACACTATCAACCTTTTGTTTTATTCTTGAAATAGTTATTTTTGCTTGTTCCCATATTGCTTCTAATGCTTCCATATCATTCATTTGTCCTTGTCTTCGTTGGAAAAGTCCTATTTTAGCAGATATTTCATCTATACCACTTTCTACATTTTCAACTTCATTTTTAATAGTAGAAACATTAGTTAATGAAACAAAATTATAAGCAGGAATTAATTGTTGTAATATAGGTTCAGATCTTTTCAGAAATTTAACACCAGCATTAAGATCTGATACAACATTTCTAAAATCAGCAGGAAGTAAATTTGTATTTCCAGTTTGTTGGTTAATTCCAAAAACAGCAGTAGCCGTATCTATTGCTTTACCAGCATCTAACAATTCCTTAAGAAATGATAAAGCCAGATTATCAGCATCACCACCAGTAGGATCTGTTAAAGGGTATTCAGTTATTTGACTAAATGCTTTCTTTTGTGCTTTTATAACTCTTTTTTTTGCTCTATCAAGTGAAGCTTCTTCAGTTTGATTGAAATTATAATCAGGAATTACAGGCATTATATATTATTAGTATATAAAAAAATATATAATAATTATATTTTTTTTTATATTTTATTCAGAAAATTACAGAAAAATTAGTAAAGACCCTTTTCTTTTACATATTTACTTGCTTGAGCTAATTTAAGTCCTTTTTCTTTCATTACTTTTTTGACGATTTCAGCCCTTTTCTTTCTTCCATCTCCTCTTCCACTACCTTCTAAATAAGATTTAACAGCATCTTTAGCCATCTTACTACCTTGTTTAACTGCTTGTTTTTTACCTTCTTTAATAACTGCTTGTCCTACCTTTGATTTAGCAGCACCTTTAACTGCTTTACCAAGATTGAATTTACCACCACTTTCAACACCAGCACCCATTAAAGCAGCAACAGCAGCATCTTTAGCTACATCAACAGCAATAGGAGCGGCTACTTTACCAATAGATTTCAGAGTTTTACCAAGATTGAATTTACCACCCTTTTTAAGATCTGCTACTTCCATACCTAATTTTTCATCTTCTCTATCTTTTCTTCCTTGTTTTCTTGGTCTTCCCCTTCGTTTTCCACCAGTTAAAGCACCTTTAACAGCATCTTTAGCTAATTCTTTACCAATATCAAGAGCAACAGGAGCTACTGCTTTTCCAACAGAAGATAATCCTTTACCAATATCTTTAAAAATATTACCACCAGAATGAACTCCCATACCAGAAAGATGAGCCATCTCAATAGAATTATAAAGTGGATAATTAGCACTTGTTCCAGGCACTATTTTACCAGATGAAGCATTCCAAGAAGGAACAAAACCAGGAGGTCTTCTACCACCAGAAGGAATACCATTACCTACTAAAGCAGGACCGATTACATTATATCCAAGATCATATCCGAGATTGAAAGGATTAACAGGACCAGGGAAGGCATCACCAGCAGCACTTCCTATAGGCTTTGCTACATCTTTAGCAATAGAATGAACGATTGATTTCCAATTACCACCAGATTGAGTAGCACCTAAAAGATGAAGATGAGGATGGTCTGAACCAATAGTAAAAGATCTACTACTTGTTGTATGAACTTTACCATCTTTTCCGAGATATGCCCCACCAGACATTCCATAGTCAAATTCAGTTACATTACCTTCAATTGTATTACCTTCTCTTGATTGAGCGACCATATTCTCAACTTGTTCTTTTGCGATTTCCCTATTGTAGGGAGTATCATATGCTAAACCATAGTTTCTTGAAGCCATATTATATATTATTAGTATATAAAAAAATTTAAAATAAATATTAAAATTTATATAAAAATTAATATTCAGATACGATTTTCCTATATTTTTATTAATAATATTTCTATTAATAAAAATTTATATAAAAATTAAGAATTGTCTAAAGTTGTTTATCCACAAAGAGCATCAAGTCTTCCAGCACCAGAAGCAACACCAGCACCAGAAGCAACACCAGCACCAGCCATTTTCTTAATCTTTCTAACAACATCCTTTACAAAAGGCATCTTTTTAACAGCAGTAAGAGCCATATCTCCCATTCTACCACCTACAAGTCTTTTGTATTGAGCGGATGATACAGGATCAACACTTTCTTCGTTTGTTTTAGCATCTAATACCATTTGTTTTGTGAGAATACCAGTATAAATATTTGACGATCCAGCAATAGTAGTAAATAGACCACTATTAACACAGATTACACAGATTTCAGGAGTGATATTTTCACCAGAGATATTTGTAGCACTAACTTGGAATTGGAAGTTATATTGTCCGATTGATCCACTTGAGAGGTAGTCTGGTAAGGAAAGGTCTTTTGCTGGGGAAAGTATCAATAATGAACCAGTTGTATATACTGAAACACCTTGTCCTGAAGCATTATCCACTTTAATTGCTGAACCACTAAATTCAGCCCAAGATTGTTCGGAGCAATTAGATTGAGAAATTCTCCAGAGATCTTGTGCTGTAGCACTTGAAAGAAGCCCTGAAGTGTTGTTAAGATTGACTGAAATAGAGTTAATTCTGAAGAATGAAGAACTATCCTTAATAGTTTGTTGGGACATAGGTTTTCTTACACATACAATAAAGTAGTCAGGCAATTGGTTAATCTGAATATTTTGAGAGTTAAGAGTAGCAGTAGCTCCAGCATTAACAACTCCTACACTTGATTGAAGTGATAAATATCTTGGGAAGTCCATATAAGGCACTACATTACGAGCTTGTATCAAGTCAGTTGGTTGAGTAGAAAGGAAGTTAAGCAATAATCTTGCGTCTGGGAAAGGATTTTGACTAAATGTAGATCCAAGAGAAACAGAATAGGTATAAGCAGAAGCAGTAGACCAAAATCTCTTACAACTTGTATCAATATTCATTACGAAATTCATAGCATTAATTCCGACTAAAGCTTGTTTATTGTATTCACTATCACCGAAGATAAATGGAGAAAGACCCATTAATGGTTCAGTAACATTAATATGAGCTTGAATAACCCAAGTATCAGCAAGATCAGTAGAAATAGGAGAAGCATCAGAACCACCAGCGGCTATGTTGTGAACGAAACTATCAATAACTATAGGATATTGACCCCTTGGAAGAAGATCACCATCATAGGAAGCAGTTCCATATCCAGCTAAAGGATTGTTTGTTGCTCCAACACCATCAACATAGTTTTTATATGCTTGATCTGGAAGACTGGGGGTCATTCCATTATACTTGTAAAGCTCTCTGTTGTTGTTAAGTCTGATAAGTTGAGGAAGAACATCTTGAAGATTGACTGAAACATTAGTATTGTTAATTTGAGAACTTAAAGTTGTGAAAAGTGAGTTAAGAGGGAATGCTTGTAAACTATCTGTTGAACCATAGTTAAATGATTGTATTCCTACTGGGACATCAGTAATATTGATGGTAAAGAAAACAGAAGATTGTAGCAAAACTTCTCTGGAAACACATACACTTTCAGAAGGCACTTGAATATTAAACACCATACTGGAAGAACTTGTTGAAATAGCATTAAATTGCTGGTAAGTGTTGCTGGAAGCTCCACTCATTACGGCATAGTCCAATTCATCGGTAATATCAGCAAGTCGGCTGTCTTTGATGAGGGTAGTCTTGAAATCGGCACTCATTATTATATATTAAAATAAGATTTTATTTTTGGAGAATTATTAATTTAACTAAATTATTAAATTAATATATTTAAAGTTGAAATTCCTATACTAAATTTTTCTGATGTTGGATCTGATAAATTCTAAAGATCTAAAAAAATATTCTTATACTTAATTGTCTAAATCCTTTATTTTGGCTTCTTCTTTCTTTTCAAAAAGAAACTTAATTGTAGCAGAACCCCCAGAAGGTAAATAAAAAGGTATTAATCTTCCGAGTTTATCTCTCCAATATACTTCTATATCAATATCCGCTATAGGTGTATTACCAGTCATAGCAATTCTTCTATACTCTGCTGTAGGGTTATATAATATTTGTGGTTTGAATACTTGTTGGTTAGTTTCCATATCTGTAATAATTTGAGCGAAATTAGCATTATTTCCTTGAGCTGCTACAATTAGTTGATTATTGTTAAATATCTGTGGTGAAGAAAGTTGATTAGCTACAATAGGTAAAGTATTTGAAGTAAATACAATACTACTAACTGGGGTCCAGGTGTCTATAGTTGAAAATTCTTGAAATACTTGAGTATATTCTATTTGAGATGCTGGGGCGGCATTAGTGGGTAATAAGATTGTAGAAACTCCTAAAAAGTCCCCAATAACTATCTGATAATTCTTACCATCTGTAATAGCTGGACTAATTCCATAGTTGATAGAAGCAAAGCTATTAAATAGACTAAATAAAGCAGGATTGAAAAATATTCTTATTCTTGATTGTTTAATACCAGCAGGATCTAATTGATTATAATATTGACTTTCGGCATTAATAATTGCTTTCATAGCCGTATCATCCCAGTAAATAATTGGTTGTTTAGCAGTAGCCACAGGAGCAGCACCAGGATCTAAAAGTAAAGAACCAAAAGCAGTCTGAAATGTAGCATTCATTAGTGTAACAAAGTATTGAAATGAATAACAATAATAATAGTTGGTTTGACTATCTTGTAATCCATTAGGTAAAGCATTAGGAGGCAAAGGGACAGGAGTATTTCTATTTTGAGCGACCCAGTTTAAATATATCTGACTACCAGTTGCTAAAACAACATCATTAGCATCCACATAGTCCATAGTAATACTATAAATTGAAGCATTAGGATCTACTTGATTGGGTTGTATTTCACATATAATAGTTGGTAGGTTGTATGTATCCAGACTAAATCTTGTAATTGATAAAAAATAATCACCACTATTAGGGACAATTGGGTTGTTTCTTGTTTCACTAAATCTTAAGAAAGGTTCATCAGTAGATACACTCTGAAAGTTAGTTGTAACAATATCGTAATAGATAAAGTCAGGATTAGTATTTTTTGCTCTAACTGAAAGTTGGGACATCTATATTATATATTAAGGTAAGATAATTTTTAAACTAAATAAAATCTGTAAATTATATTTACTATTATTTACCTAAAATTTAGGAATTATTTGTAAATTGGAGAGTAGGGATAGTTGGATAGTTAGATTTTAAAATATTTTTATCAATAAAAAATTCAGATAAAAATATTCTTATAATGGTTTTACAAAAATAAACTCTCCCTACTATCCAAAATTCCTTAAGGACCAGGTTGAGGATATAATGGTTCTGTTGTATCTACATTTAATACTACATAGCATCCACCTTTAGTTCCAGGACCGCCAAAATTTCTACTTCCTTGTTGATAAGCATTAAATAAATATCCACCAGTTTCAGTAAAATTAGTAAAATATTCAAAAGCAGGACTTTGTCCTTGTTCTACACATCCCCCAGAAACTTGTTGTAAAGGTTGAGTAGCCGTTCCAGGCACTTCAATAGGGTCTTTTTCAGGAGCAGAAGCATAGTATCCACTTCCAGCCGTAGCTACTATAGTTCCACTAACTTGAATATATGATGGATTTTGTGGGGTTAAAGTAGCAGGATCAGGATAATCATCAGGATAAGGTAATGGATTATCAGAAGGATAAACACCATTATCAGCAACATATATTACAAGACTATTAGTTCCCCTTACATTTCCTATACTTCCAGAAATAAATGACCCAGTTGTAGCAGTAAGACCATCTGCTTCACCAGCACCATATAACCAATAATCAATAGAAGAGCATCTTTCAAAAGGAATATTAGAAATAGTATATGTTCCAGGAGTATCAAACCAATATGTAATAGTTTTACTTGATCCTTCCACTTTTAGATCTACATAGTCTTTAGTAACCGCTTGATTATCATCTGTAGGTATTAATCCAGCACCAGCAATAGGAGCATTAGCACCAGAAGTTTCATTAAAAGCATTATCTCCAGTCCATATATTATTTTTATCAGCAACACCTCCAGAAAGTTGATCGTTAATAATAGCTTCCATATCCTCGTAAGTAGTAAGAGCATCAGCATTAGTAATATTAGTAATTCCACTACTAAAACCAGTAGGTAAAGCAGCAAAAGTATTTACACCAGTCCAAGTATGTTCTGATGTTAAAAAATTAGTATTAGTATCAGCAAGAGCATCATCAGTATCAGTAGCAGTAGCTATTTTATTACCTTCCCAAGCATCAGGATTAAGAATAGCACAATCATTAGTAAATTGATTAGTTCCAGACCAAGTATTATTAGATGCTAAAACATCAGTTCCAATACCAGTTCCAGTAATAGTTCCAGAAACATTTAAGTCTTTTGCTACATTACAACTACCAGCAACATTTACAGGTCCGTTAAATGTTAATTCAAAGGGATAATCTTTTAAAGTTTCAGCACTCATATTTATATATAATAAAGAGATTTTTATTATATCTAAATTTAAATATTTAAAAAAATCATATCAGAAATCTAAATAAATATTTCAATAAATATACATCCACCAGTTTGGGAAGCATAGTTAGTAGCATCAGTAGCTTTTCCACCTCTTCCATATAAACTTAAGTTAAATGGACTATAGTTATATTGTAATGTATTAGGATTATTAGCAGCAGGAACAACATACCCATCAACACCATTAATAGCTTGTCCTCCAAAAGTAGTAAATGGATCAGCAGGAACAGGTTGAGTAGTTCCAAAATCAATAGTAGCATTTCCACCAAGACTAATAGCATCAACGGCAACAGCAATAGCATCACCAGCATTAAATTGAATTAAATCAGGTTGGGGTTGATTATATGACTTCCAAGTAAAATATGTATTTCCACCACCAATATTAGCAGCAATATCATATCCAACATCACCAGTAGGGGGAGAAGGTAATTCAACTACTAAATAAGCACCAGAACCACCAGATTGAATATTACCAGCAGAAGCAACTCCACCACCAGAAACAGCATCAGCACCACCACCTACCATATGAAATCTTAATTTTGTAGCTCCAGTTAAAGAAGCAGCAGGAATAGTAAAAGCACCAGGAGTATCGTAAAATAAAGTTTTTACATTACCAGCACCAGGAGTATTAAAAGCCGCTATTTCATTATCTACATATGTTTTATTGGCTAAAGCATTACCAGTAGTCGGAGCATCTTCAGTTTGAAAACCAGCGGTAAAATCGTTTGTTCCAGTAAAAGTATTATTCAAGTTAGTAATACCAGTAGTAGTAGCAGTAGAAACAGCAGCATCAACAACAGATCTATTTACTAATTGAGTTCCAGATAAAGCAGCAGTAGCACAAGTAGGTTTTACATCATTCTGAAAAGTTTGTAAAGCAGTATAAGTATTAGCACCTATATAAGCAAGAAAATTATTGTATGTTCCAGGATCAGCCAATTTAGTTGATACATAGTTCCCAGTAGATACACCAGTTCCACCAACAGGGTCAATAAATTGCGGTAATTGATCGTTTGTAAAAGTATTCTCACCAGTCCAAGTATTATCATCAGTTAAAATATTTACAGGAATACCAGCATTATAAACATCACCTCCTATATTCATATCACCTTCAACAACTACATTATTATTGACTATTAAGTTGTTGTTTAACTCTAAATCTTGGTTTAAGTTTTGAATAGAATTAATACTCATTTATATATAATAATAAGATTTTATTATATATAATATTTTTAAAATTAATTCAGAAAATTTCTAAATAATAGATTTTCTTAAGCAGTAGCCGTTATTGAAAATCCAGCACCAGCACCAGCATAGGCTTTACCATCGCCACCTCCACCAGCACCACCTTGTCCGAAATTGTCTATTCCCCAATAACTTGTTCCTGTTTTATTTACATTTCCATTACCACCTTGAAAACCATTAGCAATTTTTACAATTTTACTATTAGCTCCAGCAGTCCAAGTTCCAGCACCTACATTACAATTTTGAATACCACAATAACAAGTATAATTATTCTCGTATGTAGTTCCACCTTTACCTCCAGTAGGGTTTAATAATGTAATAGCACTTCCACCAATATTAGTTTCATCAATTTGTAATAAACCAGTAAGACCATTACCACCACCCCAACCTACACCACATCCATATCCAGGTCCTCCACCTCCAGGCATAGTAATTTTTAATGATACATTAGGAACACCACTACCAGCACCTAAAGCACCTCCAAGAATAAAACATCTTGCTCCACCTCCAGAAGCTCCACCAACTCCTTTTGTTCCATATTGTCCTCCAGAACCAGGAGATCCACCACCACCAGAACCAGTAAGCCAACAATTAAATGATTTTGAACCATTTAAATTTGCTTGACTTATATACATAGTAGAACTACCTTGATATTTTGACGATTTTGATAAACCAGAAACACCAGAAGCAGTAGTATCATCTACATATTTTTTAGTAGCAATATCATCACCAGCAACAGGGTCAAGAGTAGTAGGTAAATAATTCTGAAAAGTATTCTCACCAGTCCAAGTATTTGATGTCCCTAATACATCAGTAGTAATAACACTTGCTTCATCAGTAACCTCTTGATGGGTCATTAAATCTTGTGGGGTAGTTGTAACTAAACCTCCACCAGTATTAGGATTGATATAATTTACATCACCATTAAAAGCAGCAACACCAGTAAAAGTATTATCCAGTCCTAAAACACTTTGAGTATTGACTATTTTGTTAAAATCAGATACTCTAACAGCACCACCATCACCAGCACCATTATTAAGAAATTGAGAAGTTTGTTCTGGTCTATAACCATCCCATTCATTTAAACCAGTCCAAGTATTATTATCTGCTTGTCCTTGAGAATGTTCTCCATTTATAGTTCCATTACAAGTTAGATCTCCGTTGATTGTTAAAGATTGTATTTGAATATCTAAATCCCTACCGAGATTGATAGGAAGAGAAGTTTTATCCAAAGTTCCGACACTCATATTTATATATTATAAATAGATATTTTAAAAATATTCTTAAATTAAATAAATTTATATGATTTAATCATTAGATCTATAGAAATCTAATAATGAAATAGAAGAAATCTAAATAATAATAATAATATTTAGATTATTTATAGTAATTTTAGATTATATATTGTAATAATTTTAAAATTATTACATAGCAATATTAGATTTTAATATAATATAATTTAGATTTTATATATTCAGATTATATTATATGTATTTTTAGATTTTTATCAATTAAACATAGCAATATTGTTGTAATTGAGGCACTAATTCAGGTTCTTTTATCTTTTTTACTACTCGTTTAGGTAATAAAAGTTTATCAGGTTCTTCAGGTTGGTCTTCTTCCCTATAAATAAAAGTTAGATCTTCAATTGGAATATAAACATATTCCTTCTCGTCCCAAGATTGATTAGCTCTTGAAAACATTCTCTTCTCATATGTATCAAATTGTTTCTTATCATATTCAATAGCATATATTTCAGATAAGTTTTTATTCATATCATATACAAAGTTGAATATAAATATATTCTTCTTACTTAAGTCTGATATTTTATTCATAGTAAGTAAGGTTGTAGGATATGCTGAATAGGAATTTTTCCTACTTTTTATTTCCATATTGATTTTGTAATTAGTAGCGTCGTATTTAGACCACCTATCAAGTGTTAAAATAAGATCATCGCCGAATGCTTTCTTTAGATAAGGAATTATCTTTTTTTGTTGAGCTTCTCCCCAGATGTAATCTTTTTCGTAATTTACCATTTATATATTATAGTTAGATTTTATTTTTAGGAAAATTTAACGAATTGTTTTTTTCCTAAATAAAATAAAATTCCTAAATATTTTTTTATAGATTTTTTCAATAATATTTTTCTCTATATATTATATAATTCTAATGGTTAATTTTGACGAAATGAAAAGTTCAAAGTTTAAAGTTTCTGAAGATGAACTATGTGATAGAGTAGGCACTAATATCACATCATCAGATTTAGTAAGATATTTTGGTGATGAGGCTAAAGATCATATTTTAAGATATTCTGAACTTGCTAAATATAAAAATCTTCTTGAGCTACTACCTAAAAATAAAGCATATAAAATCATTCTAATAGAAGAAGAAAGAAATTTAGGTCACTGGGTTTTAATTACAAGACAGGGTAATACTATTGAATTCTTTAACTCATACGGACAACAACCAGAAGCAGGTAAGAAGTTATTAGGTCAATATAAAAATAGAATGATGGGACAAGATAATGATGAAATAAAAAGATTATTTGCTACACAACCAAGAATGAAATTTGTTTATAATGATTTTCCTTTTCAGAAACTAAAAGATGGTGTTAATACTTGTGGTAGATGGGTCATATTAAGAATAATTACTATGAAAGATCTTGAAATGGATCTAAAAGAATTTACCGAATTAGTAAAAAATAAAGCCAAAAATATGGGTATTCCTAAAGATGGTCTTGTTTCCTTGTGGATTGGATAGTAGGGAGGGTTTATTTTTGTAAATCTAATAAGGTTAATATATTTTATTAAAATTATTTCTAATAAAATATTTTTTATTTTTACTATCCAACTATCCCTACTCTCCATTAATCATCTTTTTTAGCATAGTTATTTTTAATAGTATTTGCTGATGTTCCCATAGCCTTCGCATCTTCTTCCATTTGTTCTAAAGTATCAGAATATTTATCAGTTAAATAAAGTTTTCTCATCATACTACTACCAATTTTTCTACCGAATATTCCATTTAATATTCTTGTAATATCATTTATTTGTTCTAATGGTTTTCCATCCTTATTAACTAAAAATTGTAAATGAGCGTCTTTCTGTCTTAATTGAGATCTGTGTGGATGATGTTTAAGATAAGTCAATATTATTTCCATTAATACTTCATCAACATCTTGTTTTTGGGTTTTATATGTGCCTTGAGTTTTATAATTATTAAAAAAGAATTCCTTTCTATTCAGATCTAAATAATTATCCTTATCACCATATTCAGGTTTCCATTTCTTTACAACATATAACTCTTGATAGTCTTTATTTCGTCTTGGTTTTTGTAAAACGAATAAACTTAATATTAAGAAATGTAAAAGTGTTTCATACTCTCCAGAAGACAATTTTTTCTTATCCTTGATTTTTAAATAGTCATCATACATTTCACACCATTTAGTTTTAACTCCTTCTTGTCCTATCCAGTTCTCTTTTTCTGTATCAGTCTTCTGTGTCTGGTCTTTCAGATCTTTATTCATTTTATCTAAAATTAAAAAATATTCATCATATAATTTCTTATACCCTTTTTTACTTTCTGATAAAGTCTTCAATAAAGAAACTATTGAGATGATATAACTTCTTTGGGTATTTGGTTTATAGTCTTTCAACTTTTCTAAAATACCTTCTATATCTTTTAAAAACTTAAAGTTTTTTACTTCACCGCCATTAAGTCGTTGTAAGTTTTTCAAGTAGAGATTTTTGGAACTCTCACTTATATTTTTACTTGTAAAAATCTTCTCTAAATCTTCCATTATATATATAAATTAGATAAAAATTTCATTAGATTTATAAATATTATCTCATTATAATATATAATAAAAATGGCTTTAAATCTTTCATCTATGAACCAGAGAATTAATGCTCTTTCTTCAGCAGTAAAAACTATAGCTCCTGGACCAGCGAATATGGTTACAACGGATACTAATCAGACTATTACTGGGACAAAAACTATAGAAGATACAAGTATATTATTTAGTGATACTGGTTCTGGTGCTTCTGGTAGTCTTGGCTTTGACCCTTTAGCATCAGATAAATTAGAATTAGAAAGTAGTGGTGATGTTATTATTACTACTACTGATAAGATTGAGATGGGAACAACCCTATATGTTGATAGTATTAATAGTAGAGTTGGTATTAATGTGCCTGTGCCTACTGAAGATTTTGAAATTGATGGTAATATTCAGATAGATACTGCTGGACTTGGAAGACTTGTATTTTACGACAAAGCAGCCGATCACGAACACGGAGAGGTGGATGCCGATGATGATGGTGTTAATGGAGGACAAATAGTAATGAAAACAAAAGAAGATGGAGGTAGTGTTGCTACAAGAATGGTAATAAGAGAAAGTGGTAGAATTGGTATGGATAATACTGATCCTAATGCTAAATTACATATTGGTGATGTTAATGCTACTGGTGATGCTACTAATCCTGCTTTACAAATTGGTGGTTTAACAACTTATCGTCTTGGTATGTTTACAACAGCCGAAGGTGCTATTATTGCTAATACAAATGGAGATGATGGTATTCAATTTCAGACTAAAACTTTTGGAGAAGCTTTAAGAATAAATGCGGCTAATGGATATTTAGGTGTAAGGACTAATGATCCACAAAGACCTTTACATTTAAAGGATGATGGTTCTGCTCCAAGTTCTAAATTCGTATTAGAAAGCACAGATATTTCTTCTCTTGGTGCTGGTAATCAGGGTATTAGTTGGAGAAATACAACCAGTAATGGAGTAGGAATAGTTGATACTGATTTTGTTGAAACTGGTTTTGTTGGTTATAATGTAACTACTAATGATAATGCTACATTTACTAATGAATTGAAATTGTGGAATATGGTTAATGGTGTTTTTAGCCCTAAATTAATTTTAGATCAGACAGGACAGGTTGATATAGATGATAGTATTAAAGTCGGTAATGATGCGACTTCTCTTGGTGGCGTTTCAGGTTCTATTTCTGGTTCTACTCTTACTATTGATGGAGCTAATATTTCATATGGATATTTAAGATTGAGTGTTCCTGCTACATCTACAATTACTACTTTAACCGCTACTAATATCAGACAATCAGGACAATTGGTTGTATTAATTGAAGGTTCTGCTTCTGGGACATTAACATTACAAGGATCTGATGCTGGAGGTATTACAAACGCCAAAGTTAATTTTACTGCTGATATTGAAATACCTAACAATACTAATGCTCTGCTTACATTCTTTAATGGAAATGGAAACATATTTATTAGTGCTGGGAAATATTTATAATTTAGAAAATCTGTAAATTTTTATTTTTTATTATATAATAAAAATCTATACATATTATATAATAATGGTTTTTACAAGTGTATTAATGGGACAAAATGTAATAGAAGCATCTGGTTTTGCTGGTGGTGATATTACTGAAGCAAACTTGGAAGCAGCAGTAGAATTAGTAGCAACATCCGTTCCTACTGATGTTGTTTCAGGAACAGGAGGTAAATTAATTCTTGGTGGTAATGATTTTGGAGGTTATAACTATTCAGTATGGAATGGAGGATCTTACACATTATTAAATGGAAATGTTGCTGGATCTTTTATTAATAACAATCCAGATAGACACGCTATAGTATGTTTTAAAGGTAATACAACATTAAATCTTAATAATATTACTCTACCAAGAAAAACAAGTGTAACATTTTTTTGTGATGGAAACCTTACAATAACAAATAGTTTTACATCTAAAGGTTGTATTCAATCATCAGCAGGTATGTATACTACTAATCCAGGTTCATATCCACTTACTTCAACTACTAATATGACTGGTGGTTGTGGAAATGGTGGTGGTGGTGGTGCTGGTGGTGGTTCTGGTGGTGCTGGAGGAATATTTTCTGGTGGAGGTGGAGGTGGTCCAGGTCCAGGTTGCGGAACTTCTGGAACTCTACCAGGAGGAGCATACGGAGGACGAGGTGGTTATAATACTACTGGTGGTTTCTCTGGATATTATTGTGGAGGTGGTGCTGGTAATCCAGGCGGTCCAGGTTATACTGCTGGAGGTAGTGGCTTCGGAAATTCTGGTGCTTCTGCTACAGGTGGAACAATAGTATTTATTGTTAAAGGAACATTTACTCAATCAAGTGGAACTATTTCAGTAAGAGGATGGAGTGGTGGATCAGCAGGACATTATTCAGGTAGTCAATCATCGGCAGGTGGAGGTTCAGGAGCAGGAAGAATATGGTGTAAAAGAGTATCAGGAAATTTTACATCTACAAATACTACAGGAGGAGCAAGAGGAACGGCTGATGTAAATAATGCTGGTAATGGAGCTAATGGATCAGTTAATTATTTTACTTAAACTTCATCTTCAGATAGTTTTATATGTGTTATTTTTTCTCTGAACCATACATTAAAAATATGTTTTTTTCCATTACTAACTTCAGTTGCTCTGTGCTTACTATCTAAATCAATAGTAAAGTCTTCATTACAATTAGAAAATAAACACATATTCCCTGCTTTAGGAGTAATATACATATCATCTTTTAAAAAATGAGTTAATCCACCATCAAAATTATCATTTAAATACACTAACCCAGTTAATATTCTTTGTCCGTGTGGTTCTAATGATCTATATTCTTCTGAATATCCATCATAGTGAAAAACAAATACATCTCCAGTATAACTCTGACCTTGAACTTCTGCTCTTTCAAATAATTCTTCTTCCGAAAATCCTAAATTCATATTAGTTTCCATTATTGTTTTTACAACATCTTTTACAAGTGTTACTAATGCTGGTATTGTTTTATAATTAAATTGTGTAGCATTTTGGGTAGGATCAGTAGGGTTTTCAAATGGATATAATCCTTTTAAACTTTCAAGATCTACAATATTTTCTACTTCAACAAGTTTCATTATATTTTATATTTAGATTTTATATTTTTATAAAAAATATCTCAAATAATAATAAACTAAATTATATATATAATGAATAAATGGAGTGATGAAATTGAGGACATACTGAATAGGTTAAGAATTAATTGCGTTAATTTATCTGAATACCATAGGAAGAGGTTTTATCATTTTAAATCATATGGAAAATGGTTCAGATTACCTATGATAATTTTAGCATCTGTAAATTCAACTGCTTCAGTAGGATTACAACCAGTTTTAGATCAGACTATTATTTCAGGAATAACTTGTTTATTGGGTATGGTAATGGGAATTATTGGGGCAGTTGAGCTATATATGGGAATACAAGCATCTATGGAGTTAGAATTAAAACAATCAAAAGAATTTTATACTTTGGCTATTGATATATACAAAACATTATCATTAGTTAGAGATAATAGGGGTGAAGATGGTAAGGATTATCTTAATAAGAAATATTCAAATTATATTAAAATATGTGAAGCATCTAATTTATTGAAAAGAAAGTTGAAAGTAGATCTATTAACTCAAATACCTTCTGAATATATAGATAAAACAAGAGTTTCTACACCAGCGGAATTAGTTGAAAATACATTTAAACAATTTAATTCATCTGATAATTTAGAATTATTCAAGTTTCCAAATCACGACCAAATTCAAGACCCTATAAATTTTGCTATGCCGAAAAAAGAAGATATGATATTTTCACCAAAACCAGAACCAGCTCCACCCAGACCTATGTTAAAAAGGGCTACTAATAATCCTGAAGAATATACTCAAATAGTTGGTATTGAACCTGAA
>Ga0181591_10000709_pt1 | contig 27292 bp, 18 predicted proteins | sample 071ome_33_FD_133757 | JGI IMG/M metagenome (GOLD analysis project Ga0181591, IMG submission 133757) | Coastal salt marsh microbial communities from the Groves Creek Marsh, Skidaway Island, Georgia - 071412AT metaG (megahit assembly) | ecosystem: Environmental > Aquatic > Marine > Intertidal...
AAGTTGACGGACCTCCCAAAATTCCATCACCCCAACCAATCGCACCTCTCTCGAAAGGCTCAAACACGCCACAGCCACTTCCAACTCCAGTCACTGGAGATACTGGTGGTGGAGGAGATGTCCCCCCTGGTGGTGATGGTGGCAACAGCGCAGATGGCACAGAACCAACTCAATCAGGATTCAAACCAGCGAAGTTAGATCCTGTTATCAATGATGATGGGGAGATTGTTTCTGTTGATGTTGTTGATCCTGGTAGAGGATATGTCAAGAATCCAACGGTAGTTGTTGTCGGTGCTGGTCCTGGTAGGGGTGCTTACATTGAGGCAAAGATTGATAAAGAGTATTTGACTGCAAACCCACTCGAAAAGATTTACAATTACAGAGGAGAAAGAATCTTCGCTATTGGAGGAGAGCAAGTCTATGACGAAGAGGGTAATAAACTGCCGAAGAATCCAGAAACTTTTGGCACAGTTGTTCGGGTTGACGTAATTGAAACTGGATTTGGTTACTTACAAAAACCAGATGGAAGTCTTAGTGGAAATGGAAATGTTTATGCCAGAAATGACCAGACTGTAATCAAGACTGGAGAAGGTAACTGGTTTGTATATGATCCTGGCACTATCATTAGAGTGCAGAATGACGCCTGTGCCTATTTCCCAACGAACACGTTTGTAACCTTGCCTGGCAACGCTACATTACATGATGGTAGATCATTAAACAATAATCAAGTACCAGATCTGAATGGCACTGCTACATTCACTGATGGTATCTTAACCAATGCTAGATTCCCTGGTGACAATGATTTTCTGATTAAAATTAAGACGGTCACACAACAGTTATCTCTTGCTGACTCTGTTAAAGTTTCTGGTCGTCCTCTTGGTGGCATTCCAATTCTCCCCGAGAATGGATCAGTGTCCGTGGGCAAGAGTTATACCACAGCACAAAATATCCCTGTGGATGGTGGAACGGGTCAGGGTCTGACGGTTGACATCATCACAAATGATGATGGATCTATTAGATCATTCATCTACAATAAATTTGGTAGCGGATATACAAAGGGAGATGAAGTCGCAATTTCTGGTGGAGATGGTGGAGCAAAGTTTGTCATCGCTAATGTGGCAGACACAATAGCAAATGCCAGAATGGGTATTGCATCAACGATCACTGTTACATCCAAAGCTGAGAGTGAGATCGATCCCAATGAAATCAAGAAGCAGCGGTTCAAGAAAGATGAGGATGATGATGCTGAAGGGTTTATCAGAAGAACCAAAGGTAGATATGTTGGTATCGCATATGATGAGGCAAGAAGGCCAATAACCACTGGATTCAAGTCTGTAAAAGATCCTAAGACAGGACAAATGGTGACGAATAGTCCTCAAATCGTTGGTAAAGTTGTTGATGAAGATGTCACGAGCACCATTGACGTTGAAGGAAGGGGTCTGACTGACTGTTACATACTTCCTACTGGTGGCACGATTACTGCACCCTTCAGAGATTCTGGAGAGGAAACTTCAACTGGCGAGAGGTTAGGACCATTCTCTTCCAGTGGAAAGAAAAAGAAACTCTGTCTCAAGAGAGTTAGGATTGATAGAACTGGAGTGGGATACAATCCAGGAGACGAAATCATTATTGCTCCTGACAATGGTGTTGACATGAGACCGATCTTTGATCCAGATGGTAGACTCATTGATATTAAGTTTGCAAACACGACTGAGGGATGGGAGCAAATCCCACAAATCAGACTAAATAGCAGAACTGGTGTTGGTGCTGTGATCATTCCAGTTTTGGATGTTTGTCCTACTGGAATTGGAAGCACTGATACCACTCCATCACAATCGTTGGATAGAGTTCTTAGGAATATCAATCCAGATGATGTTGTCAGTATCAAGGATTGTGTTGGACCAGATCTCAATGCGATTGCTGACATTACAAGAAACATTAAAGATGAGGATTAATGTCAACTTCAGATAAGGACGCACGGTATTCCAGTTGGGTTGCCAATGCTTATGGTTCAATCTCGTTTGGAAGTTTGCTTCCAGACAAGACTCGCTCCGCTTGTTTCATTGGAAGCAAGGCAGATGTTAGACATTACATGATGATGAACCAAGATGGTGCGACCAAGGGTCAAACCATCATGCAGGCTCCTGGTAAGATGGAGTTCAAGACAGGAGAGGATAGAGAGCGTGGAGAGATTGCCTATAATGTTCACGTTGAGAATGGTGATGTTTGTATCACGGCAAAGAATGGTGACTTAAGATTGCAGGGAAAGAATGTAATCATCGAAGCAAAAGGAGATAATAAAGACGACGGTGTGCTGACTATGAAGGCAAACACCAGAATCGAGGGAACTTCTGCCAAGATTAACTTCACTGGAAAGAAGATGGTCTTGCTTCAATCGGAACAGTGTGTTAGAATTATCGGTAATAAATATCTGGACATGGTTACTGGCATTGGTCAGTGCGTATCTGATAGTTCCCGCTACGGTTCACAGGGAGCGACTCAGGGTAAGATCCCAACATAAGGAGGATAGTAATGAGTTGGTCGGTTGACGAACAACAAATACATAAGCATTTGTATGTCGGTTCAAAAACTAGTGTATCAATTGGCGGACCAATTGATGCTTTAAAGGTTCATGGATCTAGTTACATGGAGAATCATCTTCAGGTTGGAGCTGCTGGTGCTTTCCCCCTGTCCTATGGAACGGTAATGTTTTCTAAGAGTAGCGCACAGATCGGACCATTTTGTCTTGAAGTAAAAAATGATGCTCACATTGATAAAAATTGCTGGGTAACGGAACAAGTGAAGACAAAAACAGTTGTCTGTGACCTTGTATCTACTAAGTATGTATCCAAATCTGTCTGTGGATTTACAATTAATCACCCCGATCCTAATAAGAGGGGGATGAAACTTCGCTATACTGTCTTAGAAGGTCCTGAGATCGGTGTATATTGTAGAGGTAGAGTAAAGAATACTAATACCATCTTCCTCCCTGATGAGTGGAGGCACCTTGTTCATGAGGAGACAATCACTGTAAGCATCACTCCTATCGGTGCTTATCAAGACATCTTTGTCAAGAGAATTCAAGACTTTGCTATCTTCTTGGATTCGAGAGGTGGCATTCCAATCAATGCTTACTATCACATTTTTGCTGAGAGGAAAGATCAACCTAAGTTGATTACTGAATTCCCAGCAGGTCAAGAACTTTCAGATCAATTTCAATTATGACTATTAAAAATTTTGGTGTTGTCAGTGGTCCTGGTGATGGTGCATCTGGAGACATTTGGGAAAATGATGAAATCTTTAGAGAACCTACTGGATATTTCTTCCAGAACAAATCTCACATTTCATGTAACCTCTGTCAAACAGAGAGTCAGATTGCTACATTCAGAGCAGCAGGAACTGACGTAACCAACTGTTTTATTGACTTGAATGGTGGATTTTTATCCACTCTGACCCTTGGTTCTAATATGACCATGGTCAAGGGGGAGATAACAATTGATAAAAACCTCACCTGCCTTGCTAATGGTACATTTACAGGTTCTGTAACAGCGAATGCTATTTCTGATGCTGGGGGCACTTTGGCAGATGTGAGGTTAATTGCAAACGGTAAGAAGAGTTTTGATATTCCTCACCCAACTGAAAAGAATAAAAGAATCAGACACGTCTGTATTGAAGGTCCTGAAGCAGCTATCTACACTAGAGGCAAGATGGAAGGCACAAACGTCATCTATCTTCCAGAGTATTGGAGAGACTTAGTGCATACTGATTCTATCAGTGTTCACTTGACTCCAATTGGAACATATCAAGAACTGTTTGTGAAAGAAATCAAGTGGGGCACACAGATTATGATTCAGAATAACGCTGGAGGTGCTATCTCTTGTTACTATACAGTGACTGGTGTTCGTAAGGATGTTGCTCCTGTTATTCCTGAATATGAGGGCTTGACACCAGCAGACTATCCAGGCGATAATGATGAGTATATTGTGAACGCAGACTGATGCCCCAAGGAAAAGTTCATACATTGTTCCCACTCGTAATCTATCAGCATATTTTTGAAGGACATGAAGACTTCAAGAATGCTCACCTAGAGGAACTCAAGAAGTATTGGTTTAATGGTTACGAGAACGAGAGTCCTGAATACTCTGGACGTATTCTCCTTCACCACGACGATACATATCGTGACATGTTTACTGGAGTTAAAGAAGCAGTCTTCTGCTATCTAAATTCCATGCAGATTGATTTTGAGAAACTAAATGCTTTGGTTACAAAGTCTTGGGTGACTCTCCATCAAGATGATGAAACACCATCTCTCAGACCACACTTCCATAATGAAGCAAACCTGAGTTTCATATATTATGTGAAGACAAATCCACAATCTGATAAGCTTATCATTCAACAGAACTCAAATCAGAATGAGTTCATGGAATCTGTGTTTGAAACAGGAAAAACCAATCTGATTACAGAGCAGAACATCTACAACTGTAATACATATAGTATCACTCCTGCTGAGGGAACTATAGTGATCATGCCTAGCAAGACATATCACTACACTCAAAAGTTTTATGAAAGCAGAGGTGGAGAGCGTGTTGTAGTTGCTGGAGACATCAGAATTACATTGAAACCAGAACATCTTAATCATCATCAGGGATGCACACACCCTACACAATGGAGACAACTCTAAATGGCAATCTCTACTTTTACATCTAACGCAATTCAACACTGCGAGAGTCAGGTTGGCATCCTGACGGATATCAATACAACCACCAGTACAAATACAATTCCAGCGTTTGGCACGACTAGAGACAACTTTCAACATCCAGCTGAGAAGATTGAGGATTCAATCAAAACTGACATTGCTCTGATCAATACAAAGAAAGCACAAATTCTACAGATTGGACAAACTGCTAATCAACTTGGCTGTGGTTCTGGCACAACAACATCAAATAATTACACGAATGGTAGATTTAAAATCCGTGAGGATGAGTTAGCTACATTCAAGTTTGATGATATTACTGATTTTAATGATGAAAATCTGTACGATGATACCAGCATTGTCTTGAACGCATCATCTGGTATCGGAGTAACAACTTACTTGTTTGCTGGTACATTTCAAAGCTCTGGCATTGAAACTGGAACAACCTTTGGATCTGATTATGCGTTTGTTAAAACCACGGGCACCAGTCTTGGTGGTATCAGTCATGCTGCGATCACAGACTTGGGACATTACTACGGTCAAAATCTTGCCACGCATACGGGAATCAACAGCGTGACTGGATTTGCTCAGACTGATGGAATTACTCCAGGGGTCGTCGTCTTTGACACCATTGCTTCTGCCCCTGACGCACTTCAAGGCAATAATACATACTGTGCTCAGTGCTTGTCATCGATCACAACTCTTGCAAATGAGATTATTGTCCTAAGACAAGGATTGCTACAGAATCCAGACAAACTTGAGGGACTCTCAAAGATTAAAGATATTAAGACAGACTCTGAGATCGCAATTTGGGCATCTAATAGAAACATTGTTCGTAACAACCAAGAAAAACAAAGATTGAATTCTGCTAAGGAGGTAATGCAGTTGAGTGAATATGATGGCATCATCTAAAATATACAAAGTTGTTAATGACGATAGAAAAGCAGTTTTGATTCCTCATTGGAGGATTTGTTACCCCAAAGCAATCCATCAACAACTAGTTGATGATGCTGAGACAAAATATCCAGGAATTGTCATTGATTTTGAAAATGGATACTACCTGATCGAGGATGGTGTCCATAGAATGACCAAATTACAGCAGAATGGTCATTTTGAGTCGTGGTTTTATGTTGTCACCAGACAAGAATATCAGCTTGGAATGGTGGACATGATCATGGGTGAAGAGCGTGTGACACTTGGAAAATGGAACCACAATGCCCTTGACACCCGACCCCATCCATCCTATACTAAGGAAGTCGAAAACTATCTAACGAATGGACCTCACTGACAACGATGTGTATCTGACCCGCTGTGTGGTCGATGTGCCCCGACGAACTTTCTACCTGTACTCAAGTGACGGTGATGAAAAGGTGGTAGACTGTGAGACCGTTGAACAATTCATGAGTGTTCATGCCTTTGTCCGCTCCGTTCTTGATGAAGAACTCGCCTACGCTGAAATCGACATTTGATTCCAAAAATGGGGGAAAAAATTTTCCAGCAAAATTTGACCCCATTACTTTTTTGGGAGCGTGGCGGAATCGGTAGACGCACCAGACTTAAAATCTGTTGAGAATTATCTCGTGGGGGTTCAAGTCCCCCCGCTCCTATTATGAAACAAATTTTTCAGACAAACTTCTATTGGAAGTTTCAAGCACCAAACGCACAACAATTCATCGATAAACTCAACTCTGTTCCTAACAAGGATGATGAGTATACATGGGGAGACGCATGTAAGATAGAAAGGACAAAATTGAATTGGAAAGAATATGCTCCATATCTGACTCCGAGTATAAACATTGTCAAGCAGAACTTTAAGGAAGAGATGAGTTTTATTCTCTCACATCCTTGGTTGAATTTTTATAATAGAGGATTTTTTCAAGAAGTCCATGATCATGGTGGAAATGATCTTTCTTGTGTATTCTACCTGAACGACGGTCCAGATTTCTCTAAGTTTTACTTCTGGGATAGAAATCTCATTCAGACGACAGAATCTTGGTGTCAAGCAATGGGATTCAGCACAGCTGTTTATCCAGAAATCAAAGCGGGTGATATTATATTTTTCCCATCTTATATGTGTCATGGTGTTACACCACATAACAGTGATGTGACGAGAAAGACATTTGCTGCCAATATGGTCATGATTCCAAAAAATGGAAAAGTTAGTTTGGAACAAGCAGTCAAACATGGTGCTTGAATAGATAAATATACTAGCAGTCCTAATTTTTACAAGATGAAAAGGTTTTTACCTTTTGTAATGCTTCTGATGGCGGCACCTGCACATGCCGATATTACAACTTCAATGTCAAGCAGCGTTCAACTGACTGTGAACGCAGCGGCGACTCAAGCAACCAGAATTGGTTCATCCTATGCGGTGTCTGGTTCCAATATCACTGCCTCTACTTTTGGTGGTCTAACTGCCCCTGCATCAACAACTGCAGCTGCTACGCAGATCCAGGGATCATACGACGTTACTTCTAACGCCACTAGTTTCTCCTTCTCTGAGTCTTTCACTCAAGGCGATGCCCATGCGAGTGCTCCTACTGTAGGCGAGATCAGCAACTACGGCATTCAGACTAGCACTGCGGCTGGATCCGCTGGATCTCTTGCTGGTACTATCGATACTGGCGGCACTATGGCTCTGACGGCTGGCGGAGCTGGAACTAGTGCTACTGGACAATTTGTTACCGAAATCTACGTCCGATAGATCATGACTAGATTTCAAGAAGCAATCGGTCTCGGGTTGGTTCTTGGCACTATCCACGGATTGACTGCACCTGCATGGTCCGTCCCCGTGGTTCCAAACTTTACTCAGGGCTCAATGACGAGCCACACGGAGACCACAAGCACAGTAACAGAAACCATCAATTCGATGGACTACAACACTGGGTATCAGTATTCAGCGACTGGAACTGGTATTACAGCAAATGGAAATCTGTCTCCAGGGACAGGATCCACTAATGTCACCATTAACGGAGTGAATTCGACATGGACAGGGATCACGAGCAAACCTCAGTTCACACAAACGACACCAGGGAATGCGTTCCAGTTTACGGAAACTTATCAAGGACCAGGATTGAGCAACCACACGATTATCCAAAGAGAAACGTCAGTTACAAGCGTAACCGACACTACAAGTATATTCTCCCAGTAATTGCTGCTCTTGTAGCATCTCCTGTAAATGCTGAGACAATTGGTGGTGTGTCGGCAACAGCATCCCCAGTGGCAAATAGCTCTGGCTCAGTGACCAACCAAGCTATTCAGGTTTTACAAGGCCCATATATCACTAATACCTACGGAGGCGGAATTCAATGTCAGGGTGCTACCCGCAACTTTACTCCCTATGTGACGGGTAGTGCATCAGCACAGAAACCATATGAACCATATTATATGGATCCTGTATACGATGTGAGTGATAATTTCGGTGCTTTTGATGCTGATGGTAATGAAATTGGAGATGGAATTATTGACAATCCAGGAAAAATTCTTTTCAGAAAGAAAACAAGAACTGGACAGAAAGATAATTACAATCTTGGCGTAGGTTTCTCCATCACATGGTCTACACCTCTAGATAAAAAGGCACAAGACCTTTGTAAGAAAGCAGCACGAACTCAGATTGAGTTACAAGAGCAACTGACTGCCAATAAGCGGTTAGATTTTGAGATCGCCCGTCTCAAGAATTGTGGCGAGCTCAAAAAGCAGGGCATCTATTTCCACCAAAAGTCGCCATATTATAAAATATGTGCGGATGTGGTTGTTACTAACCCTGGCGGCGTCATTCCCCCACATAGACATTCTATTCCTTCCCCTTTAAAATCCGAATTGCCTTATTCCGAATCCGCTGCTGATCTCGGCGCTCCGCTACAGACTCTACCTGGGACTTCTTACCCCGTAAGGAGGCAATCTTCTTCAGTACCTTCTTCACAGTCGGTTTCACCACTTTTAACAAAAGATCAGCAACAGGTTTTGCAAGCAGTGCCGAGGTCGTTGCCACAACAGCAATAGACGCTGTAGTTGTTACCATCCCAGCATTTGGTATGTTGCCAATGATTTGATCAGGAATAGTCAAATCTTCAGTCACCATCAGGCATTCTTTGCCAACTAATTCATATCCAGTAATCTTTTTATTTCCCTGTAGGATCTTTCCTACAGGGTTTTTTAATTCTTGCTCTCTGGTTGGACACTCTACCTCCACAGTCTTTGCTGGAGGCACTTTTGTTTCTGGTGGTTTTACTTCTGGTGTCTTTGGTGCCTCTGGCGGTTTTACTTTTGGCACTTCTGCCTCTCCAGTAAATACCATTTGGTCTGGTTCATACTGAATTGGATTGAAGTTGGGCACTCCAGCATCACAGAATGTTTTTACGCCTTTTGGATCATCTTCAGATAAAACACCACTTCTTTCTCTATTTGAGTTCTGTTCATGTGCTTCAACACATCCAGGCATATTGACAATTGGTACACCAACCACTTGTGTTACTGGAACTGTAGGAGGAACAGCTTGTGGTGGAGATTTTAACCAATCGGGGGGATTTTGTACTACAATCGACCTAATGTTGATTTCACCAGTCGATATGTCTGGTATTTCAGGCATTTTACATCGTCTATATACTCGTATTTATTTTCGTCTTTCTTACCCGTCTAAATAAGAAAAGCACCAACCTGTTCGTAATAAGATGCCTCTCAGTCGTCTACAAAACTTCCTGAAGAATGCTAAGGGAAATGTCTTATATGTAAACCCGAACGATATCGACTCTACGGATAGTATTGAAAACCAGGGTAACTCACTTACCCGACCTTTCAAGACTATTCAAAGAGCGTTAATTGAAGCAGCAAGATTTTCATACCAGTCTGGACAAGATAACGATAGATTCGCACAGACGACTATCGTCTTGTATCCAGGAGACCATATTGTTGACAACCGTCCAGGTTGGATTCCGTATGCGGAAGGCAATAACGTAAGATACTATAATAGGGCAGGAACGAATGGTCTGATTATCACACCATTTGCTTTAACCTCCAACTTTGATGTTACAACCGCAGGTAATGATCTCTATAAACTGAACTCAGTTTATGGTGGTGTAATTATTCCTCGTGGTACTTCCATCGTTGGTCTGGATCAAAGAAAAACTAAGATTCGCCCAAGATTTATCCCCAACCCATCAAACAATAACATTGGTAGATCAGCAATCTTCAGATTGACTGGATCTTGTTTCCTGACTCAGTTTACCGTATTTGATGGTGATCCTAACGGTAGAGTATTTAAGGACTATACTGAGAACACTTTTGTCCCTAACTTCTCTCACCACAAACTTACAACCTTTGAATTTGCTGATGGTGTCAACAATATTAACATCGATGATGAGATCCTGACGTTCTCTGATTCAAAGACTGATCTTGATATTTACTATCAGAAGGTTGGTGATGTTTATGACCAAGACTCTGGTCGTGCCATTGAACCTGACTTCCCAGCTGGCACTGTAGATATTCAGACTAAGGTTGATGAATATCGTATCGTCGGTCCTCAGGGCGGTGAGATTGGAATTAGCAGCATCAAAGCTGGTGATGGTGTTGTTGCTACTACCACTGTCACAGTCAACCTCTCTGCCCCTCTGGAGGGTCTGGACGTAGACACCGCCATTCTGGTCGAGGGCATCACTGCTGCTGGATACAACGGTCAGCAGGTGGTCTCTGGCGTAACCAGTGCAACCGAGTTCCAATACAAGGTAAGTAACAACCCTGGCACTGCTCTTGAGAACCCAGCAAACGCAACGATTAGTCTCGCTGTTGACACTGTAACCTCAGCATCTCCGTATGTCAAAGACATTACGATGAGATCTGTTTATGGTATGTGCGGAATGCACGCCGATGGTCTCAAGGCAGATGGATTCAAGGCAATGACTGTTGCTGGATTCACTGGAATCTCGCTGCAGAAAGACAATGATGCGTTTATCAAATACAACACTGGTAGCGCAATCTATGATGATTCCACCAGTATTGATAACATTCAGTCAAATTCTTCTGCTGTTTACAAACCAGCGTATAGAAACTTCCACATCAAGACTAGTAACGATGCCTTCATTCAGGCAGTGAACATCTTTGGTGTTGGTTTTGAGCAACACTTCATCGCTGAGTCTGGTGGAGATCAATCTATCACCAACTCAAACTCCAACTTTGGATCACATGCTTTTGCTGCACAAGGATTCAAGTCAACAGCATTTACGAGAGATGATGTTGGTTATATTTCTCACATCATCCCACCAAGAATCAGAGACATTGAAGAGCAAACTCTTGAATTTTCTGCCATTGATGTAGAGAAAACTGTTGGTGTTGGTTCAACTTCCAGACTGTATCTTCTTAATGAGACAAACTCTCAGGTTCCTCCAAGAACCAACATTGAAGGATACAGACTTGGTGCCAAAGTCAATGAAGATCTGAATTGCTTTATTCCAGTATCTGGAAGTCTTGAGAGATATGAAGCTAAGGTTATTTTTGGCAACACCGCAAACACTTCAAACGAGATAAGTGCCGAGAAGAGATATACTGTTGGTAGAGTTGCTGGTGTCAATAGCATCACTTCAAATATCATTGCTCTTACTGAGTATCATCAACTGTCCGAGGGAGAAACTATCAGATTTGAATCTGATACTGGTCAACTTCCAGACGGCATTGATGAAAACACTCTTTACTTCACAATTACATCAGGAGTTGCAACTGACTCCCTGAAGATTGCTAAGACTTTGAACGAAGCTCTGAATGGTCAGGAGATTTCTATCAACAGTCTTGGTGGAACTCTGAAGGTTATCTCCAGAGTTGCTGATAAAGTCCCTGGTGAACTTGGACACCCAGTACAATATGATACCAATCAGAGAAACTGGTATGTCAGTGTTGGAACTGCGACCACAGAGAATACTCTGTTCACCCACATTGCTGGTCCTATTGGTGTAGGAACTACTGGTCTTGGTTCTGCTACTCCTAGAACCTTTATCGTAAGACAACCAGACTCTAGAAGTCTGGATGATCGTCTGTATAAACTCAGATATGTAATCCCGTCTGGTATTTCCTCTGCCAGACCTCCTCTTGAAGGATATGTAATTCAAGAATCTGGTGATACTTTAGCAGAGGATGATACTGAAATCACTGCTACGAGTCTCACAAACTTCTCCGATCAGAGAAACTTTAAGTTCATTGCTAAAGCTGACTGGGAGAACAACGTTGCGACTATCGTAACTGAGGTTCCTCACAATTTTGATGTTGGCAACACTGTTGAAATTGTTAATGCAAAGAGTTCTGAAAACACGACTGGTGTTGCTGCTACTGGATTCAACAGAGACTTTGTTGTTACTGGCATCACCAGTGCTAGAGGATTCACAGTTGGTTTGACAACTGATCCAGGCGATTTGACTAATGATACTTCTGTTAGAACGGTCTCTGAAACTCCTCATGTTAAGAGAAAGAGATACTCCAACACTTACTACATCTATCAGAGCAGGGAAGTAAGAAAGCACATTCCTTCAGTCCAGGATGGTGTATATCACGTTATTGCTCTGAATGCGAGTGTATCACCATCTATTTCTCCGTTCACTTCTGATTCATTCAGTCAAAACGTTTCTGATCTCTTCCCACAAGTTGATAGAGACAATCCAGTTTCTGATCCTGTTGAGGCAAGAAGTTTTGCTAAGAGTGGTCTGATCGGTAAGGTTACTACGAACGATCTGACGAAGAGTATCACTAAGGAAACCGCAGTTAAGTTCTGGAAAGACGCTGGCGTCGGTATTGCTCTGACTGATATTCACACCAACGTTGTAACTGGAACGGCACACACTCTTTGGGTCAGACCAGATCACGGACTGAATGGAGTTACTGCTGTTAGTATTGCTAACTCTGGTGCTGGATATGGTAGTGGTGCTGCTGGAGACGTATTTAACGTAGAATTGATTGGTGCTGATGTTGGTATCAACGCTCTCGCTAAAATCACTGTTGATGGTGTTGGTGGTATTACTGACGTAACTATCACTGATGGTGGTAGTGCCTGGGGTATTGGACAGACTGCTAACCTGATTAGTGGTGTCACCACCACAGGCTTCGCTCAAGCATCTGTTCAAGTTACTGGAATCATCACCAACTTTGGTGATGGTATCAGAGTCAGTGGTGTTAAGTCAGAAACTTATAGAGGTTATAATGACCTGTATCAAATCACAGGTATTACAACAAGAAGTATTCAGGTTTCTTCCGCAAGTTCTGTTCTTAACTGCCTGGCAAGTCTTGGTTCTACCATCGTATCTGATGCTAGTGCTTCCGTAACTGGTCAGTCGGTTGGTATCAGCTCTATCACATATGATCCCCCGTCTGGAGTTGCTACTGTCACATCTAGCAGCAACCATGGTCTTACGGCAAACAATGTCATCAGAATTGTTGGAACTGCTGCTACAACCTTTAATAATGACATTCCTGTTCTTGATGTTGTCGGTGTAACCACATTCACCACTAGAGTCGGTGTTGGTTCTGAATTGCCATTTGTTGCCACACTTCTCGACAGTGATTCCAAGGTTCTTAGAACTGGATATACTGCACAAGACGGTGCTATCACTGACAATGAGGAGAATACTGGTGGCAGAATGGTTCCAATCTATGCTGGAATCACGACTACTCTTGCTGCTACCATTCCAAACACTTCAGCGACCACTATCGCTGTTACTAACTTTGACTCCTCTGGTTTGAGAAAAGGAGACTTCATCATCGTTGATGATGAGGTAATGAGAATTTCCAATGATTCTGGTTCTTCTGTATTCAGAGGTGCTCTTGGAACCAAGGCAACTTCTCATGAAGTCAATGCTCTTATTAGAAAGATCAAGGTAGTTCCGTCAGAGGTAAGAAGAGTCTCACTGAACAGAGCATCTGGACATACGTTTGAATATCTTGGTTTCGGTCCTGGTAACTACTCTACATCATTGCCTAATAAGCAAGATAAAGTTCTCTCTGGTATAGAAAGACTCTTATCACAGTCTGTAGATAGAGACGGTGGTAAGAATGTTTATACTGGCATGGACAATGAAGGTAACTTCTATATTGGAAATGTCAAGACTAATCCTCAGACTGGTAAAGATGAAACTTTCAATACTCCAGTCCCCACGATCAAAGGTGAGAACATCACTCTTGGCGAAGAAGAAGTTGGATTTGACATTATTACTCCCGATGAAGTCAACGTAACCAGAAAGATTTCTGTTACTGGCGGTCAGGATAGTGATATCCTCTCTGAGTTTGATGGTCCTGTCGTCTTCAGCAAGAAAGTTACCTTCAATGGCAAAAACGGCATTGAAGCTAACTCTATCTTCTTGCAGGGTGATGCCACTATCTCCAGAAATGTTGGTGTTTCTACTACTACCCCAACGGTTGCTGGAACTCCAGGTGACATCAAGTTCTTCGCAAGTCCTAGTGCTGGTGGATATGCTGGTTGGGTCTATACTGTAGACAATGACTGGTATAGATTCGCCAACGTCAGCACTTCATCCACTGAGAATGTCTCTCTACTGGATAGACTCGGAATTGCATCTGCTGCTGGTCCTGGTGCTGCTGAACTTGTTATTGGTCTTGATAATGTAGAAGAATACAGTTCTGGATATGATGCAGCACAAAGAGATGGCCTGATTGTTGCTATCGGCGGATCATTGGGTATCGGCACCACGCGACCAGACTTTGATCTGCACGTTGCCAATAACATCTACGCTGCTGGATTCATCACTGCTAGCACATATCTCTACGGTGATGGTTCTAGAATTGACAACCTCCCGAATGATTCTCTGTGGGTTCCTAATGATACGGTCGGTGGTGCTAATGCTGGTGTTCATACCATTGCTGACAGATTCGTCGGTATTGGTAGCACACAACCAGATGCAAGTTTGAGCATCGGACTCTCAACAACCACCACTAACAAAGCATTTGTTATCAAGTCTGGTTTCACGACTGAGTTTGTTGGTGTTGACACTAACGGTCGTGTTGGTATTCTGAAACCAAATCCTCAAGGTTTACTTGATGTTGGTGGCCAGTTCATCTCAACACAGTTCAGTCTTGATGGCAGTGCTGGTATTGGCACAATCTTTGCTGGTATCGTAACTGCTAGTGAATCTCTCTATGTTGGACAGGGTAACACCACTGCCATCAGTGCTGGTAGTACAGGACATGTTGGAGTCGGAACTTCAGGAACTCGCGCAGATCTTGATGTTGATGGAAGAGTAAGATTTAAGTCTCACTTCCAACCAGCATATCCAACCACTATCACCAACAATGTTGTAACGCTTGAATTGGATCAAGCAAATACATTTACTCTCAATGTTGTTGACTCGGTTACTAACTTCCAACTTTCAAATCCACCAGGGGAGGCGAGCAACTTTACGATCAAGATTGTCCAAGATGCTATTGGTCATCAGGTAGGAATTGACTCATTTAAAGATACGGATGGTAACGTAATTCCAGTATACTGGTCAAACGGTATCGTTCCTCAAGTTTCTATCGGTGCGGATCAGCAAGACATCTACTCATTCTTCACCTTCGATGGTGGAGCATCTCTCTACGGCGTTACTGGAGGACAGAACTTCTCATGAGTTTGGCAGTAGGTTTCAGACACTTCAACTCCTATGTTGATATTAACAGACCATCTTTAGTTTACCAAACACAACCAGAGACACCATCCGCTGCTATTGGATACAGCGGATCGGTATCTTTCACTGGTGTTTCAACAGTAGTATATCCTGCTGGATACAATGCTGGTATTGGCACTGTGGGTTTTGTTTGGTATCAGAAGGACAGAGACATTGGCGGAGGTGTTTTAAGAGATGTTGTTGTGGGATCTGGAATCACTCTTACATTGACAGATATTAAATCAGATCTGGATGACACCAATTACTATCAGCAATCAATCTTCTATCCAGATTCAAGATCGTTTAATGTCAATCAGTCTGGTGTTGCCACGTTTGCTCCAAAGGCAATTAACTCACCCCTAAACTCAAATACTGTCAATCTACAAGTTAAACCACTCATTAGTATCACAGAACAACCAGATTCTATTACAGAGGATCTTGATAATACTATTTCGGTATCTCCTGCCATCGGAGGAACCGTCACTACATGGAACTTTGAACTTGATGGTAGAATTCTAGACTTTGGTGTTCAGCGTGGAACATACACTGTTACACCAAAATCTGATATTAAACTCAGAGTATTTTTAGTTGGTGCTGGCGGCGGTGCTGGTGGTGGTAGTTCCAACAAACCAAACACTGGAAAGTTCTTAGCATTTGATGCATCAAACGATCCCGATGGATCTGTTGCAAAGAGAAGAGGAGGAACTGGTGGTGGTGCTCAGGGTCAGTTCGTTCTCAAAAAAGGAACAGACTACACTTTGGTAATCGGAGCTGGTGGAGAGAGAGGAAAGGGTAAAGCAAGTGGACAACCAGTTGCTCAAGGAGGTTATCCAGGTGGAGGGTCATCTGGAACTGAAGACGGCGGTGGCGGTGGCGGATACACTGGTATTTTTGAAGGTGAAATCAATGCTAACAATGCTATTTTGATTGCAGGTGCTGGCGGTGGATCAGGATCTGGTCGCCGTAAAGATGATGATGACGGACAAGGTGGCAATGGTGGTGGACAAGTTGGCGGAAATGCTAAAAATGCACCATCAAGAGGTGGTAGTGGTGGAACACAGACAAGATCTGGTTTTGGTGGTAGAAAGGATGGTGGACAATTATATGGTGGAGGAACTAACGTCACTGGTAAAATGTCTGGCGGCGGTGGCGGTGGTGGATGGTTTGGTGGAGATAGTGGAAAAGCTGGTAACGTCGCTGTCTTTGAAGGCGGCGGTGGAGGTGGATCAGGCTATCTAAATAAAGATATTGTCACCAGAACCAAATTCTGTATCAGTGGATCCATAGGTGGAGGAACTGCTGCGGATGGTGAAGATGGTGGTGATGGATCAGCAAGATTTCAATTCGTTGGACTGTAATGGCAGACATTAAAAAGTCATTTAGAGAAGGAGTTGTAGTTGTTCTCAGTTGTCGGGCAAATGTGTCTGATGGAACAGCGAATCAACTCAGTTACAATTGGAGAAAAGATGGTGAAGTTTTTGCTACTGATTCTGGTGCTGGCGGCGCTTCTCTTATCACAACAACCGAGTCGGGAACTTATGATGTTTTAATTTCTCACTCTGAGGGAGATCCCGTAGTAACAAACACTATTGAAGTAGTCTTTATTCCTGGGAGAAATCTACTTCGTGTGATTGAATTACCTCTTGGATCTGTCAGTCCAAATAAGAGGACAACTGCATTCTTTAAGAATAGCAAAAAAGTATCACCCAGATGGGTCAAACCAGAGACCATTGACGCAGCAACTAAAGGTCAGATTTTCGCATTACCATCTAATGCGAAAAGATATGATATTAACTTAGAAGACACTTTCTATGAGGTTGGTCCACCAACTGCTGGAATGGTGTTCATGTATGCAAAAGAAAATGATATTACAGTGGAAGTTACTTTGGAGGGTTCTCCTGGCCAACCTGATAGCACTGGAAAAAGAGTTGGTGGAAGAGGTGGTGTTGGAACTATTAAGTACACGATGCAGAGAGGAGTGGTTCATTCCTTCAAGATGGGTTATCCAGGTAGGGGAGCACAAGGAGGTCCAAACCTAAACTCTGGTGGAGGTGGACGAGGAGCTGGAAATGGTGGTGCTGGTGGTGGACCAACCATCTTTTATCGTGGTGGTAGAGTGATCGCTGTCTCTGGTGGCGGAGGTGGTGGTGGTACGGATGGTGCTGGTGGTGCTGGTGGTGGAGTTGGGAGCAATGGCGCTGCTGGAAAAGGAAAAGGTGGAGGAAAAGGTGGCATTAAACCAAAAGCACTTCATCCAGTTTTCCCACACAAAGAATATTCAAAGAAAGGGAAAAAATCTTTTGCGTCTGCGATTGGAAATGCTAGAGGACCAAGAGGAGGACAACTTCTCAAAGGTTCTGTAATCAACAGAAAAATTGATTTCTCAAAGTACAGTGAATATGAAGGAGCTAATAATGGAGGAAATGCTAATACTACAAAATATTCTAAGAGTAAAAAAGGTGCTGGAGGAGGAGGAACTGGAGCGATTGGTGGAAACGCTGGGGGTAGAAACAACAAAACTGGTGGGGGCGGTGGAGGTGCTGCTGGTTGGTATGACACTTCTTCTGCAACCCTGGTAAAAACTCAGCAGGGTGGAACTATTGGTGGTTTTGGTAGGGCAAAAATTAGATTTGTAGAATTCTCTGACGATACTGCTGACTCAATTTGTATTGCTGTTTGCGATGAGTCGAAAAAATCTGCTATCTCAGGATCAGGTCAAAGTGAAGCTCTGTGGTCAGATTTTAGAAAGTGTTGGCCAAATAGAACTTTCCATCTTTTTCAACCGAGGATAGGTAGCAAGTCTAGAATTAAGTCTGATATGTTCATCCCAGATAATTTTGAGGATGATGACAAGGCATTTTATCATGAAGTCACCAGAGATAATGGAAAGAGTAGTGAATTAACTGATTGGTTTGAAATCGCAAACGTTCAATGTTTGGACGGAAATACAACGTTGGTCTTTAGTATTGATACCTCTGGTAGTATGCGGAGGTCAACAGTAGCAGCCTCAATTGAATTATTCCTACAGAAATGTGCTGCTGCTGGTATTACTGTTGTTGAGAGAAAAATGACAAGAGAGGATTGGATTTCTCCTTTCATTGACTATCCATATCCATGCAAGAAAAAGAATGATGATATTGGAGATGATGGAGGCAAATCTGTTGTAGAGCCTCGTGGTCAGGTTGTTTTTGAAGGTCCATCAAAAGGAAAGACAGTGACACAGTGGAAAGTTCCCACTGGTGTTAGACAGATCTCTGCTGTTTGTGTAGGTGGAGGTGGTAATGGAGAACCTGATGGTGGATGGGCAGGATCTGGTGGTGGTCTTTCTTATGGTACAATGAGGGTAACTCCAGGAGAGATTCTGAGAATCACTGCTGGCGGTCCTTCTGAAAGGAGTATGATTGAAAGAAGAAAGGATAAGAAATTTGAAACCAGTTCAATCCTTTTAGTTGGAAACGGTGGAGAGTCTGGTCCTGGCAGTAAACCAAGTAATGGTCCACAACCAGGAACAAGTGGCGGCGTTGAGAGAGACGGTGGTGGCACTGGTGGTAAAGGTGGCAACAAACGTGGTTCTAATGATGGTGGCGGTGGCGGCGGTGCTGCTGGATATAGTGGCAACGGCGGCATGGGTGAGGGTCAAGAATATGAATCACAAGCTGGATCTGGTCGTCAGGAAGCAGGCAAAGGCGGTGGTGGCGGCGGAGGTGGTGTTTTGGGCACTATCGGACGTGGCGGCGGTGGTGTCGGATTAAAAGGAGAAGGAACTTCTGGTGCTGGTCAGACCAAAGGAAACGATAGCACTGATAACAAATATGAAAATGATGGTCAAGGTGGATCTGGTGGATCAGATGGCACTACAACCAGCGGTGGAAAATATGGTGGTGGTGGTCCAGTTTCTAACAAAAACTTCCAAGGATCAAAGGGTAAACCAGGAGGAGTTGGTGCTGTAAGAATTATCTGGGGTCTTGATGGCAAAACCAGTAAATATAGAGTATATCCAAAGAGGGGGACTGAGGATCAATCCGCAATTAATGGATAATGCTAAATAGTTTTTAGCTATAGTTTCGTTGCAGGGAGTGCCAGCAATGGGAATCGGAAACCCAATCAGGATTACTAACAATAATCGTTCCGCAAGACTTAACGTCACTGCCACCGCAGGACAAACGGTGTTCACTGTAACTGGTGGATATAAAGTTCCACACCTTGATGTATTCAGAAATGGTGTGAAACTTGTAACGGGTGTTGATTATACCGCATTAGATGGAAATTCATGCACTCTCTTGTCTCCTGCCACACTAGGAGATGTTATTGAATTTGCTGTTATTGAAGACTTCAGAGTTGCTGATGTCATGGGACGCAACTCCAACCAAACATTGAATGGTGACTTAACTGTCACTGGTATTATTACTGCCACGGGAAATATAAATACCGATAGTGATTATCTGCTCAACGGCAATAGTTACACTGATTATCTTACTGCCCTCACAATCGCCTTAGGTTTCTGAAATGTCAAAGAAGTTACTGTTTAATTTCACCTTCGATGCGTCGGAAAAGACTGTCGTAGTAAAGGATGAGTTTATCTCACAGAAAGAGTTACTTCTTATCACGAATGTAACTGACGGTAGGATCATCTACAATTTCTCCAACTCAAATCTTGGAGCTACTTCAGTAACGTATGATGCGAATACTGGAGATACAACCATTGTTCTCGTATATGACACCACGGGGATGTCAGATAACGATGAACTTCAAATCTACTATGATAAGGCGTCTGTAGAATTTGAACCAGTTGAGGCACTGGTTGACCCAGTTAGTAAGATTCGTGTATCTAATCCCAACACTCTGGTTGATACGGACTTTGAATATGGTCCACAGTCAACTAAGTGGGAGACTATCGAACTTGTAGAAAATATTCCTCTCTTCTTTACCAGAACAGACTCTCTGATTACAGATGTATCTACTATCGAAGTTAATGATGGTTCCAACGTCGTAACTGTTTCAACAGCATCATCTCACGGACTCGCTGTTGGATTCCCGATTGATATTAGAGCAACTCAAGATAACGTAGCAGACGGTGCATTTGTTGTTGACACTGTAGTAGGACTGAATACGTTTACATATAAGTTGTCTTATGATGCAATTGGTGATGTTCCGAATGCTAAAGAACCATATACTCAAGTATATGTTGGAGAATTCTTCAGTATCTCTGATCTGAAGTTGTTCAATACTTCAAATCAAATCACCTTTGATCCATCCACCGCAATTAGTGAAAATATTATTACTGCATCCAATCATGGATTTTCTGATAATGATGTTGTCCAATATACGATTGGTGGTGGAACTCAGATCACTGGTATCGACTCTAGAGGTCTGTATTTTGTAGAAAAAATTACTGATAATACTCTTGCCCTGAGCACATCCAAGGATGGAAGTAGAATTTCAATCTCTGCAGGTGCTGGATCGACACACAAACTTAGTAGTGTAATTGGAGCATTTACTGACGCTGGTGATCCAAGTACAATTTTCGTAAAAACTCAAACGAAAAACCCACTCTCAACGAGTTTCCCTGTTTATATGTTTGGAACCAGGGATGGTGTTGCTGATGACGCATACAATATCAAGAATGTTCTTAATGACACCACTGTATCCGTAGCAGCAACTTCTCAGGTAGAAGAACAAACACTTCAGGTTTATGTTGCTGCTGCTGGCACTGGTATTGTCACCGCTATTTCTGGAGCACCATTCTACTTTGTTGACCATGGATTTAAGAATGGTCAGATGGTTGTTTATGAACCAGAGTTGAACGACTTTGGAACTGGTGCTGGAAACACAGCACTTGAAAGTAATGGAACTGGTCTTAGAGCAGGTGATGTTTACTTTGTATTTGCTAAGGGTCAGAACTATTTCTCACTTTCTGAATCATCATCTGATGCCGAAGCTGGAACTGTTATTGACTTGACAGATGCTGCTCATGGTACGAAAGAAGAGTTCCATCAATTTAAGTTTAAGCACGTTAGTGGTCTGAAGCAGGGAACTGGTACAATTGGTATCTCTACAGTTGCTAGACAGTCAACTATTGAAGGAACTGGAACTAAATTCCTTGCTGATGTTAAAATTGGTGATGAGATTATCATCTACGATACCTCTGGTTCATTCTCTGCCACCACTCCAGGAGACATAGATAATAATGGAAGAAGAGGAACTAATGATGCTATTCGCGAAAATGCCAGAAACGCCACCAATGACTACATTACCTTCGGAAATGGAAATACTGCTGGAGCACCAAATGCAGCAAATGGTGGAGCATGGGTTGTAGGAGAACCATTTGAATATATAGGGGTGAACCAAGGAAATAATACTAATAGATCTAGAGATTATATTGGTAGAAGATTAAATCAAGCGTCCAAATACAATAATGATACTGCTGGATTTGATGGAACCACTCAAACCAACGCATTTCATTATGTTCATACAGTCGCTGCTAATGGACAACAGATTAGAATATCTACAAACCCAGGGTTGAATGATCGAGTTGATGTAACTAGCACTACCATTAAAAGTAATAGAAGTAGAGTTAGAAGAAGAGTTATTGATGCTCGTCAAGATCTTCTCTTTATTCCTAACCATGGATTTAGTTCTGGTGACACGGTTAGCTATACTGTAGTTTCCGATGGCAGTGCGATCGGTGGATTGACCAAACTAAAAGATTATGAGGTTGTCAAATACACTAACTCTACTTTTGGTCTTCTTCATGTTGCTGGTCAGGGAACTGGAACTGCTGGAACTGAAGTAGCCTTGGTGCAGAACGATGGACATTCAACGGTAGATGGTGATCATAAGTTCACTGTTACTGGTGCCACTGCTGGTGTTAGATATGAAAGAGAAATTACTGCTGTGGCATCTGATACTGTTGCTACGATTAACGCAGAAATTTCTGCTGGTTTGGCAACTGGTAATACTTTCTTTATTCCGACCCGATTTGTTCCAAGATCTGAGGGTTATGCACAGCATAGACCTTATGATGGTGGCATGGAAATTGCTACCAACCAACCCTTTAAGGGTGCTCAGATGATTCGTCAGACCAGAAAGTATTTCAGATACCAGTCTGGTAAAGGTCTGCAAATCAGTTTTGCTGTTAACTTTAAACCACCCTCGGATATTGACCTTATTGGATATCCAAGACAGGCAGTTTCTGAGGCAGTTCCTGGTTCTGGAACTACTACTTTGCTTCAACTGGAATCCACTGTCGGTTTTGGAACCACTGGTGTCGTAAAAATTGATAGTGAAGAATTCTACTACACTGGAATCAATAGTCTTGGATTAACCATTGCTGCTAGAGCACAAAATGGCACATCTGAAGCAGCACACACGGCTGGAACAAAAGCATTTGGAATCTCTTCTGAATCTATGGGTGGTGTTGGTGTTGGTAGTTTCTTCAGAGGACTTGTAGAATTTAAGTTCCCACATGGAATCTCATCTACATCTGATTATGCAATGCCATCAATTGTGACCATTGGTGCTACTGTAGCAACTGGAGATAATGTTTATGGTGGTGGTGCTGAACTGCCAGTTATTGAGATTCATGATACAAGAACTCTGTCAGTTTCTCTTGGCACATCAGAGGCTGCACAACTCACTGCTAGTGGTCTTGTTAGATCTTATGTTCCTTCTTGGACGGGTTCTTCACTTAGAGCAGGAATGTATGACTTCCAAAATGGAATGTTCTTTGAATATGACGGAGGCACTCTCTATTTCGTAAGAAGAAATTCTACTGTCAAACTGTCTGGTAAGGTAACTGGAACTAAGGGTTCTAATGTTATTGGCGGAACAGAGACTAGATTCACTGAGCAACTTAAAATTGGAGATCAGGTTGTTCTTCGTGGAACAACTTACAAGATTCAAAATGTTAACTCAGATACTGAGATTGAGGTTACTCCAGAATTTAGAAGTGAAAGCACTGGTGGTATTGTTCCAATCAAAACTCAGGAACTTAGAGTTGCTCAAAGTGAGTGGAATATTGATAAGATGGATGGAACTGGTCCGTCTGGTTACACTCTGGATCTCTCAAGAATTCAGATGGCATACATTGACTACTCCTGGTATGGTGCTGGTGCTATTAGATTCGGATTCAAAGATTTGAATGGTAAGGTTAAGTATGCTCATAGAATGATTCATAACAACAATGAAGTCATCGCATACTTCCGTTCTGGTAACTTACCCACCAGATATGAAGTTGAGAATACTTCCTCTTCTAACTATGCTCCAAGACTCGCACACTGGGGTGTATCTGTAATCATGGATGGTGAGTTTGAAGATGATCAAGCATATCTGTTCAACAAAACTTCAAGAAAGATCTTCCCAACTGGTGAGCAGGATGCTGCGACCACAGTTAACACTTTCTTCGGTGTTTTGGACGAGCCACTTGATGCTTCTGAGACACAAATTGACATCAGAACCAACCAGTCTCCAAACTTCTTCGATTCTGTAGACAATACTTATACAATGTTCGTTGATAGTGAGCAGATTACATTTAATTCTATCTCCTTCCGAAATTCATTTAGTGGTGGTGGCGGACTTCTCAATAAGAGATATAGACTGAATGGATCTACTAGAGGTGCTAATTCCACCAGTGCTGCTACTCATTCTGACAGAGCATCGATTGAACTATCAAACTCAGCAAACATTGGTGGATCTATCTCTGCGTTTGAGGGCATCGAATTCCCAATTCTTTCTGTTAGACTCGCCCCTTCAGTTGACTCTGGTATCCCAGGTCTGTTTGGACAAAGAGACATCATCAACAGAATGCAGATGCAACTTCAGAGAATTGACATGGTGGCAAGTAAAGAGTGTTCTGTTGACCTCAGACTTAACTCTAGACTTGGAAACTCTTTTGAAGACTTCCAAAGCAATGACCTTCCATCAATTTCACAGTTCCTCCTACATAATGTGTCTGGTTCTGACGTTGTTAGAGGTGGTGACAAGATCTTTGGTATCAACCTTGACACCAACCGAGTTTCTTCTGACCTAACCTCTCTTGCACCACTTGGTAACTCTATTGTTGGTGGAGACTTGACATTCCCTGAAGGACCTGATATTCTTACAGTTGTCGCTAAGATTGACGTTGAAGACTGGACTATTGGTACGGATTACATTTACTGCACTCTAAACTGGACTGAATCTCAAGCATAATGGAACATTTTACTTGGAATAATGGTTATGAAATCGACAAACTGGAAATTCAAGGAACCTATGATCAATTCATAGGTTCCTATGTTTGTGATGAAATTCTGCCCGTATGTGATACCATCATAGAAAATATGGATTTTTGTGAGATGGTGGGTCTCACAAGAAAAAGAAAGGGACTTAAAACTGAGGTTGAAGATGAACAATTTCATCTTCATCAGAAAGGATATCACCTTCCAGATCCAGAGATGAATGCCCTTGAAAAATATGATTGTGCCGAAGCATTTTTAAATGTATGCAACAGAGAATATATTTCATACATTAACGGATGTAAGCATTTCTATTCTCAAAAATTCGACATCATAAAAGATTATGATCTCAACATTTATGGAGTGAAGATTCAAAAAATCAAAGCAGGGCAGGGATTTCATGGATGGCACGCTGAGGCTTCAGTAAGAGATGTTGGTCAAAGATGTTTGACCTTCATGACATATTTGAATGATGATTTTGAAGGTGGAGAGACTGAGTTTCTCTATCAAAAGAAGAGAGTGAAACCAGTAAAAGGCAAGACATTAGTTTGGCCTGCAGGATTTGACCACACTCATCGAGGAGGATTAGTTCTGGAAGGCACTAAATATATTGCTACAGGATGGTTTGAGTTTGGTTTTGACTAAATAGTAAAAGAATAACTCACGTCTTGGGGGGACAGTGAACCTCAATGGGAATCCAGAAGAATTTTGTCGTTAAAAATGGATTAGAGGTTGGAACCAATCTCATCTTTGCCCAAGACGGACAGGTAGGTATTGGAAGTACGATTCCAGAAGCTACGTTCGACGTAACGGGATCGTTAAATGCTGACTTTGCCACAAACGCCTCATTAAATGTAACTGGTATTGCCACCATTCTTGATGGTGAAGCGACACTTTGGGAAGTGCTGGGTTCTGACGGTCAGTCAGGATTCAGCACTTTTTGGTCTCAGAATGTAGTTGGTTTCTCTTCGATTCAGGAACTTAGAGTCGTTGGAATCTCTACATTTGAGGATCAAGTAAGGATTGTTGGCATTACAACAATCGTCAACAATAATCTCCACGTTGGTGCTGGTGGAACTGTATTCCACACTAGCACTGCTGGTTTTGTTGGTATCAATACTGACTCACCAGAATATCTGTTAGACGTTAGATCTAGCGGCACAGGTGTTACGGCACTGTATGTTAAGGGTGATGTTACCATCACTGGAGACCTGAAGGTTGATGACCTTCAGTTTGATGATCTCGATGCACAAGATGCAAACATTGTAGGATTCGTCACTGTTGGTGGCGGTGCTGCAAGTCTTGGTGGTCAGACACATCTCCATGTCATTGGCATTTCGTCAATGCAGAATCTGAGAGTTGTTGGATTTACAACTCTTGGTGCTGGTGGTTCTGATGAAGATGGTCAGACTCATCTGCATGTTATTGGTATCACATCAACCAAGAATCTGGATGTTACTGGATTCGGCACGGTTCATAATCAATTCCGTACTAGAACAGCAATCTCCACTGACTTGAGTGTCACTGGAGTTGGTACAATCCAAGAACTGAGGGTTACTGGATTCTCCACTGTTCAAGAAAACCTGAATGTTCAGGGCATCACATCAACTGGAAACCTGAACATTGTAGGACAAACAACCTCCTACAATATTGAAGCATCAGGTTTTGGTACAGTCTTCAATCAGTTCAGATCAAGAAGTGCGATCTCTACAGATTTACATGTATCTGGTGTTGGTACGATCAATGAACTGAGAGTCACGGGATTCTCCACTGTTCAGGATGATTTACATGTTCTTGGTATTACATCCACGAAGAATCTGGATGTTACTGGATTTGGAACTGTCCACAATCAATTACGTTCCCGCACTGCCATCTCCACTGACTTAAATGTCTCTGGAGTTGGTACGATTCAAGAGCTTCGTGTTACAGGATTCACGACTGTTCAACAGAATCTCAATATTCAGGGAATTACATCTACAGGCAACCTGAATATTGTTGGTCAGACCACATCATATAATATCGAAGCATCAGGTTTCGGTACAGTCTTCAATCAGTTCAGATCAAGAAGTGCTGTATCAACTGACCTGTATGTATCTGGTGTTGGTACGATTCAGGAACTCAGAGTTACTGGATTCACCACAGTCCAAGAGAATTTAAATATCCAGGGAATTACCTCTACTGGTAATCTCAACATCGTAGGACAGACAACCTCATATAACATTGAGGCATCTGGATTTGGTACTGTATTCAATCAGTTCCGTGCCAGATCTGGTGTATTCACTGACACCTATACCTCTGGTATTTCCACCGTTGGTTCTAAACTTCATGTTGGCGTTAGTGGAACTGCCTTCAGAGCAGAAGTTGACGGTGTAACTGGACTTGGAAGCATCGGTATTAACACCGATAATGCACAATATTCACTCCATGTTGCATCTGCATCCACTGAAGGAACGGTTGTTGCTTACATTGAAGGTGATCTCCAGGTATCTGGTGACATCATTGCCGATGATATTACTCTTGATGATGTCACTCTCCAGGATGTCAACATCACTGGATTCACTACCATTGGACATAATCTGAATGTTCTTGGTATTACTTCTGTTGGCAACTTGAATGTTGTAGGACAGACTACTACCAGAAACTTTGCTGCTTCTGGTTTCGCAACTGTCTTCAATCAACTCAGATCCAGAACTGCTATCTCCACTGATTTGAATGTCTCTGGAGTTGGTACAATCCAGGAGCTTCGTGTTACTGGA
>Ga0181591_10000714_pt1 | contig 27252 bp, 30 predicted proteins | sample 071ome_33_FD_133757 | JGI IMG/M metagenome (GOLD analysis project Ga0181591, IMG submission 133757) | Coastal salt marsh microbial communities from the Groves Creek Marsh, Skidaway Island, Georgia - 071412AT metaG (megahit assembly) | ecosystem: Environmental > Aquatic > Marine > Intertidal...
CGAGGCGCGCGGCGGCAGCGGGCCGGTCAATATCCTGACCCATTGCAATGCGGGCTGGCTGGCGACCGTGGACTGGGGTACGGCGCTGGCGCCGATCTACAAGGCCCATGATGCAGGCATCCCCGTCCATGTGTGGGCCGACGAGACGCGGCCGCGCAACCAGGGCGCAGCGCTGACGGCATGGGAACTCGGCCGGCACGGGGTCTCCCACGCGGTGGTGGCGGACAATGCGGGCGGGCATCTCATGCAACACGGCATGGTCGATCTGTGCATCACCGGCACGGACCGAACCACGGCGTCGGGCGATGTGGCGAACAAGATCGGGACCTATCTGAAGGCGCTGGCCGCGCATGACAACGATGTGCCGTTTTATGTGGGTCTGCCGTCGCCAACCATCGACTGGACCATCGACGATGGCGTGCGCGACATCCCCATCGAGCAGCGCGACCAGCACGAGGTGACGCATATCTCCGGCAAGGCGGCGGACGGCGAGATTGTGTCCGTGCAGCTCACGCCGGACGGCTCGCCCGCCGGCAACTACGCCTTCGACGTGACGCCGGCGCGTCTCGTAACCGGTCTGATCACCGAGCGCGGTGTGTGCGCCGCCAGCCGCGAGGGACTGGCGGGGCTGTTTCCGGAATTCGCCTAGCGCGGCGTCGCGTCGCCGCCTTCGAGGATCACGAGCTCGTTCGTCGCCACACCCTCGGCGCGCCGGTGGGAGGCCGCCTCGACATATTCGGGCGAGTTGAAACATTTCTCGGCAGCTTCCATGGAATCGAATTCCACGACGATGAAACGCTCATAGATCGTCTCCCCTTCGAGCACCTTGTACTCGCCGCCGCGCCCCAGGGCCCTGCCGCCGTATTTCTGCAGGATACCGGGCACCTGGTCGGTGTAGCGCTTGTAGGCGACAGGGTCGTTGATCTTCGCGCGGGCAAGCCAGTAGGCGGGCATGGTCAATCTCTCGGGTCTGGAGTGGTGGCCGCGAGGCCGGCCGGTCAGTCGTTGCTAGCGAGTGGCGGCAGGGAGGTCAAATAGGTCGCGATCGCGCGCCGGTCCTCGTCGCTGAGCTTGCCGGTGTTTTCCTCGATCACATCGGTCATGGCCCCGCCGAGGAAGTCCCCGTCGGGCAGCATGCCGATTTCCAGCGCGGCGACGATCTCGTCCTCGCTCCACTCGCCGATGCCGTCCGACCCTGGCGTAATGTTCGGCACCGCATCGCCTTCAGGACCGTTCCTGTTGCCCGACAGGGCGCGTTCGCTGTCCACAACACCCAGGATGTTCCGGGGCGAGTGGCACTCCCCGCAGTGTCCGGGGCCGTTCACGAGATAGGCACCGCGGTTCCACGCCTCGGACTTGGTCGGATCGGGCTCAAAGCGGTCGCCGTCGAAGAACAGGAGCTTCCAGCCGAACATGCTCATGCGGATATTGAACGGGAAGGGCAGGTCATGGTCGCGCACCTCGTTGCGCACCGCCGGCACCGTTTCGAGATAGGCCTTGAGGTCGAGGAGGTCCTCGTCGCTCATGCGTGCGTAGGAGGTGTAGGGGAAGGTCGGGTAGTAGTGGTCCCCCTCCGGCGATATGCCTTCGCGCATGGCGCGCAGGAAATCTTCATCGCTCCAGCCGCCGATGCCGGTCTCGGCGTCCGGCGTGATGTTGGGCGTGAAGAACGACCCGAAATCGGTTTTCAATTCGCGTCCGCCCGCCAGGAACGCGCCGTCCTTTTCCACCGTGTGGCAGGAGGCGCAGCCGGCCGAGGCAAATACATACGCGCCGTGCTCCGCGTCGGCGGCCCGTACCGGCCCTGCCAGGACAAGTGCCGGCAGAACTAGGATTGGCAGGAAACGAAGCGTCTGGCGCATGGCGGACCTCGATCCGGAAAAGAAATCGCCCGGCACACGGGCCGGGCGATTCTTTCAGGCTTATGGCTGTGAAGTCTAGGACTTCTCGGCGCGATAGACCTTGTGGCAACCGCCGCAGGTGGCGCCGATTGAGCCGACTACCGCTTTCGGGTCACTTGCCAGGCTGCCGCCCATGGCGTCGCTCGCGACCTTGTTGGCCGCGGCAGCCGTCTCGGCAGCCTTGGCATTGAAGTCATCCATATTCGTCCAGATTTCCGGCTTTGCGCGGGAATCCGCAGGAACTGCGTTGACCTTGAACATTGCCGGGATGTTGTCGGCGATGGCGGCAATCTCCTTCGCCGCCGCAGCAGCGTCGGCATTATTGCCCGCGCCGACCGCGGCTCCGAGCTTCTTCATCGCGCCGCCCATCGACTTCATCGCCGCGTTGCGTTCCTTGTAAGCATGGCCGGCGGCTGAAGCGACATCGCTGCCGGACGTCCCGAAGGCAACGCCGACCGCGACGGCGATCGCCGCGAGCGTGCCGAATTTGAGTGTCTTTCGAACCGAAACCATTTTTGTCTCCCTGTTCCCCGCCTCATCGGGTGACGCCCGGCAGGTTGCCGCGCGCGCGCGTATCCAGCCGGACAACCCACTGGATTTCCATCATAAAATCATTTTCCTCACGGGAACGTGAACGAAAACGACAAAAAGAATCTCCGCGCAATGAAATCGGGAATAAATGGCGCGCGTCACTGTTAACGTGCACGTGTGGTTTTGTCCGGAACGCGCAGGAGATGGACCCATGACACCACTTCGAGTCGCTATCACAGCCCTCGCATTGGGCGCCATCGCAGGCGCGCAGGCACACGCCGATCAGCGTGAAACGCCGGTTACGGTGGTCGAGCTTTTCACCTCCCAGAGCTGCTATTCCTGCCCGCCGGCGGAGGCATATCTGGGCGAACTGGCCGCGCGCGACGATATCGTCGCCCTGGAATACCACGTCGATTACTGGGACAAGCTGAACTACGGCAGTCACGGCCGCTGGAAAGACGTCTGGTCCAAACCAGAGATGACCGCGCGCCAGCGCGACTACAATGCGGAGCTTCGCAACACGCGCAGCGTCTATACACCGCAGATGGTGGTCGATGGGCGCAGCGAGGCTGTCGGCTCACGCGAGCGAGAAGTCGATAACCTCATCACGCAGGCGCGCCGCGACGGTTCGCCACGCGTTGCGGTCTATCTGGACCGGCGCGCGGGAAGCGGCCTCGATATATCGGTCTCGGGGGCTGGCGGCGAAAAGGCCGATGTCTGGCTTGTGACCTTCGTGCGGGAGCACACCACCAAGGTGCTGCGCGGGGAGAATCACGGAAAGTCGCTCACCAACCACAACATCGTTCGCGACATTCGCCGCGTCGGTGCATGGGACGGAACCGCTGCCGGAATCGCGGTGGAAGACCTGAGCCTGGAAGACGGGCAGGGATGTGCGGTGCTCGTGCAGGACGGGGCGACGGGCCCGGTGCTGGGCGCGGCCTACTGCCCGGCCGGAGCGGGCGGCGCGGCCTCCTGAGGACACCGGGCCGGAAGAACCTCAGCCTGCCTTACGGGCAAAGTTCTCCGCGCCGAGGGTGCGCAGATTGTCCTCGTTTTCCACGAACCACGCATAGGTCCGTTCGACACCCTCGCGCAGGCTGATCCCTGATTTCCAGCCGAGTGCGTTCAGCCGGGTGACATCGACCAGCTTGCGCGGCGTGCCGTCGGGCTTCGAGGTGTCGTACACAAACTCCCCGTCGAAACCGACCACATCGGCCACCAGCCTGGCGAAGTCGGTGATCGTGATATCGTCGCCGACGCCAATGTTTACGAAATCCTCGCCGGAATAGTTGCGCATCAGGAAGATGCAGGCATCCGCCATGTCGTCGGCGAACATGATCTCGCGGCGTGGTGTGCCCGTGCCCCAGATCGTCACGGTGTCGGCGCCCGAGACCCTGGCGTCGTGCATCTTGCGGATCAGCGCGGCGACCATGTGCGAGGTCTCGTAGTCGAAATTGTCGCCGATGCCGAACAGGTTGGTGGGCTGCAAGCTGATCGCATCGAAGCCGTACTGGCGCCGATAGGCCTGGCACATCTTGATGCCCGCGATCTTGGCAATGGCGTACCACTGGTTGGTTTCCTCCAGCGGCCCGGTCAGCATGTACTCTTCCTTCATCGGCTGTGGCGCCTCGCGCGGCATGATGCAGGTGGAACCCAGGAACAACAGCTTCTTCGCGCCGGACCGGTAGGCCGTGTCGATCAGGTTGGTCTGGATCATCAGGTTGCCGGCGATAAAATCCGCCGGGTACTCGTTGTTGGCCTGAATCCCGCCAACAATGGCCGCCGCGTCGAACACATAGTCCGGTTTTTCTGCGGCGAAGAAGTCGCGGACGGCGGACTGTTCCATCAGGTCCAGCTCGCTGCGCGTGCGCGTGACGATGTTCGCGAACCCTTGGGCGGTGAGCTGGCGCACCAGCGCCTGTCCGACGAGCCCACGGTGTCCGGCCACATAGATTTTCGCGTTGGTGTCCATGGTGACGTCCTGTTCGCGCGCTATTTCACGTATTTCCGGAACTCGGGTTTGCGGCGTTCCTGGAACGCCCGCCCGCCTTCCTTCGATTCCTCGGTCCCGTAGTACAGCTTCAGGGCCTCGAAGCCCATCGCCCCGATCCCCTTGATGTGGTCGGTGTCGATGTTGAAGGAGCGTTTGGCGATGGCCAGCGCGGTGGGGCTCTTGTCCATCAGGTCCGCGCACCAGCGCGCGACTTCCGCGTCGAGGTCACGGTCCGGGACGACGGCGTTGGCCAACCCCATGTCGAGTGCCTCGCGCGCCGTGTACTGGCGGCACATGTACCAGATTTCCCGTGCCTTCTTCTCGCCGACGATCCGCGCCAGATAGGCCGTTCCGAAACCGGGATCGACCGAGCCCATGCTCGGGCCCACCTGCCCGAAGATCGCGTTGTCGCTGGCGATGGTCAGGTCGCAGACGGTGGCAATGACGTTGCCGCCGCCGATGGCGTAACCGCGCACCTTGGCGATGACGGGCTTGGGCACGTCGCGGATCAGGCCCTGGAATTCCTCGATAGGGATGCCGATGGTGCCGCGGCGGCTGCCATAGCCCTCGGTCTCCTTGTTCTCCACCGACTGGTCGCCGCCGGACGAGAAGGCCCGGCTGCCCGCGCCGGTGATGACGATCACGCCGATGGACTTGTCCCAGCCCGCGTCCTGGATCGCGTCGATCATCTCCTCGATGGTCTGGCCACGGAAGGCGTTCAGCCGGTCCGGCCGGTTGATGGTGATCGTCGCGACACCGTCAGCCTGGTCGTAAAGGATGTCTTCGTAGGTCATGTCGGTTCTGGTCCTTTTGGGACTGGAGGAGGAATTGGTGTTGGGCTATCGGGTCGCAAAGATCTTATAGGTGAGTGCCTCGAGGTCCGTGTTCGTGGCCGCGGCAGGTGTGAAGCTGCGGCCGTCCTGCTTCAGGCTCGCGATAAAGGCGAGCATCGTGTCCTTGAGGATTGCCGTATCGGCGGGGGTGTACATGCAGACCGTGACACGCAGGGAACGCTTGGCGCCCGCCTTGATGTCCGGGTTGTCCCATTCGTCGAAGATGCGCAGCCCGACAATGCACTGGCGCGTGTCGCGCGGCATGGTGGCAAAACGCAATGTCGGCGACAAGCTTCCGAACTTCGTTTCCGCATCTGATCCGCCGAGACGCTTGTTCAGGGCCGCCACCGCTTTCCGGAACGCGGGCTCGAAGGTCTGCTGGGTGATGAAGGGCTGGTCCCGGCGCTCGTAATACATCGTCAGCGACGGGCCCTTGGGATTGCTGCGCCGGTCGCTCCAGCTTTCCGTGTATCGACCGCCGCCCTTCTTGCGCATCACCTCGTAGTTTTCCGGTTTATCGACCGAAAACTGGCTCTCGCTGACCTTGATGGGCGTGAACTCTGCCTGCGCGAAGGCGGGGGCGAACCACAAAATGGCACCCGTAAACACCAGCAAACGAACAGATGCGCGGAACAGACTCACGGGTGGTTCCCTTTCAAGCCGTGGTGCAGGCCCCTATTGTGGCCCGGAAGCAGCGAGACGGATAGATGCCCGATTTTTACAGACCCGACCTTGGCCTCAACCCGGACGACCCGTTCGCACGCGATGCGGACGGCAGGCTGGTGCGCCGGTCCTTCTGGCTCGATATGAGCGACCGTTCGATCGTCATGGCGATGACACAGGGTGTCGGCGCGAACCTGGCCAATGAACACAAGCGTGCGCACCTGGCCGACATCGGGCGGGCACACCTTGAGGATCAGGTGTGCGTGCAGGAAATCCTGCCGCCCGAGGCCTAGACCGGGACTATTTCAGCGGCGAGAAGCTCGACGGGATCAGCATCGTCGAGGTCATTTCCTCCAGGAATTCGCGCCCCTTGCTCGCGAAGTCGATCCACGCCTGCTCCCTGGCCACGCCCGCGCGGGCCTCGTCGCGTTCCTGCAGGGTCTTGTAGGCCCACAGGTGGCAGACCTCGTTGGGGTTCGGCCCCTCGGTGATCCAGGCGCAGACATTCTTCGAGTACTTCTCGCGCACCGGCATCACGCTGAGGAAATTGTCCATCCACTGTTTCGCGGTACCCGGGCGGACCCGGTAGTTGCGGAACTCGTAGAAGTTTCCTCCGCTGGCGGGCGGGGTGATGTCGCGCTGCGCGGTCATGAAGCGCGTTTCCTGACGCACCAGCAGCGGGCGCAGGCGCGGGACGTATTCCTTCGTCCAGCCCTCGACCTTGCCGAGTTCGGTACGCAGGCGCGCGCGCTCCTCGAAGCTGTCGTAACGCCACAGATGCATCACCTGATTGAGCGGGCCGATCTCTGTGTACCAGTAGCCTTCCAGCACGCCGTAGTCGTCGCCGCGGACCTTGCGGCCCACTTCCTCATTGGCCTTCAGCACATCGGGAATGGCGCCGGGTTTGGCGGTATAGGTGCGCAGTTCGTGGATCATGATTTCCCCCTCAGCGTGTTTGTTATTTGCGGGCAGCCTGCGCCGCGCGGACGGCGCGGGCAAGTGTCGGCGTGCAGAATTGTTCGTGGACCGGCGAAGCCTGTCAGGCGGTCACGGGCTCGTGGATGTTCGCGCCGCCGGCGGCCGTGAAGGCTTCACGGGCCGTCGCGGTCTCGCCCGCATCCAATGTCTGGACCCAGCAGATCAGGCCGCCATCACGGACACTTTCCTGCATGTGTTCGCGCCAGTCTTCATCGACATGCTCGTTGAGCAGCTCCTCGACCGAGAGCTGGGTCCTGGCCGATGCGCCCGTGGCGACACCGACCGGCCCGCCGACGGCATAGGCCGCGGTGGCCGCGCCGATCTCCGTCAGCACGGCGACGGTCTCGCCGATGAAGTCAATGGCCTCGGAAATGGCGGAGCGCGTGCCAAGGGATTCGCGTGGCGTGCCGGGGTCGTCCGTCATCTCCGCGACCGGCGGGACGTGACCGAACCGGTCCACGATGGCGTCGTGACCGGCGAGCACGCTGATGCGGTCGCTCGATATGCCCGATGCCAGCAGGGCTTCGAGCGCGGCAAGGAACTTGTCGGTGGTATCGAAGGTCGCGACGATGGTGGTGGCAGACTGGCTCATGGGTATCCCTCTGGTTTGTCCGGAGTTTACTCCACGCGGGCCGATGTCTCCATGGCCGGGCCGGTTTTTCCGGCCGCTTCGGCTGTGACCACATAGCGCAGCGGGCCGTTCGCCGTGACGGCCTCGAACGGGTAGCAGGTAACCAGAGATGCCACGCTTCGCTCCGGCGTGTCCGTGAACCGGGCGGTGCGGGCATCGACGATCTCCCGTGACGTGACCCGGTAGTGAACGACCTCACCGTCCGTGCGTTGAATCTCGACGGCATCGCCGGGTTTGAGGTCGCGCAGGAACGCGAAATGCGTGTCGCGGTGACCTGAGACAATGCTGTGTCCAAGTTCCCCCGGCGGTGCGGTCCCGGCGAGATGTGCGGGGCCGAATGCCAGCGTCCGTCCGCTGGCGCCCGCCAGAACGATCTGGTCGATGCCCAGGCGCGGCACGCCAAGGCGTGCAACGGGCGCTGAGTCGGCCCAGGGCCAGGGACGGGTCTCTTTCTCCTTGGCGCCGTCCAGCCGGGCCGCCCAGGCCTGTTCCAGCAGGACCTGGGCGAGCGCGGCCTTGCCGTGGATCCAGGCCGCGCCGCCGAGTTGCCACAGGCCGAAGCCGAGCAACCCGGCGGCGACTGCCAGGGAGGCCAGGCGCACAGGTGATGTTTGCCCGGTCATGGAGGCTCAACCCGTCCGGCGGCGCGCCACGAGAATGAGCCCCAGTGCCGCGAGGATCGCGAGCAGTCCGGCAAGCGCCATGCCGGTCGCCGGTGTCGCCGTGGTCGGCAGGCCGATCGTTCTCCGGAACGCGGCGCTCTGCGCCACGTCCTGCGGCAAGGGGGCCATCTGGACGGCGTTGGCCATCTTTGAGTTGAACACCTTGCCGAAGTTCATACCGTCGGGGAGGTTGCGATCGATCTCCCGTTGTTCGAGCGGTGCGCCATCCGGCCGCGCGATCTCTTCCTCATCGACGGCGACAAGGCTGGTGAACGCGGTGACAAGGCGATAGGCCAGCGCTGTCTTGATAACGCGTGCACGGATGGCTTCATGCTCTCCGGGTCCGAAGGTTCCGGGCGCGCGAAGCTCCGCGATCTTGCTGCGCGCCCACAGCGCTGCCGGGCCCTCGCTTTGGCGGGCATCGGCAAGTTCGATGGTTCGGCTCCAGGTCTCGCCGTCGCGCTCCCCGGTGATGGTGAAGCGGCCTGCGGCTTTTTCGAGCCCCGGCAGGCGGGTGGCGAAGGTGATCGGCTCGCCGAAGTACAAATCCGGGATGCGCGCCGGATAGGTTTCCGGCACTGCCTCGCCGGGAATGTCCCAGGCGATACGCAGATCCGTCATCGCCGGGCGTTCCAGCTTGCGCAGCAGGGCGGTGACCTTCTCATCCAGTTCGCGGGGGTCGTCGATATAGGTGAAGGTGCCGCGCCCGGCTTCGGCGGCGCGGCGCATGAAAAAGCTGTTGGGCGCAGGACCGATGCCGACCGTGAACAGGCGCGCGTCGCCCAGTCGCTTATCGATCAGTTCGAACAGATCGCGCTCGTTGCTGACGGCGCCGTCGGTCAGGAAGACCACCTGCATCAGTCGTTTGGTGTCGCGCGGACTGTTGAACGCGAGTTCCAGCGCATGCCGCATCTCCGTGCCGCCATCGGCTTCCAGTGCGTCCAGCGCCTCGAAGGCCCGGGTGACGTATTTTTCGTTGGCCGGCCGCAGCCCGTTGAACAGGGGCGCGGCGAGATTGTCGAACGCGATCAGGTTGAACCGTGCGTCCTCTCCGAGACGGGCGATGGCCAGGCGGATCGCCTGCTTCGCCTGGGCGATGGCGGGCCCGTGCATGGAGCCCGACTTGTCGAGGATGAACACAACATCACGCGGGCGCGTGCTGGCAGGGGCGTCCGTCTCGTGCGGCGGCAGGACGGACACAACGACATGGGAGGCATCGGCGACCGTCTCTGTGAAGATGCCGACCTCCGGGGCCGTTCCGGCCACCGGCGTCCAGTTCAGGACGAAATCCTGATCCGCCGGCACGCTGCCGTCCGCGAGTGTGACGATGGCGCGGGAATCCCCGTCACGAGCGATGGCGATCTTGTGATTGGGCGAGGACAACGCGTTCAGGGGCACACCCGCATCGAGCAGGACGGCCAGCGAGATCGGGTTGATCTTCCCGGCGGCCGGGTTGCGCACCGGGCCGAAGATGTCGCGATCGCGCACCTTGGGGGGCGACGTGGTGCCTTCGGCGTGAGAAATGCGCTGCAACAGCGGCCAGCGGTCCTCGCGCGGCGGCGGCGGGACGGCCACAAGGTTGACGCCACCCGGCGTGTATCGCGGGGCGACGACCAGCGGGAACCGGTAGCTGTAGGCTCCGTCGGCGTAGCGGGCGCGGTCCTGATACTCGATCTCCACGACGATCTCGGCCCCCGGCGCGATGTTGGCGACGCTGGTCGAGAACACGTTGGGCCGCGCGCTCGACAGCAGGGATGCATGACGTCCGGCGTCGGCGGCTTCGCGGAAGACACGCTCGGCTTCCTGTTTCTCCAGAATGCGCCCTTCGACCTTGCGGTCGCCGATATGCATGGTCAGCCGGTCCACCGCCGGGCCTTCGGGCAGCGGGAAGACATAGACGCCCTCCATCCACACGCTGGTCGGGTTGCGAAAGCGCTGGCGGACATTGACCCGGGCGACTTCGCCCGAGATGTCGATGACGACATCCGACGCAACCGTCGGGGCGGCGAAGACGTCCTCGTTGACGACGGACTTGAAAAACAGCCCCGCGGGGGCGTCCGCCGCGGCAACGGAACTGTCCGCGCGCGCGACGGCGACGAGAGAGATGAGCAGCGCCAGCGACAGGACGAAGCCTGCGGCGATCGTCGAAACGGAAATGCTGCTGCGCCGGCCGGGCGCTGTCCGCTCGCTGATGACGGAGGGGCGAAAAGCGGTGTGATTCATCGTGCGGTGTCCCGTGTTGTGTTGTTCGGGTGACCGCATGAAGCGCGCCAAGCAGGGCGCGCATGGTTCGCAAACGGGGCGATTTGTTGATTTGTGCTAGTGGCCCGCTGCGCGTGACAGGACGGCCGGGAAATCGTCCGGCAGGGTGTCGCCGCGCCAGGCGACATGGTGGTCCGGCCGGATCAGCGCGAAGTTCCGCGCGTACTGTTCACGCACCTTCGCATCGTCGATCCGCACGACCGTGCAGGGGATGGACGAGGTGCCCGCGATATTGCCCGGTACGTCTTCGCCGGACAGGTTCAGCAGGGTGAACCCCAACGCGAACCGGTCGGACAGGGCCTCGCCATCGGCCAGCCAGGCATGCGGCGCGCGGCCGCCGGGCACGCTGCTGGGGACATATTCGAATGGCGAATCCTCCGGCGGCTCTGCGCCATCGGAGTGGATCAACGTTGAGCCGTCATAGCGCGCGCCGAGCTGGATGCCGAGCGAGCGGAACTCTTCGGTGAATGTCGCCAGATGCGCGCCGATGCGGGCCCGCGCCGCTGCGCCGTCCTCCGTTTCGTCTTCCAGTTCATCTGGAATTTCGAGCCCCGCGACCGCGCTGGCGAAGCGGTGGGACATGGACGTGTTGCGAATTCCGATGGGACGGCGCTCGGCCTCATAGGTGTCGAGCAGGGACGGCGGTGCCCAGCCCTGGACGGCGCCGGCGAGTTTCCAGGCCAGGTTCGCGGTGTCATCGACGCCGGTGTTCATGCCGAAGCCGCCGGTGGGCGTGAACAGGTGGACGGAATCGCCCGCCATCAGGACGCGCCCGGCCTGATAACGGTCGGCGACCAGCGCCAGGCCCGCCATCCACGCCTTGACCGACAGCACCTCGACAGGGATGTCCGCGCCGACCGTGGCAAGGAAGTGCGCCGCCGCATTGACGGTGGTCTCGTCCTCGCCCGGCGGCATGCGCGTCAGGACCACGTACTCGCCCTTCGCGTCGAGGGTCGCGATGCTGGATCGCGCATCTTCGTTGACCGTCCAGTAATGCCAGCTCGGCGCGCAGGTCATGATGTTGAGCAGTTTGGGTGCCCGCACATAGGTGGACAGCATGCGCCCGCGCATGAAGGTCTCGTCCTCGCCGCCCTTGCCGCCGTAGCCGATGCCCAGCGCCTGACGCACCGTCGAGCGTGCGCCGTCGCAGCCGACCAGCCAGTCGCAGCGCAGTTCGAACCGATGGCCGTCGGACAGCCGCTCCACGGTGGCGTGCACGCCGTCATCGTCCTGTTCGAAGTCTATCAGCCGGTGGCCGAAGCGCAGAACGACCGAAGGTAGGGCTTCGGCCCGGCGTTTCAGGATCGGCTCGATATAGAAGAAGTTGGCGCGGTGGATCGGCTCGGGCGTCGCTGCGGTGTGTTCCGGCACGGAGAGTTTCTGGGTTGTGGACGGCATCGGCAGACGCGCCAGTTCCCAGCCCGCGAAGCGGGTGACATAGACCACGTCGGTCGCGTGATCCTCGGGCAGACCGGCGGCGCGGATCTCTTCGGCCAGTCCCAGGCGGCGATAGTGTTCCATCGTCCGCGAGTTGAGCGAGTTGCCCTGGGGGTGCGTCGCCGTGGCCGGGCCGTTATTGATGAGGATGCAATCCACGCCCCAGGTGCCGAGTTCCACGGCCAGCGTCAGCCCGACCATGCCGCCGCCGACGATCAGGACCGGTGTGTGTTCGATTTCCATGTCCGGCTTTCCTTCCCCCGGGATCGCGATTCTGCGCGAAAGGCGTTATTCAAAGCGGTAGCGAAACATCTCAGGGGGAGCAAGCCATGGCGCATTGGGTTCGGTTCGAGAAGGGCGGCGATGTCGGGTTCGGGATACTCGACGGCGACAACATCTCCATCCATGACGGCGACCTGTTCGCCGGCGCGGCTGAGACCGGCGTGACGGTCGCGCTGGCCGATGTCACACTGCTGACGCCGTGCGTGCCGGGGAAGATGATCGCGCTGTGGAACAACTCCCGATCCGCCGCCGAGAAGCAGGGGCTGGAGAAACCGGAATATCCCCTGTTCTTCCTGAAGCCGTCCTCGAGCTTCCTCGCACCGGGCGGCGCGATCCTGAAACCCGCCAGCTATGACGGGCGGGTGATCTATGAGGCCGAGCTGGGCATCGTCATCGGCAAGTCCTGCAGCAATGTCGATGAGGCTGGCGCGGCGGACGCGATCTTCGGCTACACCTGCGTCAACGACGTCACGGCCATGCAGTTGCTCGACGCCGACCCGTCCTTCCCCCAATGGGCGCGCGCGAAGGGCTTCGACACCTTCGGGGCGTTCGGGCCGGCCATCGTGACGGACACCGATGTGTCCGGCAGCGCGATCCGGGCGGAGCTGAATGGCCGTGAGCGTCAGAACTACCCCGTCTCCGACCTGTTCATGCAGCCCGCCGAAATCGTCGCGCGCCTGTCGGAATCGATGACGCTGGAGCCCGGCGACCTGATTGCCTGCGGCACCGGCCCCGGCGCGCTGCCCATGAAGCCGGGAGCGGCCATCGACATCATCATCGACGGCATCGGCACCCTGTCGAACACCTATGAAGACCCGGCGGCGGAGAGTTGATGGGATGAGCGAACGGTTCGAACCCTTAGATCCCGCCCGCCTGCCTGCCGACGCACGCGCGGTCTATGACCGCATCATGTCGGAGCGCGGCTACATTCCGGGTCCTTACCTGTTCTGGCTGGCCGCCCCGGGCTTCACCGACCGGATCGAGCCGGTCGAGGAATACCTGCGCTATGGCGTGTCGCTGGGCGAGCGGCAGGTAGAGGTGATCACCCTCGTTGTCGCCAAGCACTGGCGTGCCCGGTATGTCTGGACCTCTCACGGGCCTTCGGCGGAAAAGGTGGGCGTCGATCCGGCGGTGGTTGAGGCGATCCGCAGCGGCGCGGAGCCGGACTTCGACAATGAAGACGAGCGGGTCTGCTACGAAGCGTCGAAGGCCCTGGTCGATGGGCGCGGGCTCGACGACGCGCTGTGGGCGCGCACGGTTGCCGCCATCAGAGAGCGGGGCCTTAGCGAGTTGCTCGGCCTGATCGGCCTCTACACGTCTGTCTGCCTGACAATGGTCGCGTACCGGATGCCCACCAAGTACGGCGAGCCCGATCCGCTTCCCTAGTGGCTTGTCCTAGAGCGACTTGGGAAGTTTGCTTTCCTCGACGCTTGGCGGCTCGGCCCGCGTCTCGCCTTCGACGTTCAGATAGTTCTGCGTCAGGTACCAGTCGCGGTAATCCTGGAACCGCACCGGCTTGAACTGCGGCGGGTTTTCCGGGCTGACGCAACTCGGAAGCGGATCCGCCACCGTGTCCCAGGTCGGATTGTAGAAGAAGGCCAGAGAATAGCGGTCAGACTTCGGCGGAACCACGCGGTGCGGCGTGGCCATGAAACGGCCGTTGCTCCACCGGTTCAGGAATTCCCCGGTGTTCACGATGATCGCGCCCTCGATATTATCGACAGACAGCCATTCACCGTTGGTCTTGCGGATCTGCAGGCCCGGCACGTCCACGACCGGCAGCAGCGTCAGAAATCCGTGATCGCGGTGCGGCGCGATGCCGAACTGGTTGTCCTCCGCGCCAACGGCCGGATAGTGCTGGTTGCGGGTGGTCCAGACCGGATCGTCGAACAGGCCGTCGAAATGGTCCGCAGGCATGTCCAGTGCGCGGGCATAGACGGGCAGAAGGGTCCGGCCGAGGTCTTCCATCGTCTGGTAGTACTCGAGCATCTCCTCTTTCCAGCCCGGGACGAGGCTTTCGTCAGGCCAGTGATTGGGGCCGTGGGACATCAGCCCGGCCTTGATCGCCGGATGGTCGGCGGGGCGCTCGCGCACGATGCGCAGCATTTCATTCAGGTCGGGCTTGGTGTTCTCGTTCACCGTGGAGGACACATAGATCGTGGATTTCGGCGGCACGTAGTTGGGCATTGCGCGCTTGACGTCATCGGGGAGATCGAAGAAGCGCACAAGGTTGGCGTGGGCCCGCTTGATCAGGTCGCGCGGGACGCCGTGATTGACGATGAACAGGAAACCGACGTTTTCCTGCGCGTAGCGCAACTCATCCGCGAGGCGTTCAAGGGCGCCGTCTTCCCCGGCGAGGTAGGGGCCGAGATCGAGGATCGGAATCTCTTCGCCCGCGAGGGTTTCGGGAAGGATGACTTCGGCGTGCGACATGGCTTCAACCCCGGTTTGATTATCGGAAAAACTGTACGACGGATTCCGCCGGTGATGAAGGCTTGGCGCCGAAACATCTCACAATCTGAATGCATAAAAATTATGCAATAAAAACTTGCTGATTAAAAAATAGGCTGATGATCTGCGCGCCATTTAGGCACCACGTCAATAATCTGTAAAAGATTCAAAGCCTTCCGGCTGTCGTGGCTTCTGGCACGCGGATTGCGATGGCTTTTGCGGCGCAACAATGCCCGCAAAACCATGCCCTCAAACGGAGGCTTTAGAGCATGAAATCAGCAATCAAGACATTCGCAGCAGTCGGCGCAGTCGTCGGCTCGCTTGCGTTTTCAGGGACGGCAGCGATGGCTCAGGCCACCGACACGATCAAGGTCGGCATCCTGCATTCGCTCTCGGGGACAATGGCGATCAGTGAAACCGCACTGAAAGACGTCATGCTGTACCTGATCGATGAGCAGAACAAGGCCGGCGGCCTTCTCGGCAAGCAGCTCGAGCCGGTGATCGTCGATCCCGCTTCGGACTGGCCGCTGTTCGCGGAAAAGGCGCGTGAACTGATCGAGCAGAAGAACGTCGATGTGGTGTTCGGCTGCTGGACCTCGGTGTCGCGCAAGTCGGTCCTGCCCGTGTTCGAGGAGCTGAACAGCATGCTCTTCTATCCGGGGCAGTATGAGGGTGAAGAATCCTCGCGGAACATCTTCTACACGGGCGCCGCGCCGAACCAGCAGGCGATCCCGGCTGTCGAGTACCTGATGAGCGAAGACGGCGGCAGCGTGAAGCGCTGGGTGCTGGCCGGTACGGACTATGTGTATCCGCGCACGACCAACAAGATTCTGGAGTCCTTCCTCAAGGCCAAGGGCGTTGCTGCAGAAGACATCATGATCAACTACACGCCGTTCGGTCATTCCGACTGGCAGACGATCGTCTCTGACATCAAGGAGTTCGCGTCGGCCGGTAAGAAGACCGCGGTTGTGTCCACCATCAACGGTGACGCGAACGTGCCGTTCTACAAGGAGCTGGGTAACCAGGGCATCAAGGCCGAGGACATTCCGGTCGTGGCCTTCTCCGTGGGTGAAGAGGAACTGGCCGGTATCGACACCGAGCCGCTGGTCGGCCACCTCGCCGCGTGGAACTACTTCATGAGCGTCGATACGCCCGAGAACGCGGCCGTCATCGAGAAGTGGCACAAGTTCATCGGCAGCGATTCACGTGTCTTCAACGACCCGATGGAAGCGCACTACATCGGCTTCAAGATGTGGGTGCAGGCGGTTGAGCAGGCCGGCACGACCGATGTCGATGCGGTCCGCCAGGCGATGTACGGCCAGGAGGTCAAGAACCTGACCGGCGGTGTCGCGGTGATGAACACCAACCACCACCTGTCCAAGCCGGTTCTGATCGGTGAAATCCAGGGTGACGGCCAGTTCGCCACCGTCTGGGAGACCGACGGCGTTGTCGTTGGCGATGCGTGGAGCGATTTCATCCCCGAAAGCGCGAAGCTCACCGCCGACTGGACCTATCCCTGGGTCTGCGGCAACTGCGAGAAGCCGAAGTACCTCACCAACTAAGGCGTATGCGGTAAATCCCCGCCGTCCGATCCAACCCGGACGGCGGGGATACTCCAAACAATAAGAACGACCGCAAAAAACAGGACCGATACGCCATGTCAGATAGTTTCAAGGTCGGCGCACGAAGCAGCCGGGCGATTCTTCGTCTCATCTTCCTGACAGCCGCACTCCTTTTCCTTCCCCAGGTTTCCGTCCAGGCGCAGAGCAACGACGCCGCGTTTGCCGAAGCCGTCGCCGCGCTCAATGCGCGCAGTTTTTCCGCCAAGGGCGCTGCCGTCGAAAAGCTCGCCGGCCTGGGTGATCCTCGCGCCATTCCCGTGCTCGAAGCGCTCGGTGACGGCAGCCTGTACACCCTCAAGGGCGAAGACACGGTTGTGATCGCCGAGCGGCAGGGCCGCATCTATACCGCCTCTGATCCGGTGACCGGTCAGACCCTCGGTGAGAAATCGAGTGGCGACCTCAAGAAGATCGTGGCCAACAACAAGCTGCGCGGCCAGATCCGCGGCGCGCTCGGCCAGCTGGCGCTGACCAGCAGCGATCCCGATCTGCGCCTGCAGGCCGTCCAGAACATCATCGCCAGCCCGTCCGAGGACTCGCTTGCGACGCTCAAGCAGGCGCGCGAACGCGAGGCCGAGGACAATATCCGCGCGAGGATCGATATCGCGATTGCCACGATGGAGCTTGAGGCCGCCGACCCGGCGATACGCCGCGCGGCGGTGGCGCAACTGGCCGACAGCACCGATCCAGATATCAAGTCCTTGCTGGAGCGCCGCCTGCTGGACAGCGGCGAGACCGACCCGGAAATTCGTGCCATCGTCGAGAAGGCGGTCGATGACATCAACGACCGGCTGGCGCTGTTCGGGCTGGCGGAAGACCTGATTTTCGGTATCAGCCTCGGTTCCGTCCTTCTGCTGGCGGCCATCGGGCTGGCCATCACCTTCGGCGTGATGGGCGTTATCAACATGGCGCATGGCGAAATGATCATGCTGGGCGCCTACACGACCTTCGTGGTGCAGGAGATTTTCCGCTCCACAATGCCGCCCGATGCCTTCGGCTTCTACCTGCTGGCGGCCATCCCGGCGGCCTTCGTGGTGGCGGCCGCCTTCGGCGTGCTGATCGAACGCGGCTGCATCCGCTTCCTCTATGGGCGCCCGCTGGAAACACTTCTCGCGACCTGGGGCGTCAGCCTGATCCTGCAGCAGCTCGTTCGATCCCTGTTCGGCGCTAACAACCGTGAGGTCGCCAATCCCGACTGGATCGCCGGCGCGATCTCCATCGGCGGCGGTGTCTCGGTGACGGTTAACCGGGTTTATATCGTGCTGTTCTGTATAGCGGTGGTCGCGGCCCTCGCGGCCTTCATCCGTTACAGCCGTTTCGGCCTGCAAATGCGCGCGGTCACCCAGAACCGGTCGATGGCGTCCGCAATGGGCATCCGCACCGGCCAGATCGACGCGCTGACCTTCGCGCTGGGCTCTGGTATCGCCGGCGTCGCGGGCGTGGCGCTCAGCCAGATTTCCAATGTCAGCCCGAACCTCGGTCAGAACTTCATTGTCGATAGTTTCATGGTCGTGGTGTTCGGCGGTGTGGGAAGCCTATGGGGCACGATTGTCGGCGCCTTCGGCCTCGGCATTGTGAACAAGTTCCTTGAGCCGGTGTCCGGCGCGATCCTCGGCAAGGTGGTCGTGCTGGTCATCATCATCCTGTTCATCCAGAAACGCCCGCGCGGTCTGTTCGCCCTGAAGGGGCGGGCGGCCGAGGCCTGAGCGGAGAGGGACCATGGGACCGATCTCGAAACGCCTGGCCACTCTGGAAACCAAGAGCGGCTGGTCTGTCATCCTGGGGCTGATGGTGTTCGCGCTGTTCGCCGTGCCAGTGCTGAACCTGGCCGTGCCGCCGGATTCCTTCTTCCACATGTCCACCTTCTGGGTGGCGACGCTAGGCAAGTATCTGTGCTTTGCGATGCTGGCCCTGTCGCTCGACCTGATCTGGGGCTATGCGGGCATCCTGAGCCTGGGCCATGGGGCGTTCTTCGGGCTGGGCGGATATGCGATGGGCATGTACCTGATGCGCCAGATCGGCGAACGGGGTGTCTATGGCAATCCCGACCTGCCCGACTTCATGGTGTTCCTGAACTGGGACTCGCTGCCCTGGTACTGGTACGGCTTTGACCAGTTCTGGTTTGCCATCGCGATGGTGGTTGTAGTGCCTGGCGTGCTGGCCTTCGTGTTCGGCTGGCTGGCCTTTCGTTCGCGCATCACCGGCGTCTATTTCTCGATCATCACACAGGCGATGGTCTTCGCCTTCATGCTGGCTTTCTTCCGCAATGAGACGGGCTTCGGCGGCAACAACGGGCTGACCGACTTCAAGGACATCCTGGGCTACGACCTGTCGAAGGACAGCACCAAGGTCGGCCTCTACGTCGTCTCCGCCATCGCGCTGCTGATCATCTATCTGATCTGCCGTGCGGTGGTGACGTCGAAGCTCGGCCGCCTGCTGATCGCTGTGCGCGACGCCGAAAGCCGGGTGCGTTTCCTGGGTTACTCGGTCACCAACGCCAAGCTGTTCGTGTTCACACTGTCGGCGGTTCTCGCGGGTATCGCAGGCGCGCTCTATGTGCCGCAGGTGGGCATCATCAATCCGAGCGAGTTCACCCCGGCTAAATCCATCGAGATGGCCATCTGGGTCGCCGTCGGCGGCCGCGGGACCCTGTTCGGCGCGATCGCCGGTGCCTTCGCCGTCAACGGCGCGCGAACCTACCTGACAGGCGTGGCGCCGGAGATCTGGCTGTTTTTCCTCGGAGCGTTGTTCATCCTCGTGACGCTGGCGATGCCGAAGGGGCTTGTCGGTGTGTATCGCTCCATTGTCTCCGGGTCGGCGCGCGACACCGTGAAAAGGAGGCTCCGCCGTGTCGATGCCTGATACAGCAGATACCGCTGCGCTCGCGCCTGAAGTGCCCGACGCCAAGCCTGCGGGAACCATCCTCTATCTCGAAGGCGTGTCGGTCAGCTTCGACGGCTTCAAGGCGTTGAACAGCCTGAACCTGATTATCAAGCGCGGCGAACTGCGCGCGATCATCGGGCCGAACGGCGCCGGCAAGACCACCATGATGGATATCGTCACCGGCAAGACCCGGCCCGACACGGGGCGCGTCATCTTCGGTGACGACACCAACCTGACCCTGATGGACGAAGCCGATATCGCCAATCTGGGGATCGGTCGCAAGTTCCAGAAGCCGACGGTGTTCGAGAACCTGACGGTGTTCGAGAACCTCTACCTGGCGCTGCGTTCGGACCGCAGCATCCGGGAGACGCTGTTCGCGTCCCTGCGCGGAGAGCAGCGCGACCGGATCGACGCGACACTCAAGACCATCCGGCTCGATATGCGCGAAGACGATCTGGCAGGCGATCTCAGCCACGGGCAGAAGCAGTGGCTGGAGATCGGAATGCTGCTGGCGCAGGAGCCCGAACTGATGCTGCTCGATGAGCCGGTGGCCGGCATGAGCGACGCGGAAACCGAGCAGACCTCGATCCTGCTGGAGGAAATCTCCAAGGACCGATCGATCGTCGTGGTCGAACACGACATGGAGTTCGTCCACGACCTCAACTGCGTGGTGACCGTGCTGCACGAAGGCACGGTGATCGCCGAGGGGCCAATGGACGCGGTCCAGGCGGACCCGCGCGTCATCGAAGTCTATCTGGGGCGCTGAACGATGCTGGTGGCAAAAGACATCGACCTCTACTACGGCGCGAGCCACATCCTGCGCGGTGCGCATGTCGGCGCGGAGCGCGGCAAGATCACCTGCCTGCTGGGGCGCAACGGTGTGGGCAAGACCTCGCTGCTGCGCGGCGTGACCGGACACACCCCGATCCGCCGGGGCACCATCGAATGGGATGGGAACAGTATCGAGAAGCTGCCGCCGCACGCCCGTGCGCGGCGCGGCATCGCCTATGTGCCCCAGGGACGCGACATTTTTGGTCAGCTCACGGTCGAGGAGAATCTGGAAACCGGTTTCGCCTGTCTGCCGCGCAGCGAGGCCCGGGTGCCGGACGAGGTGTTCGAGCTGTTCCCGGTCCTTAAGGACATGCTCAAGCGGCGCGGTGGCGATCTGTCCGGCGGACAGCAGCAGCAGCTCGCGATTGGCCGCGCGCTGGTCACACGTCCGCAGCTTCTGGTGCTCGATGAGCCGACCGAAGGTATACAGCCCTCGATCATCAAGGATATCGAGCGCGTGATCCGCCTGCTGGCGGACCGGGGCGATATGGCGATCCTGCTGGTCGAGCAGTACTACGAGTTCGCCCGCGATCTCGCGGACAATGTCGCCGTGATGGACCGCGGGGAAATCGTCCTGTCCGGGCCGATTGCCGATTTGGCCGAATCCGAAATCCGGCGTCACCTTACGGTCTAGAAGTGAGGGGCAGGAGGCGGGCATGGTGGCAGGACGGGCAGAGGTCGAATTCGACTGCCGCGACGGGCACACGAGGCTGGCCGGGCTCGACCAGTCCGATCCCCTCCGTATCCTGTTTCCGCAAGTCGCGGCGGATGAGCCCATGACCGGCGCGCTGGTGACCACATCGGGCGGGCTGGTGGGTGGCGATCACCTGACCATCGGGGTCAGGGGCGGTCCGCAGACAGCGTCACGGATCGTCGGACAGGCGGCGGAGAAGATTTACCGGACGGCTGCGCAGGACGTGACCATCGAGGTTACGCTCGATGCCTCGGAAGGCGCGTGGCTGGAATGGTTGCCCCAGGAAACCATCCTGTTCGAAGATTCGCGCATGCGCCGCCGCACGCGTGCGGAGGTCGGCCCGGGCGCGCGCATGATGGCCGGCGAGGCCATCGTATTCGGGCGCACTGCCATGGGTGAGCGTATGTCTCGGGGACTGGTCCGTGACGCCTGGGAAATCTACCGCGATGGCCGGCTTGTCTGGGCGGACGCGCTGCATCTCGATGGCGACATCGGGGCGCAGCTGGATTCGCCCGCCGGATTCGACGGTGCCCATGCCTATGCGAGCCTCGTCTATGTGGCCGACGACGCGTCGGAGCGGTTGGCGGTCGCGCGCGAACTGCTGGACGCCATCGGGCTGTCGGCGGCGACCCTGGCGGCGGCCACGTGCATGGGCGACGTCCTGATCGTGCGCTGGATCGGCCGGGAAGGACGCATCCTGCGCGATGCCTATGGGGCGTTCTGGGCGGGGTTTCGAAATCGTATCGCGGGGTATCCGGAACGGATGCCGCGCCTGTGGCACATGTGAACCGATGCTTCGCGTGACGGCGGACCGGGAGGGACGATCATGAACCTGACACCCAGGGAAAAGGACAAGCTTCTCGTCGCGATGGCGGCGGAAGTGGCGCGCAAGCGTCGCGAACGGGGGGTAAAGCTCAACTACCCCGAGGCGATTGCGCTGATCTCCGACTATGTGGTCGAGGGCGCGCGCGACGGGCGCAGCGTCGCCGACCTGATGCGCGACGGTGCGACGGTTCTGACCCGCGACCACGTGATGGACGGGATCGCCGAGATGATCCACGACATCCAGGTCGAGGCGACCTTTCCCGACGGCACGAAGCTCGTGACCGTCCACAACCCGATCCGTTGAGGCGCGCGATGATCCCCGGAGAAATCCTCACCGCCGACGGCGAGATCGTTCTTAACGAAGGCCGCGAGACCAAGACGGTCGTGGTTGCCAACACCGGTGACCGGCCGGTGCAGGTCGGCTCCCACTATCACTTCTTCGAGGTCAATGGGGCGCTCGAGTTCGACCGCGCCGCCGCGCGCGGCTTCCGCCTCGACATTCCGGCCGGGACCGCCGTGCGGTTCGAGCCCGGTCAGGAACGTGAGGTCACGCTGGTGGCCTATGCAGGCGACGGCATCGTCTATGGCTTCAACGGCGCCGTGAATGGCGCACTGGGGGGCTGAGCGATGGCCTACAGCATCGACCGCGCCAGCTACGCCACCATGTTCGGCCCGACAACTGGCGACCGGGTACGGCTCGCGGACACCGACCTGATTATCGAGGTCGAGCGCGACCACACCACCTATGGCGAGGAGGTGAAGTTCGGCGGTGGCAAGGTGATCCGCGACGGCATGGGCCAGTCACAGAAAAGCCGGGCCGAGGGCGCCGTGGACACCGTCATCACCAATGCCCTGATCGTCGATCACTGGGGGATCGTGAAGGCCGATATCGGCATCCGCGACGGGCGGATCGTGGGGATCGGCAAGGCCGGCAATCCCGATGTGCAGCCAGGCGTGGATATCATTGTGGGGCCTGGCACCGAGGCGATCGCCGGCGAAGGTCGGATCGTCACGGCGGGCGGCATCGACGCGCACATCCATTGGATCAGCCCGCAGCAGATCGATGACGCCATCTATTCCGGTGTGACGACGATGCTGGGCGGTGGCACCGGCCCGGCCGAAGGGACCAACGCAACTACCTGTACGCCCGGCCCATGGCACATCGGCCGGATGTTGCAGGCGGCAGAAGGCTTCCCGGTCAACCTCGGCTTTTTCGGTAAGGGCAACGCGACCCTGCCTGCGGCGCTGATCGAGCAGGTCAACGCCGGTGTGTGCGGCCTGAAGCTGCACGAGGATTGGGGCACGACCCCGGCGGCTATCGATGCCTGTCTGTCGGTGGCGGAAGAACTTGACGTTCAGGTTGCGATTCACACAGACACCCTGAACGAGTCCGGGTTCGTCGAGAACACCGTCGCGGCCTTCAAGGGGCGTACGATCCATGCCTTCCACACCGAAGGCGCGGGCGGCGGTCATGCGCCGGACATCATCAAGCTGTGCGGCGAGGCCAATGTCCTGCCGTCCTCGACCAACCCGACGCGGCCCTACACCGTGAACACGGTGGACGAGCATCTCGATATGCTCATGGTCTGCCACCATCTGGATTCACGCATTCCTGAGGACGTTGCCTTTGCGGAGAGCCGCATCCGGCGCGAGACTATCGCGGCGGAAGATATCCTCCACGATATCGGTGCGTTCTCGATGATCGCGTCCGACAGTCAGGCCATGGGCCGGGTGGGCGAGGTCATCATCCGGACCTGGCAGACCGCCGACAAGATGAAGAAGCAGCGCGGCGCGCTGCCGGAGGAGGCCGGCGACAACGACAACATGCGCGTGCGCCGCTACATCGCGAAGTACACGATCAACCCGGCCATCGCCCATGGCATCTCCAGCCATGTGGGTTCCATCGAGGTCGGCAAGCTGGCCGATATCGTGCTGTGGAAGCCGATGTTCTTCGGTGTGAAGCCGGATCTCGTCCTGAAATGCGGCAGCATCGCCGCCGCGGCGATGGGCGATCCGAACGCGTCGATCCCGACACCGCAGCCGGTCCACTACCGGCCCATGTTCGCCAGCTTCGGGCGTTCCCAGACAGCCAGCGCGGTGAACTTCGTGTCGGCGGCAGCCGCGAATGCAGGGGTGGGAGAGGCGCTGGGTCTGTCGAAGGAGCTGATCGGTATTTCGGGCGCCCGCAGCGTGACCAAGGCCGACATGATCCTCAATGACGCGACCCCGAAGATGGAGGTTGATCCGGAAACCTATGAAGTGCGCGCCGACGGCGAACTCCTGACCTGCGAGCCCGCGGCCGAACTGCCGCTGGCGCAGCGGTACTTCCTGTTCTGATGCTCGGGCGCGCGACATATGTGGCCGGGCCCGGTGAGTGGCCCGAAGCAGAAGAGAAAGGCCGTGTGGTCCTGGACTACGAGGATCGGTATCGCCGGCGGGTTCGGCTGCTGGCGGAATGCGGCAAGGCCGTCCAACTCGACCTCGACGAGGTGACACGCCTGTCGGACGGTGACGGACTGGCGCTGGAAGAAGGCGGGTTTGTGCGCGTCGTTGCGGCGGAAGAGCCGGTCGCAGATCTCCGCTGCCGGGGTCTGGTCGAGACGGCGCGGATCGCCTGGCATGTGGGTAACCGGCATGTTCCCATCCAGGTGCTGGACGACGGCACGCTGCGCATCCGTCACGACCATGTCATTGAGGCGATGGCGGAAAGTCTCGGTGCCAGTGTCACGCGGCTCAAGGCGCCCTTCTCGCCGGAACCGGGCGCCTACAAGGGCGCGAACGGAAAGGCATTCCACACACACGATGCGGACGGGCATGGACATCATCACGGACATTGAGGGGGTGGCGCCCCGGGCCGTGGGAGCCGACCGGCCGCTCGGCGGGCAGGGCTTGGTTCAGTTGCTGGCGTGGCTGTCACCGTCATTCCCGGTGGGCGCCTTCAGCTATTCGCATGGCATCGAGTACGCGGTGGAGACCGGCCGTGTCACGGACCGCGGGACCTTGCAGGACTGGATTGCCGCGCTTGTGAGCTTCGGCTCCGGACGTGTCGATGCGGCTCTGTTCCTCGCGGCGCATGAAGCCCTTGCAGAACAGGACGATGCGCTTCTCGAATGGGTGCTGGAGCGCGGGGACGCGCTGCGGGCGACGCGGGAGTTCGGCGTAGAGACGGAAGGGCAGGGCGCGGCGTTTCTGACGGCTGTCGCGCGCGCCTGGCCCCATCCGGAACTCGACCGGGTGAAGGCCTTCGCTGCAAGTCTGGCACGCCCGGTGGTCTATCCCGCCGCCGTCGGTGCCGCGGCGGCGGCGCACGGACTGGGCCGTCGTGACGCGCTGTCCGGCTATCTGCATGCGTTCGCGGCAAACCTCGTCTCGGCGGGTGTGCGTCTCGTTCCGCTCGGCCAGAGCGACGGGTTGCAGGTTATCGCCGGGCTTGAACCGGTGCTTCTCGATGCCGTCGCGGTTGCGCTGGCGCGTTCACGTGACGATCTGGGCTCGGCGACCGTCCTGTCGGACTGGGCGTCGGCTTCACATGAAACTCAATACACGAGGCTATTTCGATCATGAGCAAACCCTTCCGCGTTGGAATCGGCGGGCCCGTGGGCACCGGCAAGACGGCCCTGATGGATGCGTTGTGCAAGGCGCTTCGCGACGACTACGACATCGCCGCGATCACAAACGACATCTACACGGAGGAGGACGCGCAGTTCCTGACCCGTTCGGGGGCGCTTCCGCCCGAGCGGATCAAGGGGGTGGAGACAGGCGGTTGCCCGCACACGGCCATCCGCGAAGATGCCTCGATCAACCTGTCGGCGATTGCGGATCTGTCAGTGCAGTTTCCCGACCTCGATATCGTTCTGGTGGAATCGGGTGGCGATAACCTGGCCGCGACTTTCTCGCCGGAACTGGCCGACATCACGATCTATGTCATCGACGTTTCGGCGGGGGACAAGATTCCGCGCAAGGGCGGGCCGGGCATCACGCGCTCGGATCTGCTGGTGATCAACAAGATCGATCTGGCGCCGCTGGTCGGCGCGGATCTCGACGTGATGGACCGGGATTCCCGCAGGATGCGTGGCGAGCGGCCCTTCCTCTTCACGAATCTCAAGGCGGGTGTTGGACTGGAGGACGTTGTCGGCTTCATTCTGGCGATGGGTGGCTTCGCCGACACCCGAAACGCCAATCCGGATGCTGACACTGTGCGGGCCGCTGAATAGGTTGCCCGATCCGACCCTATGACAGGAGAAATTCGATGAAACCGCTGGGTTTGATTTCGGCACTGAGCACGCTGCTGGTGAGCGGCATGGCGCAGGCCCATGAAACGGGTGTCTATCACGCGCATGACGGCACGGTGGGGCATCCGGTCTTCGGCGTGGACCACCTGATTGTTCTGCTGGCCGTGGGCGCCGTTATTGGTTACGCGCTCTGGCGTTCACGCTAGGCGCTAACGCTCCCCGAGCCGCATGCGCATGTGTTCGGCCAGCTTGTCGATCGAGGCGAAGAACGCCCTGAGTTCCTCCGGCTCCAGCACGGACATGATCTCCTGCTGCCGCAAGAGACTCCGCTTGCGCGATCCGTTGAAAAGTTTCTGACCTTTATCGCTTAGCGCCAGCAGCAGACGACGACCGTCCTCCTGGTCCGGTGTGCGCGACAGCAGGCCATCCTTTTCGAGTTCGACGACGACACGGCTGATCTGTCCCTTGTTCATCTGGGTCAGGTCGGTCAGTTCGCGGAGCGATATGTGGGGGTAATTCCCCAGGACGGCCAGAGCGCGATACTTCGGGAGCGACATGTTCCAGTTTTTCGCCGCGTAGTGTGCGGCATCGCGATTGAGCATCTGGGAAAGGATGATGACCCGGTAGGTGAGGTAGTTCTGAAGTTCCAAAGTCTCGCCGTCGGGTCCGGAAGGGAAAGCACTAATCGTATGCGTTCTCTCAAATGGTAAGTTTGCTGACTTATTCTCGTGCCGGTGCAAATCTACTGCGCGGATATTTGGCGAGAAGCATTCCCCGATTGTCCTGATCAATCAACTATCCGGAACCTGCCCGGCCTGCACGCGGAACCGGGTGCGGTGCGCCGACCGGCGGATGCGGGGCCCGGTTTCCCGGGGTTGATATGAAACCGGGTCCCGCGAGGGGACCCGGTGATGACGTTTCTGTGAGGCCGGCGATCAGCCCCAGAGTTTCCTGGAGGCGATCTCCGCACCCTCCGCCATCGAGCGGAATTTGCCGAGAACCACACTTGGGTGGACACCCTTCCGGCCGGCGTAGGTGCCGAAGCCGCAATCACTGCTGGCGATGACGCGCTCTCGCCCGACAACATCGGCATACTGGCAGATCCGCTGGGCGACCAGTTCCGGGTGTTCCACGAAATTGGTGGTGGAATCGATCACGCCCGGGATCAGGACTTTGTCGTCCGGAATGTTCGTTTCCTTCCAGTCCTGCCACTCATGGGCGTGCCGGGGGTTGGCCCCTTCAAAGAGGATGCCGGCCGGCCGCGCCTTGGCGAGGAGGTCGAACAGCTTCTTGATCGGAATGTCGTGGGTGTGCGGACCTGGATAGTTCAGCCAGCAGATGTGCATCCGCATCGCCTCAGGCGGAATGTCGCTGGTTGCGGCATTGAGCGCCTCGATGCTCTTCTCGGCATCGGCAAGAAACTCCGCGTCATCCATCTTCTGGTAGTCGGTGTGCCGTGCCCCGGCGAGGTCGGGACAATCGACCTGCAGGACAAAGCCGGCCTCGTGGATCGCGTTGTACTCGGGGCGCAGCGCCTCGATCAG
>Ga0181591_10000718_pt1 | contig 27196 bp, 16 predicted proteins | sample 071ome_33_FD_133757 | JGI IMG/M metagenome (GOLD analysis project Ga0181591, IMG submission 133757) | Coastal salt marsh microbial communities from the Groves Creek Marsh, Skidaway Island, Georgia - 071412AT metaG (megahit assembly) | ecosystem: Environmental > Aquatic > Marine > Intertidal...
GATCCCTTTGACTTCTGGGGTGGTGCTAACTTCAAACTGAAGGCAAAGAACGTTGCTGGTTATCGCAACTATGACTCTTCTGAGTTTGCCCGTCCTGATGCACTGCTGGACGATGATGATGCTATGGAAGCAATCTGGAAGAAGGAATACTCCCTGGCAGAACTCGTTGCTGCTGACCAGTTCAAGGACTACGATGCTCTGAAGAAGCGTCTTGACTATGTTCTGGGTGTCCGTGGTGTGCCCAAGATGCAGGACCAGGAAACCGTAGAGATGGAAGAGTCCTGGGATCGTGAGCGTCGTGGTGAGTCTGCACCCGAGGTTCCCCAGTCTATGAAGGATGAACTGAGCAGTCTTTCTTCGAGTTCTTCTGATGATGAGGATGATGATGCTCTATCTTACTTCGCCCGCCTTGCCGAAGAATGACTTTCATTTCTAAATATTGAAGGCATACAGGGAGTTTTATACTCCCTGTTCCCAAAATAATATTTGGACTAGAACGTCATGAGCAACAACGACTCTTCAAACTCTCAAGGATCTGCATCCACCCCGATACTTAGTAGAGAGAGTATAATATCACTTCTTGGTTCTTTTCAAAGGAGATTGAGGGACTTAGAAAAAATACAGAAGTCAAAGCAATCATCTAATACGCTGATAGCGACTATTATAACAGCACAAGTTGTGGGGTTTGCAATTTTAAGTACTGTGGTCTATCAGAATCAAAGAAAGATTTCTAATTTAAAGACCGAACAAAGTATTCCAGAGATTTTTGTTCAGAACAACTGACTATTTTCTACCTTAGCAAGTTTACTATTGATAAATTCTGTACTCTTGCTATATGCCATCAATACTCTCATATCATTGATGAATTGTTGGAGATAGTCTGGTCTTAAAATAGAAATTGATCTTTTATCTTCATTTATTCTATTTTCATATTCGTAATTACTAACACCAACTACAGGACTGACAGGATTTACAGTATCGGTCCAAACTTCATCTTCAAATCCCCTGATGATTCTATATTGTGTAGAATGTACTCCATCGGGGGAATTTATTGTAAATCCTTCATCTACAATTTTACCAGCAGGAAGCACTAATCTACCATTTTGGTCTCTGACCTCCACAGTTTCCCAATGATGAACATCATTTACATTCTCAACACCATATTTTTCTTCAACATATTCTATTAAGTCATAATTTGATAATGGCCATTGTGCCTGAACATTTACAATATCTGCTGTCAATAAAACTACCCAATCATAAGTAGCGGACCCATAATACTCTTCTGCTATCATATCTGGTCTAGCATACTCAGTTATTTGGATTTTCAAGAAAGTATTACTAATATCTTTAATCCAGTCAAATAATTTTACTCTACGGAATAAATTTTTGACCATAATATATTCTTTCGATGTTCCCTTACTAAGTAAGGGTGAAAGGTATTCTAAGTCTGGTAGTTCTCTGAAATAAGTCATTTTAGTAACCTAATCCTTTTTCGCCAAGTCCTTCTTCATACTCTTCCGCATAAACTGGGAACAGTTCTTTAAATGTAAGATTCATTGTTGTATGAACAGGTTGACCCTTTTCATACGTCATATAAGTTCCTGATCCAGTATAATTTAGCGACATATCAGTCAAAGCACACAATTTAAAGCAATTCAGATATTCATGTTGTTGTGTTCCTTTCATGAAAGTTAACTGAAACACATCTGGAGATTTGATAAAGAGGTTTTCTTGACCAGATTTTTTAGCAGACATGTGCTTTTTAAAATCTCTAATTATTTTTTTAACTTCTTCTGCCTCTTCTCGACTTCTTGGAGCAAAATTGAAAGGGAATGAAAAAGTTCTCAAAGAGACTCCTTGGAAGAGAAGTTCTAAATTAGTTTGCAGTATTTGTCCTGTTGCCCTTGTAACAACAGATTGAGGACTTATATTACCACCAATACCGCCAGAAGCCATTCCTGTTACATATGAAAGTAATGCAGATCGTGCAGAGTCATCCTTAGTAAGACCTGCCACCGCATTTTTAAGAGCTTCATAAGTATTTTGAATTTCACCTGAGATTACACCTTCTCCCAAACTATATGCGGCTGCTCCAAGAGGACCAATTCGATCATCACCCCAACCCAAAGAATTACTATCTTGCAAATTTTGTGGCATAGGCAAATATATTGTCGCCTTTAAACTTTGTTTACTTTTAGATTGTGATGGCGGATTTAATAATTTTTGAGCTGATTGGTCTGAATTAAATCCCCCATATTCCAATTCTTTAATTTGTATTCTAAGATAATCCCTACCATTTTGTTTTTCATCTTCGGTGTAGGGTTTATATGGGTATCTGAATATACTTGAACCACTTTTCTTCGCACCAGAGGATATTGCATTACCAGCAGAGGACTTAGTAGTGGCTTTTACCGAAGAACTAGACTGACCACTGGATGCTAATACTTCAGTTTTTGCATGAAGATCTGTGTGTGACATTACACGTTTTTTAACTATTTAGTTTGAAATTTTGAAAAGGTATCTGTTGTAAGTCTTTTACTTCAGAAGAATATATTTCATACATGTTTCCAGAGATTTCATTCCAGGTGTATTGTCTAGTTTCACCCCAATGAAAGTTTAGACCACGGAATCCCCAGGAAAAAATATCTGTTACTGCTACAAATGGATTTTGGTCGTATCTTATATTAGAAGTTTTAGGTTTGTATATAAAAACATATACTTTACCTGGTTCTGGTACTGGAGTATAGGTATCTTTTACTGCTTCCAGTATTGCTACCATAAAATCATCTGGATTCTTCAATCCAATCATATCATCACTGATTTCACGAATCCTATTACGATTACTATCTGTATCTGTAGGTTTTTTTCTTTGTTTTAGTGTTTTTCTTGGCATTACCTAATACCGAGTTCCTTTTCTGTTAGAACTTTAAACTCCCACATACGATCTTTACAAAACTCTCTTGCTGCTTCCCATTTTGCCTGATTCTTGGCATACTCGTATGCTTCGAATAGATATCCTTTTGTTTGTCTTTGCGGTTTTGATGGGGGAGTAGTTTGTTTTAATGGTTTTACTTCTATAAGAGACTTTACTATCTTTCCAGATTTGTTTTTGTATTTGATATAGAAATCTGGAAAATATCTATGAATTCTGTTATCAATGGGTGAACGGTATGGTAAGGCAATCTCTTCACTTCCCCATTCAAGAATATTCTCATTCAAATCACAATACACCATAAATTTACGCTCCCAGAGAGAGCGATAGATTATATTTCTAACATCACCTTTATATTTTTTTGGATAAGAAGGTTGAAATTTTCCTCTATATGCCATCTAAATAACTACACACAGTCTATAATAATAGGTATTTAGAGTGCCAGCACCTAGTCCGAAAAAGATATCAGATTTTAAACCAGTTCTGACAACTTTGGCACAAACATCTCATTTTGAGGTTAAATTTAGTGGTTTAAAACCAAAATTAATGGGACATCTTTCCGCAAGGGGAGTGTTCTCATCATTTGTAAGTTCTGATATTACTTTATTGTGCCACTCTGCATCGCTTCCAGGAAGTTCATATGCAACTGCAGATATTGTAGGTGATTATATGGGTGTGGCAGAATCAATGCCCCATACTAGGACATTTACACCTATCGATTTATCATTTTATGTTGATAGGAGTTATAAAGCAATTAAATTCTTTGAGCACTGGATGGAATTTATGCATGATGCATCGAGTGCTAGTAGACTATCAGATTATACACACTTTAGAATGCAATATCCTGAAGAGTATAAATGCAATTCAATGAAGATTGTAAAATTTGATAGAGATTATAATAGATACATTGAGTATAACTTTAAAGGTCTTTATCCAAAAACAATAAACGCAATGCCAGTAAGTTATGATTCTTCTGAGATTCTGAAGGTCGGTGTTTCGTTCAATTATGAAAGATATGTATGTGGATCTGTGGATAGCAAATCAATTAATAATGGTACTTCAAATAATCTTCAATCTGTACTTGGAAGTGTAGGAAAGGCTCTTTCAGGTAAAGGATCTCTTTCTGCTTCTACACAAAAAACGGGTACAGATAAGAGTTCTCCCGTAATTGGTTTTACTGGCACAAATGAACCATTAATTCTTAATGGTGGAGTCTATAATAATAATCTTACTGGTTATGGGGATACAAAACTATCAACAAGTCCATTATCAAGTATATCAGGTAGTAGTATATCGGGTAGTGGATCAAATATCATCAATAAATAATTTTATCTGAAAATATTATAGGTTATTATGCCATTACCAAAAATATCTACACCAACATATGAGTTGGAATTACCTTCAACTGGGAAAAAAATTAAGTATCGTCCTTTTCTAGTTAAAGAAGAAAAAGTTCTCATCATTGCGATGGAAAGTGAAGATAATAAACAAATCACCAATGCAATCAAAGATGTTCTAAGTTCTTGCATTTTGACACGTGGAGTAAAAGTAGATGAATTATCTACATTTGATATTGAATATTTGTTCTTGAATGTTAGAGGTAAATCTGTTGGTGAAGAAGTTGAAGTATTGGTTACTTGTCCAGATGATGGTGTGACACAAGTGCCGATTGTAATTACATTGGATGAGATAAAAGTTTACATAGATGAAAAGCATAACAAAGATATCAAACTTGATGATACTCACATCTTGAGAATGAAATATCCATCAATGAGTGAGTTTATCAAAAATAACTTTACTGCCGATGATGAGATTGGTGTTGCACAAACATTTGAATTAATTGCATCATGCATCGAGCAAATTTATAGTGATGATGAATCTTGGTCTGCAAAAGATTGTTCAAAGAAAGAATTGAATGAGTTTGTAGAATCTTTGAATTCAAAGCAGTTTAAGGAAATTGAAAAGTTCTTCGAGACAATGCCAAAACTTTCACATACAATGAAAGTTAAAAATCCTAATACTGGTGTTGAGAGTGATGTAGTTCTGGAAGGATTGGCATCTTTTTTCGCGTAAGTATGGCTCATACTGACCTTGAGTCATACTTCAAAATTAATTTTGCTTTGATGCAACACCATAAATATAGCTTGACAGAGCTAGAAAATATGATACCTTGGGAGAAAGAAATTTATCTAACTTTCCTCCAACAGTATATTGAAGAAGAAAACCTAAAGAATCAATTCAATGGCTGAGTTATCATCGCCCATATTAGGAGGAATAAGAGTAGCAAGGTCGAGGGTTTCGTCATCTGTTTTCACGGGCAAATTTGTTCCGCAGCAACAGGAAACCACACAACCAGATCCTATTACTACAGGATTGATACGTGCAAATTCTCTTCAGTTAGAGCGAGTATCTCAAAGTTTGAATGGTATCAATTCGCAGATGACTGCTATTGATACAACATTAAGGGCGGTACTTCAAAATTTGGAAGTAAACCAAGCATTAGAAAAGCAAAAAGTATTACAAGAACAGAATCAACAAAGATTATTAGCTCAACAAAAAATTCTTGAAGGAAAAGAAAGTTTAATTGAGAGGAAGATACAGTCTGCATTATCGAAACCAATTGCGGCAATTGCACCGAAAGTGCAATTTACTTTGCAGAGTGTAATGACTTATCTTACCACTCTGTTTGCTGGTTGGTTGTTGAATCAAGGATTCCAAACAATCAAAGCTTATTCTGAGGGTAATAAAGAAAAGCTTGAGGAAATAAAAAATAATGTTCTTGCGACTTTAGGAATTGTTGGTGGAATATTCTTAGCGATTAATGTTGGAGTAAATGCACTAATTATCACATTATCGAGAGTAGGTATTAAGATACTTGGTGCAGTTGGTACAGGATTATTTTTAAAATTGCCACAATTAATTTTCAATGGCATAAGAAAAGGTTTTGGTGCTGTTAAAACTGGAGGTGGTAAAGCTACTACTACGACTACGACTACTACGACTACAACTGGTGGCACAACTTCGTCTACAGCAGGTTCTTTAAGTCAAACTGCATCGCCAAAACCGACACTTGCTGGTAGACTGAAAGGATTATTGCCAGGTCTTAAAACTAATATTGCTTTTGGAACAGGTGCTGAATTATTATCAGGTGAAAGTCCAGACAGGGCGATTGCTGGTGGTTTGACTGGAGGTGTTCTCAGTACTATTGCTGGTACAGCAGGTAAAGCACTATTTGGTAAGTATGGATTTTTACTATCATTACCAGCATATTTTTATGGTTCAGATCTTGGAAAATCTGGTCTTGAAAGTATGAAGTCTATGTTTAGTGGTGAAGAGAAGGTAGAGAATAAAGCAGAAATAAAACCCGCAGAAGCAGAAGATACTCAATCTAAACTTGAGGAGAATAAAACTGAGACTGAAGAAAAGAAGGTCGAAGAAGAAAAGAAAGTTTCTTCTAACACACAGGCAATGACACCATTGATAGATACGAAACCATTTTTTGGAGCAGATGGAGTATTTGCTACATCTAATTTTGGAGATATTGCTTTTAATGTATCTGATTCAGATTTGACACCAAAAGAACCTGAAGAAACTAAAACTGCTCAGGCACAGATAGCACCAGTGAAGACATCTGCAGATAGAAGTATGGTCTCACAGTCCCTTAGTAATTTGCAAGAACCAGCACCGAACATAATTACTGCACCAATTCGTGAAATGCAAAAGAAAGAACTAGCACAAGCGCCCCCATCAAGATCTGTCAGTTCAGATTCTGCAGTTTTCGTTCCAACATTCGATACTTCCGATAAAGGAAACATTTATCTTCCAAGCACAGTCGCCATGTATGGTGTTATCGACATGGTAGGATAGTATGGCAAATCAATCACTACTTAGGTCTTCAATTAGTATAAAGAAAATTCAGAAGTCTGCAAACACGCTGACAAAAAACATGGCAGCAACTAGAACTGTTGCCGTAAAAATTAATAAAAGTATAGTAAAAAGCACTGCATTTAGAAGAAAAGCATTATCTGAGGATCAAAAAATATTCAAAAAGAGAAGAGATGCTGCACAATTGAGGCAAAAGGAAGACATTATTGAAGCAAGTTCTGGACTTGCTGGAGCAGTTAAAAGAACTGGAAAAGTTATTGCCTCTAGTACAAAAGGATTTTTTGGGCGAATTTTAGACTATTTTGGAACTCTTCTTGTTGGATGGTTAATTAATAATCTACCGAAAATTCTTAAAATGGCACAAACTCTGATAGAGAGAGTGCAGAATCTATTCAAAGTTCTTTCAAACTTTAGAGATGGTCTTATTAATACTCTCAAAGGATTTGGAGATTTGCTTAGAGGTGTGATTGTTAATATTACAAAGTTTGATTTTACAGATCAGAGTGGTAGAGTTCAAAAGGCTATGGAGGATATTGGGAGAGGTACAAGGGATATGGAATCCAATCTTGACCAGATGCTTAGAATTTTCAAAGACCCAATGAGTTATTTCTTTGGTGATGATGTAAATTTAGATGAATTTGATGATACATCTGGATATGGAACTCCTGAACAGCAAGCACTGTTAAAGACAATTAGATTTGCTGAAGGAACTGCTGGACCGCAGGGATATAGTACTTTCTTTGGTGGTTCACAATATGGTGGAGATTTAACGGAACTTACTGTTGCTGAAGTTGAGGAGTTAGTAACTAAATTTTTGGCAGAGGGTCGAGGTAAATTTACTGATAGTACTGGAAAGGAGGACCAATCTGCTGCAGTTGGTGCATATCAGTTTATTGATATTACTGGACTTGCAAAATCTGTTAAAATGAGTACAAATAGAAAATTTGATGAGGCATTCCAAGATGAACTTGCATTAAGATTAGCCGCAAGAAATGGAGTAAGTCCTGAGATTCTTAAAAAAGAAGGACTTAGTGATAATGTAATCAAAAGACTTTCTCCAACATGGGCATCATTCCCAGGAAATGATTACAATCAACCAACTAAACGCAAAGGAGATCTGAAAAATGTTTTCCAAAAAAATCTTTCTGCCACAAGAAAAGCAACAATATCTCCAATAAAACCTGGAAAGAGAACTATTGTAAGAGATGAAATTAATGTCGCTGGACCATCTGGTGGAACACCAAGAGTTGGATTGACCCCAGGTCAAGGATTTGGTGCATCAAGGGATGGTGGTAAAAGACTACATGAGGGAATTGATATTGGAACTAGTAACCAAACTGGATACTATGTCGGTGCTAGAATAGATGGTAGAGTTAGTTTTGCAGGAACTAGTGGTGGATATGGAAAATTAGTCATTATCAAAGATTCTGGTGGAACTCAGTATTGGTTTGCCCATCTGGCAAAGATTTACGTCCGTAGTGGAGAAGAGTATCGTTTTGGAACTACAATTGGTGAAATAGGTAAGACTGGTGGAAATTATGACATTCATTTACATTATGAAGTTAGACCAGGCGGAAAAGCAATTGACCCAAAACCATATTTGAACTTACTTTCGATAGGAAAAACACTAATAGAATCAGATATATCTAAAGATGGTCAAGTAGTCAGTAAGGCACAAGTTTCTAGTATCACTGCAGAAACTAATAGGGTAGCATCAAACATTACTGCAGAAAGAAAAGGAAAGACGACAATAGTTCTTGCTGGAGGTGGAGGACAACAATCAGAAGCACCAAAACAAGAACCGATGGTCGCTTCTGCAGATCCTTCACGACCTACAATAAATACTAAAAACAATGTTATGGCAGAATTGAATAGAACCAATTTACTTGTAGAACTGGCATACACATAATGGCAGCAATAGATGCATCACAATATGCGGAAATAATTATCGAGTCTAATGATAAAAAGAAAGCAATTGATATAAGACTTGGTGTCGTTTCTGTAGATTACTATGAAGACATATTTTCACCTACTATTACTGCAAAAATGGTAGTTGTTAATACTGGAAACACGGTAGAAGGTGAGGATGGATCATTACAATCTCTTTATAATGGTCTACCTCTGAGAGGTGCTGAAAGAGTATCATTAAAGATTGAAGGAAATACCGAAAGTAATCCAGGAATAGATTTTGCTACTCTCGCAGACAGATATCTTTATGTTTCTGGAATCTCAAATGTAGTTAGTGAAGGTGAAAAAGAAGTATTCACATTGAATCTTGTTTCTAGGGAAGCGATTACTAATGAAACAACTAGAGTTGCTAGAAAGTATCCATCATCCTCTCCTATCAGTACATCTGTGGAGGATATACTGACAAAGAAAATACAAACATCGAGAGAATTAAATATTGACAAAACTCAAAATAAGTATGGTTTCATCGGTAATCTGAGAAAACCATTCACAGTCTTGACTTGGTTAGCATCAAAATCTGTTCCTGATATTTCACAAGAAGATTCTACTGCAGGATTTGTATTTTATCAAACAAAGGATAGTTATGATTTTAGGTCAATTGATTCATTGATGACTAAAGATCCGAAGGCGACGTATATTTACAAAACAGGCGCTTCAAGTTCTCCAAGTGATCAAGATTTTAATATTCTCTCTTATGTAACCAATAAGAATCAAAATTTACTTGAAAACTTGAGAATGGGTACTTATTCATCTCAGAGAATATTTTTAAATCCTCTTACATTTGGACTAACACCAAAAGACAAATCAGTATTCAGTTCTCAAAATTATTCTGGTAAAGTTAAAAATTTAGGCAAGAATATTGAATTACCACCAATATCTGAGGGTAGTGATGTATCGCTTGCAGATGTCCCTACACGTATCATGACACAAATATTGGATGTTGGAACACTAGACAAAGGAGTATCAAAAGATGATACAAATTCTGATCCAGAGAAGTATCAGTCTCAGACTGTGATGAGATATAATTCTCTGTTTACTCAGACTCTCACCATGACTGTTCCCTCAAATACAAATTTGAAGGCTGGTGATATCATAGAATGTAAATTTCCAAAGACTACAGTATCAACTGATAAAAGAGAGTTTGATGAAGAGCAAAGCGGTCTATATATGATAAAAGAATTATGTCATCATTTTGACACTAACGGTTCTTATACGTCGATGAAGTTGGTTAGAGACACATTCGGAAAATCCACCACAATCTAAAATGTTAAACGATTCTTTAATAAAAAGTAATTTTATAGGTAGAGATGGTTTTAGATGGTGGGTAGGTCAGATACCACCAGAAAAAGACATGGGTGGACAGTTGAATGGTGGTGGATGGGGAAATAGATATAAGGTTCGTATCATGGGATATCATCCATTCACGGATGAACTGCCCAATGAAGATTTGCCATGGGCAATAGTTATGCTACCAACAACATCTGGTTCAGGTGCTGGAGGAAAAGCGGAGAGTGTTAAAATAAGTCAAGGTGATATTGTATTTGGATTCTTTCTGGATGGAGATAACGCACAAATTCCCGTAATCAATGGAATATTGGGTAGGACAGGAGAAGTTTCTTCTTCGAAATATACTTCACCTTTCGTTCCATTTACTGGTTATAATGATAAAGCAGTCGCCACCGATGCATACATTGTAAAGAATGAATCTAATGAAGGTGGAAGTTCTGAATCTCAAAAAGCACCAAGAGATGTTTCAAGAAATCAAGCACAAAATATAGGATCAAATGAAAGACCTGCATCTTCTGCTAATGGATTAATAGTAAATATAGCATCTAAAAAACCAGATAGTACTCTAAAAAAAATAGAAACAGATTTAAAGAATCTTGTTCATAAAATTAAAGAAGTAACAACTTCTATAAATGTGGGCATTTCATCAGTAACACAAGCGATAGATGGTGTTCAGAAAAAAATTGATAAATTTATTAGTGAAACAACAGAATCGATAAAAAAACATGCATCAAAATTAGTCGCCAACATGACTAAGGGTCTTTTTAAAAAATTGTCTCCTGTTATAAAGAGTGGTTTAAAAACTCTTTATAAAATAGTGTATAATACTGTCCTTGCTGCAACTGGAAACGAAGTTATTGCACATAAGGCAGGAGTTTTGGCACAAAATGCACTAGTCGTTCCAATCACAGCGATTAAAAATGCACTTCCATGTATTGTCAATAAAGTTATTGATACACTTGGAAGTGGTATTGCAAATATTGTAAGTGGTATTGCAAATAATGTTAAGAATATGGTAAGTTGTATTGTTAATCAAGCTATTGGTGGAATAGCAAATATGATTATAGGAGGTATTACTAAATTCTTAGGTCCTTTGATGGGAGCGATAGATAAAATTTTATTTGGATTTAATTTTATAAGTTTCTTAAGATCAAATTTTGAAGGTCTTCTCGGAATTATTGGTGCCCTATCTTGTGCAGAAAAAGAATCTGAGGATAATGGCGCAGAACAATATGAAATAGGAAAAGGTCCTGTAGAGACTGCAGCAGCAGGTATTCAATCAATTTTAGAAGTTGCAAATACTGCAAATAATGCTGTTCAAACACTTGTAGATGCTGGGCAAGAAGTCAGTCAACTTACACAATCTCTTGGTGTATGGGATTTTAATAATCCAAGTGTTTCTGTTCCAGGATTTAAGAGTGCATTAGGAAGTTGCTATACTGGACCACCATTGAATTGTATAACTGGAGTTAAAATATTTGGTGGTGGTGGAGTTGGTGGTGCAGCAAAAGCAATCTTTGGAAGTATTATAGGTGAAGAAGGTACAAAGACTGCAAGCATCATTGGTATAGATTTAACTAATCCAGGGTCTGGTTATATAAAGAATCCGATGGTTGAAATAACTGATAATTGTAATCAAGGATATGGTGCAATAGCAAAAGCAAGTATAAATCCAACCACTGGAGAAATCGACGATATTTACATTATATCTGAGGGTGAAAAATATCCAGTAGATCCATCTATTGATGAAAATTATATTATCGATGAAGTTGTTCCGATAGAACCAGGTGTTGGATATAAACCTGATGATACTATTGTAGTATTTGTTGATAATGATAATCCAGAAGAAGAAGGTGATGAATATGTGTATTCAATTGTTGTCGATGATAATGGATCTATAGTCAAAGTACTACCAATAAATAATGATAATAGAATAGTAAAGGACTTGCCATCATTTATTATTCAAACAGAAACTGGTTATGGTGCAGTATTAAAAGCAAGACTGAAATTGAAACCAGAAGGGACACAGAAAGGTCAATTAAAACAAGTCATCGATTGTATTAGCTAATGACAAGAGACATAGATTGGAATAAAAGACAATTTTACAATCTTGGACCACAAGTCCATGTAGATTATACTAATCCGTCTATGGGTAATGATGGTGAAACCATATATGGGATGTATATGGTTTCTAAAAATGGTGATAATGCAAATATTGGAATGTCAGATGCGGGCAGATTTAAAATACACTCCGATCAATCGGTTGAAATAGTCGGCGGTGCAAAAAATGAAACTAATTCTCCTAGCGTAATTATATCAACTCCAGGTGGAGATATTGCTATCACTGCAATGGAAAATGGTGATGTTAAAATTTCTGGTAAAAATATTGTTTTTGAAGCTTCTGGAGATGTATCAATTCAGGCAAACAATATCTTTGCAAAAGCAAATAATAAATGTCAAATGGAAGCTATGATTTGTAATACCAAAGCTTTGGATGGAAATGCAGTTCCAGAAAAAGAAACTTGGATATCTCAAACTTTAGATGACCCCGAAATTTACATATCCAAAGATATTATAAAAGGTCTTACAGGAATCTTCGCATAAAATATTCCAATGGCAAATCAACCTGTCCCACCAGCAAACCAACAAACCATATACGAAGCAGACCATTGGTTTAATAATAATGTAAGGGTATATGGGCAACTTTGGAACGCAAATGCTTCCTTAGGTGATGTTTCTATTGAAAACCTGGTTGTAAATGCATCAGTTTCATTTGGAAACTTAGAACAACTTATTGTCGCTGGAACGTCTACATTTGAGGGTGTTGCCAACTTTAATGCACCAGTCTTTTTTAATGATGAAGTCTCTTTTGGTGGAGTTTCAGAATTAGAAGTAACTGGAGATGCTATTTTCCAGGGAACTGCAACATTTAATGATCCAGTAATTTTTAATGATGAGGTAACTTTTAATCTTCCACTAGACTTAGACTACTTAACAGTTAATAGAAGACTTAATGTTGGTCCAGATATTGTTCTTGTTGGGGATGATGTTGGTGGTTATAATCCTTTTGATGGTAGAGTTGGTATAGGTAGTTTATTTCCAGAGCAGAGACTTGATGTCGCTGGAAGTATAAAAATCGATGCGGATATCTATGATTCTTCAAATAGTCCAGGAACTCCAGGATTTTTCCTCTCGAAAGATGCTAGTGGCATTCGCTGGTTATCAGTTGCTCCTGGTGAAGGACTAGGTGTTCCTATTCAAAACGAAGGAGTTTTCGTTGGTGTAGGACAATCTTTCAGTATATTTAACTTTGTTGGAACACAGAGTGGGGGAGACGTTGTTGAGGCGACACCTAATCCAGGTAACCCACAAATTATTGATGTTAATGTAATATCTTTCTGGGTGAATGATGGTAGTGGTGGATTATCAACGACTGGAAAAGTTGCCATTGGTTCAAATAATATATCTTCATATCAACTGGATGTATCTGGTAGTACTAGAATTACTAGTTCTTTACTGGTTAATGGTCCCACTACCATTAACAACAATCTTGGCGTTGGTAATTCAATAACAGTAGATAATGGTCTTTATGTCACTAATTTTACTCAGTCCACTTCTACAGATACTGGTTCTGCAGTATTTAATGGTGGAGTAGGTATTGGTAGAAGTGTTTATATTGGTGGAGGTATAAAGGCACAAAATTATTTGGATGTTGATGGAATAGTTTATATAAGAAATACTACACAGTCAACAACAGAGGACAATGGAGCTCTGGTGGTTGATGGTGGTGTTGGCATTGATAAGAATTTACTAGTTGGTGAAGATGTTGTAATAGGTGAAACACTTACTGTTGGTCAGCAAGCAACTTTTCTAGATATTGTTCGTGTAGATGATACAACCAATTCTACATCAATTGCTACTGGATCTGTTCAAATTGATGGTGGTGTTGGTATTGTAAAAGACGTATATATTGGTGGAATACTTAACGTCGCTGATGATGTTTTCTTCCAGCAAAAATTAACAGTTAGTGATGACCTTACAACAAATGCAGATTTTTTAGTAGGAGGTACATCTTCATTCGGTGATAATACAATCTTCTTTGGAGCAACTAATACATTCCTCAACGACGTAAATATTGGTGGCAATCTTGATATTGATACTAATCTCAATGTTGATGGATCTACAACACTGGGTAATGTCACATCAGATGGGATATTTACAGTAGAGTCTACTAGTCCTGGAGTATTTTTCAATACTAAAGTAGATATTGATGGTAATCTGACAGTATCAGGGATTGCAACATTCAGTAAAACCTTAGAAGTAACTGGAGATTCTTTCTTCAAAGGCAATAGAAATGAGTTTGAAGGTGATATTAATATAACTGGTATTGCTACAGTTTCAATTCTTGATACTACAGTATTAGAGTCTGATTTTTCCACTCTAGGAATCGCTACTGCAACTTCTATTGAGGCTGGAATTGGTACAATTACAAATGATTTTTATGTTGGAAATGACTTATATGTTGGCAACAATTTAGAAGTAGTAGGATCATCAGAATTTATAGGTAATGCGATATTCAGAGGTGGTACAATTGGTATTGGTGATTCAGTTACCGACGATATTAGTGTTGCTGGTGAATTTGTATCAGATTTAGTACCAAATACTGATGATGATTATAATCTTGGTACAGAGGGGAAGCAATGGAAAAATTTATATTTAAATGGTCTTGCAGATTTAGATGACGTAAAGATTGAGGAATCTTTAATTGACAGTAATGATAATGTAGGATATGCAAATACACAATATAAAGTTCCAAGATCAGTATTAGGTTCTGTTGCAGTTAATGACGAAGGAGAAGTAATCACCGACAGATTCTTCGATGCTGCCAATCAAATTCGTTTGAATTTGGACTTTATTGCAGAAGAAGCGGTAGGATATATTATTAGTCCAGATTATAAAGGTGGTCCTACATTCACAATGCAGGACAATGATTATACATCATGTAAAGATGACATCAAAGATATTCTAAAATCTATTACAATAGATCTTACAAAAGGTGGAAATAAGAAAACAGTAGGTGCTGCATTATCATATTATAGTGGAAATACTCTACTTCATATTACTGGAACAGATTTAAATGGATATAGTATCAAGGATGCTACGATTGCAGCAATTGGAGCAGCATCAACACTTGCACAATATGTAATTAACAACGCAAATCCACCAAAATTATATCAACCAAGACCTACAAATCCATTAAATGGTGATGCGGCAAGACTTATTGAAAATAATTTAGATTTTATTGCTGCGGAAGCAGTCGATAGAACTATTGATGAATACCCATCTTTAGTTATTCCTCAAGGTAATGCGAAATGTATTGATGACATTAAAAAAACATTACAAGCAGTCATTTATAATTTGAAGGCAGGAGGAAATGATAAAGTATTTGATGCAGGAAAACTTTATCTAAACAATTCGGCAATTCTGTCTGGAGAAGTTGAAGAATCAATCTATGCTTTCGAAAGAGCAAGAGATGTTGCAAATAAAGTCATTCGCAATGCAACAGTAACAAAAATATCTGGTACTCTCAACACATATACTCAGTTCGTTGATAATACTATTCTTGGAGATTTTTCTGGTGTAGCAGGAGATTACCAAGACGCTCCAGAATATAGAGACTATGATTCATATAATCTTATCGTTGCAAACAAAAGAGAAATTCAAGATAGAGCACTTGCGGGAATTGCAAAGTCATTCCCAGACTTCTTCTTCCCTGGTGATGATGAAACAAATGGAAGATCTAGATATTATGATGCATATCGTTTAATTACGCTTAACAGACAGGTAATTATTGATAAATCATATGACAATTTAATTGCACTGTATCCAAACTATGATGGAAATGGTGGAAATACTTTTGGCAATAAGTGTAGAAGAGATATAGGATATCTTGTTGATTATGTTGCAACGGACGTATTCACTGGTGGAAATATCTACGCTCAAGGATTTGCTGCTCAGTATCTAGGTGGTGCCGTAACAGGAGAAGAAGAGGAAACCATCTACGCTTTTGAAGAGGCAAGAAACTTCATGAAACTTGCCATAAACAATATCTTACCCGATGCAGATTATCAAGATCTTACGATTACTGGAGACCCAAATCCTGGCAGTAATCCACCACCATATGGAACCAAAGGCAATTTAAGTAATAATACCAATTCAGTCTCATGTAATGATGTTCAGGATAATATCGATAACTTAGTTGGTATTGTTACAACTGTAATTGGTGCAGGAAATGGAGATAGTTTAGATGATCTATTAGATAACTTTGGAACATTCACTGCTGGTGGTAGTAAGTGCTTCCGTGATATTGGTTTTGTTATTGATGCCGTCGCAGAAGACCTAAGAGACAGGTCAACATGTAATGTTGTTGGCGTTGCAAATTCATACTTTAACAATGGAACCCCAATTGTTGATGCAGTATTTGGTGAAGAGCAGGAGACGATAGAGAGTTTCCATGTAGCAAGAGATTTAATGAAACTTGCTCTCACAAATGGATTACTTGCAAAAGATTTAACAATCATTGCAGACCCACTTACTGGATTTAACACTTCACCAGACTCTTGCGCTTCACAGCAAGCATTTGTGGATAATTTGGTTGGAATTATTACAACACCGATTGCAACTGGAGATATTACAACTATTCCAAATATTGAGGTTGATTGTAGCGATCAAGTTTGTGCAATCACACAGTATATTGGTATTGTTACGGGATTTATAAGTGGAATAGCACCACAGAGAACTGTTGGTATTGTTACTTTTAAACAAATAAAAGATTTAACAATACAGGATGATGCAGCAGTTGGCGTAAATACTGATCCATTTGGATGTGCAAATGTTGTATCAGCAATTGATACCTATGCAGGAATTATAACATCAATCATAGAATCTGGTCCTAGTGAAGCTCCATCAATTGCAGAACCAGATGGAAGAATTGTTTGGGTTCCACCTGGTGCAGATTCTAAGAATGTAATTTATGTAACAAAATATGGTAATGATTCAAATGGTGGAAGAACTGAAGGTGATGCAAAACTAACTATTGCTGCTGCGGCGGCGATTGCAGAACCTGGTGATACTATCTTTGTTAGAAGTGGTACTTATTATGAACAGAATCCAATCGGTCTTCAAAGAGACGTGGGTGTTAGTGGTCAAGATTTGAGACTTGTTACTGTTGTACCTTTGAATACTGATAAAGACTTATTCCATGTAAGAAGAGGATGTTTGGTTGAAAATATGAATTTCCAGAGCAAACCTGGAGAAAGGCATACTGGTGCTGCTATTATCGCTTTCCCACCAACTCCAGAATATATTGCTGATGGAAGAGCATATGGTGCAATTACTGGATATACAGAACCAGGGCCAGCAGATGAGGGTCCAACAGGAAGATGGAAATCTCCATATGTCAGGAACTGTACAAACTTTGTGACAGAAAGTATTGGTATGAAGATTGAAGGTGATCATGCCACTGGATCAACCATTGGTGCAAACCTCAAATCAATGGTTCTTGATGCCTATACACAATATAATGAAGCTGGTATTGGTATCTCAATTACTAATAGTGGATATGCTCAGTTAGTTTCTCTGTTCACAATTGCATGTGATATTGGTGTTTATGTTTCTAGTGGTGGTCAGTGCGACCTGACAAACTCTAACTCTTCCTTTGGTAATTATGGATTATATGGAGATGGATTAAGTAGATTAGAATTTGAATCTTATTTGGGTGCTGCAGCACTTCAAGAAGCGGATACATTCTCACTTTATAATGTAGCAGACCAAGAAAATAATGTAAGAAGACCGTATGATGGTCAGGCAATTTGGTTTGGTGTTGAAGTTGATGGTGAACCAATCACAGCACCACTTCAACTACTTGAAAGTGTTAAAGTTATTGATGGTGGCAGTGGATATAGTGCTGCTGGTCCACCAAACATTGTTGTTAGAGATGAAGATGGTACAATTCTTCCAAAGGGTCCAGAAGGAATTATTGCTGAAGTTAGTCCAACAATTGATGATTTGACAGGTTCAATCACTGCAATTGATATTGTAAGTAGTGGAAGAAATTATCTTTCAACACAAAATATTGTTATTGATATTGAAGGCGATGCAAAAGCAGAAGCTAAGATGGCACCAATTTACTATACTATTCTTGAGTCTACGGAACCAACTCCACCAAATCATAGATATGCTGATGCAGTTCAATCAATACAAAATAACTTAAAGTTCCTCGCCGCAGAAGCAGTTGATAGAACATTATACCATTGGAATGTTACTTTAGGTATTCCATTCGAGATTCCCACTGGAAATCAAAGATGTATTGAAGATTTGGAACTTGCATTTGGAAGAGCAATTACATATAACTTACAGTTTGGTGGCAATGATAGAACATATGATGTCGCCAATTTTTATTACACAACAGAATTTCTACTTGATGAAGAGGAACAATCAATCTTTGCATATGAATCTGCTGCTGATATCGCTAAGGATATCATCAATAATGTAGCAGTAACAAAACAAGAATATACTGATTTGAATAGTTATGAACAGATATTCGACTATACAATTAATGTTGACCCATTAAGTGGAAATAATATTGACCCAGGAAATTGTGCAGATGTTAAACTCTCAATTGACAATCTTGTTGGAATTGTAACTACTGGAATTACCACAAATAGTCCATCACTTCCAGTAAGTAAAACAACTGCAGGATCAATAGGTATTTCTACAGTTGTCCTTAATGAATTTGTCCCATATCCAATTGGTGCTGGAGTATCTGTTTACCATTATCGTATTAGTAGAATTATCGCAAGTGGACAGTCTTTTGAATACATCGGTTCTGGTACAGACATAAATAAAGCTACACCACAGCAAGGTGGTGTTCCAATTAAAGAAAATGAAGTTATTGCGATAAACGGAGCACAAATACCTTATACAAGTAGTGATCAAGCTGGAAACTTCAACATTGGTGGAGGAATCCAAATTAGTCAAACAACAGCATCAATTAGCGGAAGAGATTTTAATAGGTCAATTCAGGCACAGGTCACACCATTAATTCTGGCGTTAAGTTAATATGGCAGTAGCACCCCTTAATAAGTTTCTAACATTTGCAGTCCCAGTAGCACCAGGAGAACAGGTTATCTATGAGGCACCTGTTGGAGTGTCTGCGATTGTTTTGAGAGCTGCTGTTGCGAATGTAGGTATTGGAGAAACATATCCTAAGGTAACAGTTATTCATCGAAGAAAAACAAATAGAACTGGAAATACAAGAGATACTAGAATCATTAAAAATGCAGAAATTCCTCCAGAGGATCAGTTAATCGTAATCGATGGTCGTTTAGTGCTTGAAAGAACGGCACTCATATCAGACTCAATTGTAATTAGTGGAATTACATCTGGATATGTTGGCATCTTTACGTGTGAATATGATGAACCAACTGGCATTTTGACAGTAACCACTAATGACCCTCACAGCTTTGTTGTTGGACAAGAAATTACAATGAGTGGTCTCGAATTCACATGCGGTTCTAATGCTGGTTTAACAACAACTTTTTTCCCAGATCCCCAGGCAGGATTCACTATAGATAATATAATATCAGAATATCAATTTGATACCAATGTGGGAACTGCAGTTGGAATTGCACACACATTCAAGGGTGGAGGAACGGTCGCTCCGCTACAATTAGAATTTACTGCAAGTATTCTTGAGAACAGCAACGTATAACATATAGAGATGGCAGAATATAGTAGCGGGAGAAAAAAAGTAAGACCTCTATCAGGTATATCATCTGATAGATATAGATTTCTTGGATTAGAACAAGCGGAACCAAACCTTGGTTATCCAGGAGAAAAGACTACTCCTACAGGTATTGGTACAGTATATTCGCTCATTACATTTGATGGTGCATCAAATGAAGATAGATATTGGCAAGAAACTGGTTTAAGATTTAGGGATGAAGGTATTCCTATTGGTGATGAGAATAATGTAACTATTATCGATTTAGTCGGAGCAGCAGTAACAGCAACTGTTGATAGTGGAATTGCCACTATTACAGTTTTTGCACCAAGCGATGAGAATATTGGAGAGTTCTTATTTAATGATGATAATGAAATACAACCAACCTCAGCAATAATTTACAATAAAGATAGTGGATTTATTGGAATAGGTACAACACAACCTACTACCAATTTTGAAATATCTAAAGCAATTAGAATTAATAATCAACTTTTAGATTCTAAGGGGAATGTTGGATATGCTGGATCTGTTTTAGTATCAACAGGACAAAAAGTTGAATGGAGAGGTCAAGTACAAGGAGCACAAGGTGCTCAGGGTATTCAGGGTACACTTAGTAATTTCCAAGGTCTTCAAGGAACGTTAAGTAATTTCCAAGGAACTCAGGGAGCACAAGGAACTCAAGGTTCTCAAGGTGTTCAGAATGCTCAAGGAAATCAAGGTCTTCAAGGTCCTTTAAGTAATTTTCAAGGTACTCAAGGTCTCCAAGGAAATCAAGGAACAATATCAAACTTCCAAGGTTCTCAGGGTGTTTTATCTAATTTCCAAGGAACTCAAGGTAATCAGGGTGCTCAAGGCACTCAAGGCACTCAAGGTCTCCAAGGATTACAGGGACCATTAAGTAATTTTCAGGGAACTCAAGGTGTTCTCAGCAATTTCCAAGGAACTCAAGGTAATCAAGGTCTCCAAGGTCTCCAAGGACTTCAGGGTAATCAAGGTCTCCAAGGTCATCTCAGTAATTTCCAAGGAACTCAAGGCAATCAAGGTCTCCAAGGACTTCAAGGAAACCAAGGTCTTCAAGGAACGTTAAGTAATTTCCAAGGTACACAAGGTCGTCAAGGTTCTCAAGGTGTTCTCAGCAATTTCCAAGGTTCTCAGGGTGTTTTATCCAATTTCCAAGGAACTCAAGGTGTCATATCTAACTTCCAAGGAACTCAAGGCACTCAAAACACTCAAGGAAGACAAGGTGCCCAGGGTAATCAAGGCACATTATCAAATTTCCAAGGCACCCAGGCTACTCAAGGAACTTTAAGCAATTTCCAAGGTCTTCAGGGTTCTTTAAGTAATTTTCAAGGAACTCAGGGAACTCAAGGTCTCCAAGGAAATCAGGGAAACCAAGGTCTTCAAGGACTTCAAGGAAACCAAGGTCTTCAAGGTGATTTAAGTAATTTCCAAGGAGTTCAAGGAAATCAAGGTCTTCAAGGAAATCAAGGTCTTCAAGGTGATTTAAGTAATTTCCAAGGAGTTCAAGGTAATCAAGGACTTCAGGGCAACCAAGGTGCACAAGGAAACCAAGGTCTTCAGGGTAATCAAAATGCTCAAGGTCTTCAAGGTCTCCAAGGTATTGGATCGCAGGGAAACCAAGGTGTTCAAGGAAACCAAAATGCTCAGGGAAACCAAGGTATTCAAGGTCTTCAGGGAACCCAAGGATTTGGTGCACAAGGACGCCAAGGTCTACAAGGAAATCAAGGAAATCAGGGTATCCAAGGACTTCAGGGAACCCAAGGATTTGGTCTTCAGGGACGCCAAGGACTTCAAGGGAATCAAGGACTTCAAGGGAACCAAGGTCTCCAAGGTGATTTAAGTAATTTCCAAGGAGCTCAGGGCAACCAAGGTCTTCAAGGTAGTCAAGGTCTCCAAGGTGATTTAAGTAATTTCCAAGGAGTTCAAGGAAATCAGGGTCTTCAAGGAAACCAAGGTCTTCAGGGTATGCAAGGTCTTGGTTCTCAGGGTCGTCAGGGAACTCAGGGTCTTCAAGGTCTTCAAGGTAATCAGAATGCTCAAGGTACCCAAGGTATTCAAGGACTCCAAGGTATTGGATCTCAAGGAAATCAAGGTATTCAGGGACTTCAAGGTATTCAGAGTTCTCAAGGACTTCAGGGAACCCAAGGATTTGGTCTTCAGGGACGCCAAGGTCTCCAAGGACTTCAAGGTCTCCAAGGACTTCAAGGTGATTTGAGTAATTTCCAAGGTACACAAGGATCTCAAGGTGTACAGAATGCTCAAGGTACTCAAGGAATTCAAGGTCTTCAGGGGACATTAAGTAATTTCCAAGGTACCCAAGGTGTACAAAATTCTCAAGGTTTGTCTGGAGAGTTTGCTGGCCAGGGTCTCCAAGGACTTCAAGGAAACCAAGGAACCTTAAGTAATTTCCAAGGAACTCAGGGAATTCAAGGATTTGGAAACCAAGGTCTTCAGGGTACTTTAAGTAATTTTCAAGGAACTCAGGGAAACCAAGGTTTCCAAGGTCTTCAAGGAAATCAAGGTCTCCAAGGTCCTTTAAGTAATTTCCAAGGAACTCAGGGCAACCAAGGTCTTCAAGGAAATCAAGGTCTTCAAGGAAATCAAGGTCTTCAAGGAAATCAAGGTCTTCAAGGAAATCAAGGTCTTCAAGGAAATCAAGGACTTCAAGGTCCTTTAAGTAATTTCCAAGGAGTTCAAGGAAATCAGGGTCTTCAAGGGAACCAAGGTATAGGCAACCAAGGAAACCAAGGACTTCAAGGACTTCAAGGCAATCAAGGAAACCAAGGACTTCAAGGGAATCAAGGTCTTCAAGGTGATTTAAGTAATTTCCAAGGAGTTCAAGGAAATCAGGGTCTTCAAGGAAATCAAGGTCTTCAAGGTGATTTAAGTAATTTCCAAGGAGTTCAAGGTAATCAAGGACTCCAAGGTCTCCAAGGAGCTCAAGGTAATCAAGGACTCCAAGGAGCTCAAGGTAATCAAGGACTCCAAGGTCTCCAAGGAAATCAAGGATTACAAGGTCTCCAAGGAAATCAGGGAAACCAAGGACTTCAAGGTCTCCAAGGCAATCAAGGAAACCAAGGACTTCAAGGGAATCAAGGTCTTCAAGGTAATCAAGGACTACAAGGTCTTCAAGGCAACCAAGGAAATCAAGGACTGCAGGGTCTCCAAGGTCTTCAGGGGAATCAAAATGCTCAGGGAAACCAAGGACTACAGGGTCTTCAAGGAAACCAAGGTTCTCAAGGTGTTCAGAATGCTCAGGGAAACCAAGGTCTCCAAGGTGCTCAGGGTAATCAAGGAACAGTATCTAACTTCCAAGGAACTCAGGGAGCACAAGGAACTCAAAATGCTCAAGGTCTCCAAGGTGCTTTAAGTAATTTCCAAGGAGTTCAAGGTATCGGTGGACAAGGTACTCAAGGAGCACAAGGTGTTCAGAACACTCAAGGTACTCAAGGTACTCAAGGTAATCAAGGACGCCAAGGTGCCCAAGGAACACAAGGTATTGGATCTCAAGGTCTTCAAGGACCTTTATCAGATTTCCAAGGATCTCAAGGACTTCAAGGGAACCAAGGTATAGGCAACCAAGGAAACCAAGGTCTTCAAGGACCTTTATCAGATTTCCAAGGAACTCAAGGTGCTCAAGGTGTTCAGAATGCTCAAGGTCGTCAAGGAAATCAAGGTCTCTCTGGTTTATTTGTTGGTCAAGGCGCTCAAGGTCTTCAGGGAAACCAAGGTCGTCAAGGTCGTCAAGGTAATCAAGGTCTTGATGGAAAGTTTGCTGGACAAGGACTTCAAGGTGTTCAGGGTGTTGTCGGACAAGACGGAAGATTTCAAGGATTCTTCTATTCATTCGCTGCAATTGAAAACGGACTTCCAGGCACAAATAATCCAGGAACAGGGAACTTCACATTTAATAATGCCGTTCTATCTTCAGTAACTAAACTCCATATTAATGAAACAACAGATGAAAATAATGATTTATCAGAATGGTTCGACTATATTACGAGCATTGGTAATTCTCCTTTAGGAGAATTTTATTTCTATCTAACAACGGATGGAAGTTCTTGGAATGGTGTAGACTTCTTCATCGTATCCGTAACAGGATCTCTCAACACTCCAGGATATAAAGAGTTTGACGCTACAATCATATCTGAGAGCCATACTCCATCAGTTAATGAAGAATATTTTGTAGTCTTTTATGCTAGAGGAAATCAAGGTGCACAGGGTACTCAAGGTCGTCAAGGATCTCAAGGCACACAAAATGCCCAAGGTCGTCAAGGTGCCCAAGGTCCTCAGGCTTCACAAGGAATGCAAGGTCTTCAAGGACCCTTATCAGATTTCCAAGGTGCACAAGGCATTCAATCAAACCAAGGTACACAAGGTGGTCAGGGTATTCAAAATTCCCAAGGTCTTCAAGGTATTCAAGGTATTCAGGGACGGCAGGGTACTCAAGGTCCTCAAGGTGTTCAGAATTCTCAAGGACTACAGGGTACTCAGGGTATTCAAAATACCCAAGGTACTCAAGGATTTAAAGGGGATACTGGTGGAGCAAACGTTGATATAAGCGAAAATCCACCACCATCACCAGTTAATGGTGATTTATGGTGGGATAGTGGAACTGGTCTATTCTCAGTTTATTACGAAGATGGTGATAGTAATCAATGGGTTGAAGTTTCTGCAGGTCCTCAGGGTATTCAGGGTACTCAAGGTCCTCAAGGTGTTCAGAATGCTCAAGGATTGCAGGGTGAAATTGGTATTAAAGGAAATCCAACAATATCTTCAACTATTCCATCAAATCCTGTTAACGGAGACTTATGGTGGGATAGTAGCGTAGGTGATTTGTTCATCTACTTTGATGATGGAACTAGTCAACAATGGGTTGCCGCAAACTCAGGAGCATATGGTCTTCAAGGTGTTCAAAACGCTCAAGGAACTCAAGGAACCCAAGGACTTCAAGGAAATCAAGGACCGCAGGGTGTTCAAGGATTTAAGGGGGATACTGGTGGTGCACAAATTGATGTATCTTCTACACCACCATCAAATCCACAAAATGGTGACTTGTGGTGGGATGACACTGTAGGAGATCTTTTCATATATTATGATGACGGAAATAGTCAACAATGGGTTGCAGCAAACTCTGGTACGTTTGGTATTCAGGGACTGCAGGGGACTCAAGGTTCTCAAGGTGTACAGGGTGCACAAGGTGTTCAAAATGCACAGGGAAATCAAGGTCTTCAAGGTCCTGCAGGTGCAGATTCAACAGTAGCAGGTCCACCAGGTCCTACTGGTCCACCAGGTGCAGATTCAACAGTAGCAGGTCCACCAGGTCCTACTGGTCCACCAGGTCCTACTGGTCCACCAGGTCCTACTGGTCCACCAGGTCCTACTGGTCCACCAGGTCCACCAGGAGATTCATTAACTGCAGCAAATAAATCATCAAACTACACTTTAGTAGCATCGGATGATAGTAAGATGATAACCGCAACCACATCTGGTATAACTATTACAGTTCCTTCTGGTGTATTTTCTGCTGGTGATGCTGTAACTATAGTAAACAATACTAGTGGAAATATTACAATTGCCCAAGGTTCATCAGCAACCTTATATCTTGGGGGAACTGCAACTACAGGAAATAGAACTCTTTCTCAAAGAGGAATATCTACAGTCGCTTGTGTTGCATCAAACACCTTTATTATAACTGGAGCAAGTTTAAGTTAGATGGCAGTCATACAACAATTTCTTTTTAATGGTGGCGGATGTAATAATGACTCTATGCCAACAAATGAATATTTTAAAGGAGGAAATGGAACTTCTGGACAAAATCTGGGGAACCTTGTTGATGTTGGTGATGGAAGGATAATAGCGTCAGCGTATAGTCAAAGTAATAGTGGACCGCGTATTTTTGATTTGGATGGAAGTAATGAAGTTGTGATGGATCGTTCTGGCGATTCAATTTGGTATTGGCCAGATTCTGGATATCTAGATTCTGGATATGATACAGCTCTTTGGGGGGCATCTGTAGCGGTGAGTAGAGATGGATCTGACAAAGTTGCTATAGGAGCTCCTATCTGGCCTACTGGATTAGGTCTTGCACCTAAAAGATGGGTTGGACTACTTAGTTGGTGGGATAGTGATGGAACAAATGGTACATATGAAGACACTTATGATTGGACAATATTTGATTTACACGCAGCATCTGTTGATATTAGAGATAATATGGTAATGGCATCATCTCCTTGGGATGGAGCTGGTTCTGGAACTAGTAGATCGGCCCCCGTTGTCCGATACGGATCAGTTTATTTTTATGAATTTGATGGAACTCTTATTCAGAAACTAGAAGCTCCATGGTCCCCTATAGTAGATGGGGATCAATTTGGAGCTAGTGTTAGGTTTGGAGAAACAAAAATTTTAATTACTTCAATACGTAGTGGAACTAATGCAACAGTCAGTGTATATGATTTTAGCAGAAATCATGAAGTTGATATAGTCAATCCTTCAAATGCTTCTGATTCTTTTGGCGGCTACGGCGGCGGATTTAATACCGATACTAGTGCTGTTGCAGAACATAAAGGTAAAATTTACATCGGAGCACCATATAATGATACTCAAGCAACTGACGCTGGCGTAATATATAAGTATGATGTTGATGGAACGCTTGAATCAACTGTTTATGCACCATCCGCTGCGGCATCAGATCTATTTGGACATTCTGTAGCAGTTGGTGGAGGAAGAATATTTGTTGGTGCCCCAGGTCGCAACTCTAATACTGGAGCAGTAATTGTTTATGATTTAAATTTTAATCACATAGGAACTTTAACAGCATCTGATGCTTCATCTGGTGATAAATTTGGATTTTCTGTAGCATATGGACAAGGAAAATTAGTGGTAGGAGCACCAACTAGAAATACAGATATTGGTGGAGTATATGTATACGATACACCAACAAATTATGGTTGCTAAAAAACCTGCTTGACACCTGACCCCAGTTTGGCCAACGAAACCAAAATAAATAATCAAAAAAGTAGATAATGGCCATCAATTTTCCCAATTCACCATCACTAAATGATATTCATACAGACGGTGATAGAGAGTGGCAATGGGATGGGACTGTTTGGAAAAGGATAGGTTTTGCTGGTCCGCCAGGTCCTGCTGGTCCGCCAGGTCCTGATGGTCCTACAGGTCCTGATGGCCCTACAGGTCCACCAGGTGCAGATTCAACAGTAGCAGGTCCACCAGGTCCACCAGGTCCAGCAGGTGCAGATTCAACAGTAGCAGGTCCACCAGGTCCACCAGGTCCTACTGGTCCACCAGGTGCAGATTCA
>Ga0181591_10000721_pt1 | contig 27144 bp, 28 predicted proteins | sample 071ome_33_FD_133757 | JGI IMG/M metagenome (GOLD analysis project Ga0181591, IMG submission 133757) | Coastal salt marsh microbial communities from the Groves Creek Marsh, Skidaway Island, Georgia - 071412AT metaG (megahit assembly) | ecosystem: Environmental > Aquatic > Marine > Intertidal...
TAACGTCCCTTATTACTAACGAGGGAAAAATTTTACCACGTCGTTTAACAAGATTAACAGTCAAACAACAACGACAATTATCAAAAGCTGTAAAAAGAGCCCGTACTTTAAAACTTCTTTCCTATACTAGTAATAATAGAAATTAAAATTCTGAATAATTTTTTAACTCTATATATTAATATTTAAAAACATAATAAAATTATGGTTAGATCACAAAAAAATGATAATTTTATAGATAAAACTTTTACAATAATGGCTGATATTTTATTAAAAATATTTCCCGCTAGTAAAGAAGAAAAACAAGCATTTTTTTATTATCGTGATGGGATGTCAGCCCAATCTGAAGGTGAATATGCAGAAGCTCTTGAAAATTACTATGAAGCATTACAACTAGAAGAAGATCCTTATGATAGAAGTTTTATACTTTATAATATTGGATTAATATATTCAAGTAATGGTGAATACAGAAGAGCTATTGAGTACTATCACCAAGCCTTGGATTTTAACCCTACATTGTCTCAAGCCTTTAATAACATAGCCGTAATTTACCATTATCAAGGTTTAAAAGCAAGTGAAACCCAAAATTTGGAAATGGCAGAGCGTTTATTGGATAAGGCTGCAGAATATTGGAAACAAGCTTTAATTTTAGCTCCTAATAATTATATTGAAGCACAAAATTGGCTTAAAACAACAGGTCGCGACTAGATTTAAATGCAACATAAAAATACATTCTTAAAATGATTTGTAGGTAAAATGTTTTGATTGTGTATTATAATAACTATAACTGATGAAAATATATTAGTAATACTTGTTTTAAATTCAATTACTGATAAAATTCCAAATTTAATTTTTCTCAATTGAAATATTTAAAATACCAACAAATAGAATCTATTTATAATTAGTTATTTAACAATTATCGAATATTTTATTTAAATTGAAACCTTATCTATTTTTTTTATTAAATAATGATGATTAAAAATGACAAACGATTCCAATATTGGTTACATTTCACAAATAATTGGTCCAGTACTTGATATTGTCTTTCCTTCTGGTAAATTACCAAAAATTTATAATGCTGTTAACGTTGAAAGTAATGATGGAACAATTGTATGTGAAGTTCAACAGCTATTAGGTGATAATCGTGTTCGTGCAGTATCAATGCGTTCAACAGATGGTTTAAAACGTGGTGTTGCTGCAGTAGATACAGGTTTACCTATTAGTGTTCCTGTAGGTGTACCTACACTTGGTCGAATTTTCAACGTTTTAGGTGTTCCTGTAGATGAAATGGGGGAATTAGGAGTTGTTGAAACATCACCGATTCATAGAAAATCACCAAGTTTTACAGATTTAGAAACTAAACCTTCTATTTTTGAAACAGGTATTAAAGTAGTTGATTTACTAGCACCATACCGACGTGGTGGAAAAATTGGTTTATTTGGTGGTGCAGGTGTAGGTAAAACAGTATTAATTATGGAATTAATTAATAATATTGCCAAAGCTCATGGTGGTGTTTCGGTATTTGGTGGTGTGGGTGAAAGAACACGTGAAGGTAATGATTTATATGAAGAAATGAAAGAATCTGGTGTAATCAATGCTAATAATTTAAGTGAATCTAAGGTAGCACTTGTTTATGGTCAAATGAATGAGCCACCAGGAGCAAGAATGCGTGTAGGTTTAACTGCATTAACTATGGCTGAGTATTTTAGAGATGTAAATAAACAAGACGTTTTATTATTCATCGATAATATTTTCCGTTTTGTACAAGCTGGTTCAGAAGTATCGGCTTTATTAGGTCGTATGCCTTCAGCTGTAGGATACCAACCAACTTTAGCTACTGAAATGGGTGGTTTACAAGAACGTATCACATCAACAACACAAGGTTCAATTACTTCAATTCAAGCGGTATATGTACCAGCAGATGATTTAACGGATCCTGCTCCAGCAACAACATTTGCTCATTTAGATGCAACTACGGTATTATCACGTAATTTAGCTGCAAAAGGTATTTACCCAGCAGTAGATCCACTTGATTCAACTTCTACAATGCTTCAACCAAGTATTGTAGGTGAAGAACATTATAGTACTGCACAAGCTGTTAAAAAAACATTACAACGTTACAAAGAATTACAAGATATTATTGCCATTTTAGGTATTGATGAATTATCGGAAGATGATCGTCGTGTTGTTGATCGTGCACGAAAAGTAGAAAGATTCTTATCACAACCATTCTTTGTTGCCGAAGTATTTACAGGCTCACCTGGTAAATATGTTTCATTAGCAGATACAATTAAAGGTTTTAAAATGATTCTAATGGGTGAATTAGATGATTTACCAGAACAATCATTCTATTTAGTTGGAGACATTAATGAAGCAATCGCAAAAGCTGAAACATTAAAATAATTAATTAAAAAAAAAAAAATGGTTTTAAATGTAAAAATTATAACTCCTTATCGAGTTGCATGGGCAAATACTGCAAATACAATTATTTTACCCACAACTACTGGAGAAATTGGAATTTTATCAAATCATGCAAATTTAGTTACAAATATTGAAACAGGTGTTTTAACTGTTCAACCAGAAAATAAACCTGGTACACTAGTTCCTCTTATTGTTCTAGGTGGATTTGCTTCAGTTAGTAATAATGAAGTGATTGTTTTATTAAATGAAGTTGAACCAAAGCCAGATATGACATTAGAAGAAGCGGAAACAAGTTTGGCAGAAGTTATTTCTAAAAATCTTTCTACTAAAAAAGATAAAAAAGAACAAATTGCATTTTCGCAAAAAATTAAACAAATTGCAGCTAGAATTAAAATTTTAAAATTACTTGAATCAAATAATACATATCTATTAACTGAAAAAGATTCTTAAAATGTATAGTTTTAAATTTCCAGAAATACATAAATTGTTTTTTAAACAAGAACACGAAATTTTTATTAGTGAAGTTTCTTTTGAAGATCATTCGCGAGAACTTTATCAAAGAATATTGCAAGTTTTTGGTATTATTTTTGTTCTAACAGTACTAATTTTTTTAAATATAAATTCAATTATTGAATTATTTTTATTAGGAACAAATAATATTAAATTTTTTCAACTTTCACCTGATGAATATTTTCTTGTTACAATAAAAATTTCATTTTATTTAGGTTTAACAGGTGGTAGTCCGCTTTTGTTATACCAACTAATTTGTTTTTTATTTCCTGGTTTAAATAAAAAAGAGGGAAAAATTATTATTTATTTTTTTTGTAGTATATTTCTATTATTCAGTTTTGGTTTAATTTTTGCATATTTTATTTTAATTCCAACATCACTAGGTTTTTTTTTAAATTATAGTAAGGATATTATCGAACCATTATTAGGATTTGACCAGTATATTGAATTTATTGCAATAATTTTTTTTACTACAGGTCTATTGTTTCAACTTCCAATACTTCAAACTTTATTAGTAGTATTTGATATTGTAAAAATTGAAAAAATGAAAAAAATATGGAAACCTATAATAATTTTTTCAACAATTATTAGTGCAGTTTTTACGCCATCAGCAGATCCTTTTACACAATTAGTTTTAGCAAGTATTCTTTTAATTCTTTATTTTGTTGGAATTGTTGTAGCCAATTTTGTAAAAACTAATTTTCTGGCAATTTAGTTTTTTAGAATTAAATTTTGTTATGAATCAAATTATGAATTTTCTTTTGTGAAGATTTATTTTAATGTAATTTTGACTTTTACTTTTAATAACTTATTTTATTTATAATAATTTAAATTAATTTATATTTTTTTATTGAATTCGTTAAAATGAATATTTTTGGATTTAAAATTCAATTAAAATGGTTTTTAAAAATTATTTCTGTCCCTTTATTTATTATTGGGTTAACGACAGTTAATAATTTTGAAACAAATGCTTATCCAATTTTTGCACAACAAGGATATGCGGATCCACGTGAAGCTAATGGGCGTATTGCTTGTGCTAATTGTCATTTAGCTCAAAAACCTGTAGAAATTGAAACACCACAATCAGTTTTACCAAATAGTGTTTTTGAAGCTGTTGTTAAAATTCCTTATGATACAAAATCAAAACAAATCCAAGGGAATGGCAAATTAGGTGGTTTAAATGTTGGTGCCGTTTTAATTCTACCCGAGAGTTTCAAACTAGCGCCAAAAAACTTAATTAGTAAAGAAATCCAGGAAAAAAGCAAAGGTGTTTATATTACTCCATATAGCTCGGATAAAGAAAATATTTTAGTTGTTGGGCCAATTGCTGGTGAAACTCATCAGGAAATTATTTTTCCAGTTTTAGCTCCAGATCCAGAAACAAATAAATCGGTAAATTATTTAACGTACCCAATTTATGTTGGTGCTAATCGTGGTCGTGGCCAAGTTTACCCAACTGGTGAAAAAAGTAATAATAACATTTATAGTGCTTCAATTACTGGAAAAATTTCAAAAATTGAAACTTCAGAAAAAGGTGAAAGTACTGTGTTTATTACGGGTTTAGAAGGAAATGAAGTTAAACAAGTTATTCCAACTGGTTTAAACTTAATTGTCTCTGAAAACCAAACAGTTAAAGCTGATCAAGCTTTAACCAAAGATCCAAATGTTGGTGGTTTTGGACAAACAGAAACAGAAATTGTATTACAAAGTGCAAATCGTATTATTGGTTATTTAGCATTTATTAGTACAACATTTTTACTACAAACATTCTTAGTTATTAAGAAAAAACAATTTGAAAAAGTTCAAGCAAGTGAATTAGAATTTTAAATTTTTAATAGAATTTATTTCCAGGTTTTTTTTATTAACTTTGGAAAATTGTTTAAATTAAAGATTTTTGTAAAACAAAAATCTTTAATTTACTCTATTAACCAAGTGTAACCTTGATTTTCTAACTTTGTTGCTAATTTTTTAGTTCCAGTTTCAATAATGCGACCATTTTCAACTACATGTACAAAATCAGGTTGAATATAATCTAATAAACGTTGGTAATGCGTGATTACAATAATACTTTTTTTTTCATTTATTAATTTATTAATACCAGTCGCAACTATTTTTAATGCATCAATATCAAGACCCGAATCGGTCTCATCAAGAATGGCAATTTGAGAATCAGTTATTGCTAATTGTAAAATTTCATTTCGTTTTTTTTCACCACCTGAAAATCCTTCATTAACATTTCGATTTAAAAAACGCTCATTCATTTGTAAAAATTGCATATTTAATGTAATCATTTGTAAAAATTCAATGGAATCAAATTCAGGAAGATTTAAGTTTTTTTGATTACCATTATATGAACTTCTTAAAAAATAATTATTTAATACACCCGCCATTTCTGTAGGGTACTGGAATGCTAAGAATAAACCTAAACGACTTCTAATTTCAGGGTTAATATTAACAATATTTTGATTTTTAAATTTTATTTCTCCTTTGTTTACTTTATATGCGTGATGACCAATTAAAACTTTTGATAAAGTACTTTTACCAGAACCATTAAGTCCCATAATAGCATGAATTTCGCCTTGATTAATAGTTAAATTTATTCCTTTTATAATCTGTATATTTTCAATAGAAGCATATAAATTTTTTATTTCACAAATTTTTTGTTTTGTTATTTGCATTTTCGAAAATTTTATAGTTTTTAATAAATTATTGTTTTTTGAAAATAAATAAATATTTCAATTTTTTCATGTATATATAATTATATATTATTAATTATAAAGTAATTTTAGTAAGTATTTATATAAATGAATACTAAAGCAAATCTTACAATTGTATGTCGAATTATAACTGACACTGGGTGCTTGTTAGAAGAAAAAAGATCACATTGATCCACAGGATAATCTTTAAATTTTATAAATATTATTAAATATAGACATAATTAAAAAAAAGTATTCCATTTTTATAGTATATAAAAGGCGGAACCCAGATTCGAACTGGGGAATAAAGGATTTGCAATCCTCTGCCTTACCACTTGGCTATACCGCCATAAAAAATATAGAAAGCACCTTACAAATGTTGATATAATCTAAAAATTAATTTAAGTAAGGTTTTAAACTTAAGTTTTTAAGACTATAATACAACTATATATAGCTAATTAATAATTTAAATTAATACAAATAACTTTTTAAAATATGGATAGCAAAAACAGATTCCAAAAACTTAATAAAACATCAGAATTGATGAAAAAATTTGAAGGGAATTTTTCAAAAAAAATTTTTACAGGATCATTCAGCCTTCTTGATACACTTGTTAGGCATAATACGAAATATATTTTTGGTTATGCAGGTGGTGCAATTTTACCAATTTATGATGAATTGTATCATTGGGAACGTAGTAAGTGTATTCGTCACATTCTTGTAAGACATGAACAAGCCGCTGCTCATGCAGCAGATGCGTATGCGCGTACAACAGGTAATGTAGGTGTTTGCTTTGCAACATCTGGCCCCGGCGCTACAAATTTAGTTACAGGTATTGCAACTGCCCAGATCGATTCTGTTCCAATGGTTATAGTAACTGGTCAAGTAGGACTTTCACTTCTAGGGACGGATGCATTCCAAGAAGTCGACATATTTGGAATAACATTACCAATTGTTAAGCATTCCTATATTGTTCATAAAGCTGAATTAGTTCAAAATATTGTTAATGAAGCATTCTATATTGCAAGAACAGGACGTCCCGGAACAGTTTTAATAGATTTTCCTAAAGACATTGGACTTGAGCATATAACGAATTATAAACCAATTGAATTACAAAATTTAAAACGTTTAAATAAATACAGAACACAAAATTTTGTTAAACGTTCAGAATTTGAGAAATTTTTCCAATATCTTTTATATACTGATGAACCTTTGTTATATATTGGGGGCGGTGCCGTAATCTCAAATTCACGAGCTGAAATAAAAATGTTGGCTGATAAATTTAAAATACCAGTTGTTGTTACCCTAAAAGGAAAAGGTGCTTTTGATGAAAATCATGTTAATCACGCAGGCATGTTAGGAATGCATGGCCGTCCATCGGCAAATTTTGCTGCCATTGATTGTGATTTACTGATAGTACTTGGTGCCCGTTTTGATGATCGTGTTACAGGTGGTAAAGATACATTTGCAGCTCGAGCAAAAGTTATTCATATTGATATAGACGTATCAGAAGTTTCAAAATTACGTTTTGCACGTTTGCCATTAATTGGAAACTTGAAATCAATTTGTAAGCAACTTTTAGAGCTTTTAATTTATAAACCAAGTTTAGCAGAAGGTTATGTAGAAGATTTTGGATGGAAAATGAAAATTGCCCGTTGGAAATGGTTATATCCATTTTTGATTCCTGAGTATCCACATGTTTTCTCTCCACAAGAAGTAATATATGGTATTGGAAAATATGCCCCTTTTGATACTATTTTTACAACAGATGTTGGCCAACATCAAATGTGGGCGGCCCAATTTATCCAAGTTCGTGTAAGAAAATGGATAACGAGTGCTGGCTTAGGTACAATGGGATATGGAATTCCTGCAGCAGTGGGAGCTAAATGTGCATCTCCGAATTCTCAAGTAATCTGCATAAGTGGAGATGCAAGTTTTCAAATGAATCCTCAAGAACTTGGAACTATAGCTCAAAGTAAATTAGTTGTTAAAATTATTATTATTAACAATAATTACCAAGGTATGGTTCGCCAATGGCAAGAACAATTTTATGAAGGACGCTATAGTCATTCTGAAATGAAAAAAGGTCAACCTAATTTTGTGGATTTAGCAGGTTGTTATGGTATAAAAGGAGTTCAAGTTATAAAAGATAATTTTGAGTTAGAACCAACAATTAGAAGGATATTTAGCTATAAACGAGCATTAGTTGCTGAATTTAAAGTTTATGAAAACGAAAATTGTTACCCAATGGTAAAACCAGGCTGTAGTAACGCAGAAATGATCGGTCCTGTAAAATATATAAAAATATTGGATAAAGAGACTCTAGAGGAGGAAATTAAAATTACAATGCGAGAGTTTAAATTTTATCTTCGAGATAAAACAAAAATAATTTATGGTAAAAAACCAAAACCGTATAATCCAAACAACGTTCAAACTTTTAAAAATGTATTCTAGGGAGTTAATTAAATAATGAATTATTTTGAAATTTTAAAAAAATTATGGTTTGTAAATAATTTTCTACTAATCGCCTTAATTTTATTGCAAAAAGGTGATGATGAAAATTTTAATGTATTAAAATTACCTTTTATTAATAGTACAAAAAAAACAAAAAAATTTATTAATATTTTAATTTGGGTTTTAATTTTTTTATATTTTATCTTTGCAATGATATTTTCTAATGAAAAATTTACATAATAAATTTATTTTTGTAGTATATTCTTGTTTATAAGCAAATTAAATATTCCCCGTTTTACTATAGCGATAAATTTTATTTGTAAAAAGTTTAGCTGAAAAAACTTTGTAGACAAATTTTAATAAATTATTGTATACTTGGAAGAGGCGATGCGGGGTAGAGCAGTCTGGTAGCTCGTTGGGCTCATAACCCGAAGGTCAATGGTTCAAATCCATTCTCCGCAATAACTTTTCTTAACTGGTATATATAAATCTTTTTAATTGATTTTTATTTAATAATTAATATTTAAAAATAATGATAAATGAATTTTCACCAATCTTTGGTGGTAGCACAGGTGGTTGGCTAAGAGCTGCAGAAATCGAAGAGAAATATGTTATTACATGGACAAGTCCTAAAGAACAAATTTTTGAAATGCCTACTGGGGGTGCTGCAACAATGCTAAAAGGTTATAACATGTATTACTTAGCACGTAAAGAGCAATGTTTAGCACTGGGTACACAATTAAAAGGTTTTAAAATTACGGATTATAAAATCTATCGTATTTTTCCTAGTAAAGAAATTCAATTTTTACATCCAAATGATGGAGTATTTCCAGAGAAAGTTAATACTGGTCGTGTTGCTGTAGGCAGCCGTGGTTTTTCAATAGGTAAAAACCCAAATCCAAGTAATGTTAAATTTTCTGGAAAAACAACATTTGAATCTTAATTGATATAGATATATAATAATGTATAAGAACATTACAAAAAAATGTAATGTTCTAGGAGAGGTGGCAGAGTTGGTCGATTGCGTCTGATTTGAAATCAGATGAATTTAATAGATTCCGTGGGTTCGAATCCCACCCTCTCTTATTTATTTAAAATCTAAAATACCAACTTTAAATTAAAAACTAAAATATTATTGTTTATACAAATTAGATTTTACTACCATAATTGATATGTTGGTTATTTAATTTTTTCTTTATTTTTGTTTTTTACTAAACTAGCAATTTATAAATATTTATTAATTAGCTACTTTTATTAAAACAAAACCTAAACCTAAACCTAGTAATGTCATTGAAATACAAATACTAGAAACTAAAAGCATTTCTCCCATAATATTTATTTCCAGTTAATTTAATTTTATTTGAATAAAAAATCAGATTAAAAAAATTATTAAATTTTTATTTTTAAAAAAATATTTTAAAATCCGCCTCGACCCCAAACAACAATAGCTATTGTTAATGTAAAACTCGCCATTATACCAGCCCAACCTAAACTCAAAATATCTAACATTGCAATATATTTAATTTTATAATTGATTACTATAATAGTATATCATAAATTAAAAAATAAATTTTTTTAATTTAATGATTTAATATATAATATTTAATATATTTATTATACACCCTTCAAAATTTCTTTTTGTTTTTCATAGAATAATTAAATTAAAAAAAAAAATTGCTAAATATATCGATATGGTTAATTCAATTAATAGTAATACACAAATTGCTAACAAAACACCCGCACAGGAAAGTTTATTAACACCGCGTTTTTATACTACTGATTTTAAGGAAATGGCAGAAATTGATATTTCGTCTAACATTGAAGAAGTAAAGGCAATTCTTGATGAATTCCGTGCTGATTATAATCAACAACATTTTATTCGAGATAATGAATTTTCACTTTCTTGGGATCATTTTGATGCTAAAACAAAAGACTTATTTATTGAATTCTTAGAACGTTCATGTACGGCGGAATTTTCAGGATTTTTACTTTATAAGGAACTTTCAAGAAATTTAAAAAGTAGTAATCCTTTACTAGCTGAAGGTTTCTCATTTATGTCACGCGATGAGGCACGACACGCAGGCTTTTTAAATAAGGCAATGAGTGATTTCAATCTATCCTTAGATTTAGGATTTTTAACAAAAAGTCGTAAATATACGTTCTTCGCACCGAAATTTATTTTGTATGCGACTTATTTATCAGAGCGAATTGGCTATTGGAGATACATTACAATTTATCGCCATTTAGAAAAAAATCCTGAATATAGAGTTTATCCAATTTTTAAGTTTTTTGAAAGCTGGTGTCAAGATGAAAATCGACATGGTGATTTTTTTGCTGCAGTATTAAAAGCCCAACCACAACTACTAGAAGGTTGGGAATCAAGAATTTGGTGTAAATTTTTCTTATTTTCAGTTTTTGCAACAATGTATTTGAATGACTGTCAAAGAGCAGGTTTTTATGCAACAATTGGTTTAGATGCAAGAAAATTTGATATTTATGTTATTAAAAAAACAAATCAAAGTTCAGCTCGTTTGTTTCCACTTATTTTAGATATTGAGAATCCTGTATTTTTTGAGTATTTAGATAAATGTTGCAAATTAAATTTAGAACTTATTGAAATGGAAATTCAAGGAAATTTCTTTGGAAAACTTGTTAAAATTTCTTTATTAGGGTATTATTTATTAAGAGTATTTTTATTACCATCTATTGATACTCAACAAGATTGGAATAAAATTTTTTAATAAAATAATTATTATTGAAATTTATGCGTAAATTAAAAACAAAAAGTTCTATCGCAAAAAGATTTAAAAAAACAGGAACAAATAAATTTGTTCGTCGTCAAGCTTTTAAATCACATATTTTAACAAAAAAATCAAAGGCTAGAAAAAAAAGGTTATCAAGAGCATTAACTGTAAAAAAAGCTGACAGTAAAAAATTACAACGAATTTTAGTTTTTTAAAAATTACAAATAAATTAATTTAAATTTAACTTAACAATGGTTAGAATAAAACGTGGAAATGTTGCTAGAAAACGTCGTCAAAAAATTCTAAAACAAGCAAAAGGTTTTAAAGGTACACATTCAAAATTGTTTCGCGTGGCAAACCAACAAATCATGAAAGCTTTACGCTATTCATATGTTGGACGTAAACAGAAAAAACGTATTTTTAGAAAACTTTGGATCACAAGAATCAATGGTGCTGTTAGGCAAAATGATTTGACATATAGTATTTTCATTAAAAAACTTAAACAATTAAATATTAACTTAAATCGTAAAATGATTGCGCAATTAATTGTTCTAGATCCGGTTAATTTTTCGAATTTATTGAAAGCTCTGTAATCTTAAATTATTAATTGGTCTTAAAAACAAAGTTTTTAGTTAAATTTATTTATCTTTAAATTTAACTAAAAACTTTGTTTTAACATATTAATGAAATATATACACTGCAGGTTAAATAAAAAAACTTTTTAAGGGTCGGTGCCCGAGTGGTTAAAGGGGGCGGATTGTAAATCCGCTGGTTATCCTACGTTGGTTCAAATCCAACCCGGCCTATTTTTACATATGATTATAAAAGTTGCAAAATTTCAAATACTTATGTTAATTATTTAATAATAAGATACAATTTGTTTAATCTTATTAACATTAAAACCTAAAAAATTAAATTTATATGAATTTTGATAGTTTATTGATTACAGATACGTTCAACAATTATGATTTGAACAATCCAAATGGAATTACCAATAAAATTAGTATAATTGAATATACAGATTTACTTAAAGAATTGGAAAATGGAAATGTAAAGAGTATTGATTTTTATAACAACTCCAAAAATGCAGTTGTTGAAACAACTAGCTCACTTAATGGCAATATAATAACAAAAAAACAATCTGTTGAAATTGCAAATAAAAATTTATCATCTTTAATTTCGAAGCTGAAAGCTGAAAATGTGGATATAAATGCTTATCCAACAAAAACAAGTTCTATAAAAACAATTTCTGATATTATACAAAGTATTATTCCACCTTTAGCAATTGTTGCTTTAGTTTTTTATTTTTGGAGAGCTAGACGCCCAGGCACGACACGTTCGCCACAAAATCAAATTTTTAATTTACGTAAATTAAAAGCGGATTTTAAAACAGAAGACCAAACTGGTGTTACTTTTGATGATGTAGCTGGTATTGATGAGGTAAAAAATGAATTTGAAGAAATTGTGGCATTTTTAAAAAATCCAGCCCAATACACAAAAGTTGGTGCTAAAATTCCCAAAGGAATTTTATTAGTTGGACCTCCTGGTACTGGTAAAACATTACTTGCAAAAGCTATTGCAGGCCAAGCAGACGTACCATTTTTAAATACTTCAGGTTCTGAATTTGTAGAAATGTTTGTTGGGGTTGGTGCAGCAAGGGTTCGTGATTTATTTGAACGTGCAAAACAAAATAGTCCTTGTATTATCTTTATTGATGAAATTGATTCTATTGGACGTAAACGTGGTGTAGGTGTTGGTCCTGGAAATGATGAACGTGAACAAACTTTAAACCAACTTTTAACAGAAATGGATGGCTTTGAAAAAAATCAAGGTGTTATTATCATTGGTGCTACAAATCGTGCAGATGTTTTAGATGATGCACTATTACGTCCAGGACGTTTTACTAGACAAGTTAGTGTAAATTTACCAGATAAAACTGGCCGTGAGGAAATTTTAAAAATTTACCTTAAAAATAAAAAACTTTCATTAGATTTATCAATTACACAAATTGCTCAACGTACAGTTGGATTTTCAGGTGCTGATTTAGCAAATTTAATTAATGAAGCAGCAATTTTGGCTGTTCGTAATGGAAAAAAATTAATCACGCCCACTGAAGTTAATACTTCTTTAGAGAGAATTATCGCCGGTATTGAAGGTCCTCCAATAAATGATAATAAAAATAAACGTTTAATTGCATATCATGAAGCTGGTCATGCTATTGTAGGTTCATTATTAGAGAATCATGATTATGTTGAAAATGTAACTTTAATACCACGTGGCCAAGCACGCGGTTTAACATGGTTCACTCCAAATGTCGATAATTTAATTGGTCGTGAACAAATAATCGCAAGAATTATTGGGGCATTAGGAGGCCGTGCTGCTGAACAAATAGTTTTCGGTGATGCAGAAATAACAACTGGAGCAAGCGGTGATTTTGTCCAATCAACTGATATGGCAAGACAGATGGTTCTGAAATTTGGAATGTCTTCATTAGGTCCAAAGATTTTACCAAATGCTAATCGAGGTTCACTCTTTATGGGACGTGGTGTTCGAATGATTGATGATTATTCCACTAATTTAGGAATAAAATTAGATATTCAAACAAAACGTATTATTAATTTATGTTATTCAGAAGCAATTAGTATAATGTCGCTTAATCGTTTAAGTCTAGATTTAGTAGTTAAGAAATTAATCGGAACTGAATTTTTAACGGGAATTGAATTTGAGAAAACAATTTCAAATTTAAGTAGATTCCCAGCAAAAAGTGAGTACACGTCAAAAATTCAAATAAAATAACAAAAAGTAAAGGATTTAAAATTCTTTAAATTTATAATATAATACTTGATTAATAAATAAATTTAAATAAATCTCTTAATAACAATTTTATTATGATTACTGATTATCAAATTTTAAGTATTTTAGCTATTGCCTTAACATCAGGAATTCTTGCTATTCGTTTAGGTTTAGCATTATACGAGTAAAAACAAATTTATATGACTGAAGTAAAGAAACGTAATCGTCCAATCTTTCCATTTACAGCGATTGTAGGGCAAGAAGAAATGAAACTTGCATTACAATTAAATGTAATTGATCCAAAAATTGGTGGAGTAATGATCATGGGTGACCGTGGGACTGGAAAGTCTACAACTATAAGAGCAATTGCAGATTTATTACCAGCAATTAAAGTTATAAAAGATAATCCTTTTAATCTTGGACCAGACGATAATTTTGATTCAAAATTAATCGATTCGACAAATAAAAAAGAAGTAGTAGAAATAAATATTCCGATGGTAGATTTACCATTAGGGGCTACAGAAGATAGAGTTTGTGGTACAATTGATTTAGAAAAAGCTTTAACAGATGGTGTTAAAGCTTTTGAACCGGGGCTTTTAGCTAAGGCAAATAAAGGTATTTTATACGTCGATGAAGTAAATTTATTAGATGATCATTTAGTAGATATTTTACTTGATTCTGCTGCTTCTGGTTGGAATACTGTAGAACGTGAAGGTATTTCAATTAGACATCCTGCCCAATTTGTTTTAGTTGGCTCGGGTAATCCGGAAGAAGGAGAATTACGTCCTCAATTATTGGATCGTGTTGGAATGCATGCTGTTATCAAAACCGTTAAAGATCCAAGTTTACGTGTTAAAGTCGTTGAGGAACGTACATTATTTGACTTAAATCCAGAAGATTGGATGGCAAAATATCAAGAACCACAAAATGCACTACGAGATAAAATCGTTAAAGCTCAAGAGTTATTACCATCAGTTAATTTAGATTATGATTTAAAACTAAAAATTTCTCAAGTTTGTAGTAAACTTGACGTAGATGGTTTACGTGGAGATATTGTTACAAATCGAGCTGCAAAAGCTTATGCCGCATTAAATAATAGAAATGAAGTAACAGTAGAAGATATCTCCAAAGTTATTGGTTTATGTTTACGTCATCGTCTAAGAAAAGACCCATTAGCGGAAATGGATACTGGCGATAATGTAGAAAAAGTATTCAAAGAAATTTTTGAGATTGAGTAATTGATTTCTAAAAGTTGGTAGTAAAATTTTAACTACCAACTTTTTATTCTAGTAACATAAGTCTATAAAAACTTAATTTGGCTTGACTTGTGCGATTACCTAGGAGTATACTAAGATCAATGAAAGAACTAAGATTAGAATTTAGGGCGGTTAGCTCAGCGGTAGAGCGTCTGCCTTACAAGCAGGTGGTCACTGGTTCAAATCCAGTACCGCCCATTTCTTATTCTTCCAAAATTGTAAATGTTGGGCTTATCGTTTAAGGGATTAGGACAGAAACCTTCTAAGTTTCCAATGTAGGTTCGAATCCTACTAAGCTCATTTAATCTATTATAGATTTTTAATGTATTTGAAACTTTCAACTAAATTTAATTTTCTGTAGCTTTTAAAAGATAGAAAACGGGACTGACGAGACTCGAACTCGCAACTTCCGCCGTGACAGGGCGGTGCTCTAACCAATTGAACTACAATCCCTTTTATTATTACATATATTTCATTTCTGTACACTCTTTATATACACTGTAGTTTTAAATTTGTAAATTGAATATTAAATTTCGATCATTAAATTTAATATTTTAGCTAAAATTTCTCCAGTTAAAAGAACAATTAAAAAAATAAAAATTTTTCCATATATATTTTTTGTATTTTTTAATAAAAATAAAACTGGCTGAGCCAAAATTAGTAATAAACCTAAAAGTGATGTGATAAAAAATCGCAAATAACGAATTGTATTTTCCCAAAAACTCACCATATCATAGTCTATAAATAAATAATGTTAAACTGTATTATATTATAAAGTGTATAACATGTAATTAGTTTAAACATTAAAGACTTAATAATTTTACAAAATAATTTAATTTAATTATATAATAAATTAAAGACTATTTGAAATATTGGCTTTGTAGCTCAGTGGTTAGAGCAGGGTCTTCATACGGCCAAGGTCACAGGTTCAAATCCAGTCAAAGCCATAAAGAGGGATGGCTGAGTGGTCGAAAGCGATAGATTGCTAATCTATTGTATAAAATTTTTATACCGAGGGTTCGAATCCCTTTCCCTCTTTAAGTTTCTAGTTCCACGTCTTTAGTTCAGTTGGTAGAACGTAGGTTTCCAAAACCTGATGTCGAGGGTTCAAGTCCTTCAAGACGTGATTTTTAATTATATATTATTAAATAAAAAGAATGCAATTTAATTCCTTTACTAAAGATTAAATTCAACTTGTATTTTTAAAAAAATTGTTATATCATTAATCTATTAATTAAAGAATCTTTAAATAAAATTTATTAAACAATAAAAAAATGCCAAAAAAACTCGTTGCAATTATCAAATTAGCTTTGCCGGCAGGTAAGGCAACTCCTGCCCCTCCAGTAGGTCCTGCATTAGGTCAACATGGACTTAACATAGCAAGTTTTTGTAAAGATTACAATGCTCGTACAGCTAATCAAGATAATTTGATTATACCAGTCGAGATTTCTGTTTTTGAAGATAGATCATATAGTTTTATTTTAAAAACACCACCTGCTTCAGTTTTAATTGCTCGTGCAGCAAATTTGAAAAAAGGTTCTTCAGAACCAAACAAACAAAATGTTGGTGAAATTACAATCGCTCAATTAGAAGAAATTGCAAAAACAAAATTACCTGATTTAAATACAGTAAGCTTAGCAAGTGCCGTAAAAATTGTGGAAGGAACTGCAAAAAATATGGGCGTAAAAATTGTGAATTAAAAATTTTACTTTATAATAATTTCAAATTTAATATGAAAAAGATATCAAAACGATTTCGTAATCTTAAACAATTAGTAGAAAAAGAAAGTTACTTACCTGAACCAGCTATTGAACTTTTAAAAAAAACAGCAACTGCTAAATTTAATGAATGTGCTGAAGTGCATATTTCTCTAAATATTAATCCAAAATTTGCAGATCAACAATTACGAACCACAATTATATTACCAAATGGTACTGGACAAGACATAAAAATGGCTCTTCTTTTACCAGATGAGAAATTAAGCAATGAATATAAATCATTAGTTTATAAAATGGGTTCTGAAGATCTTTTAAATGATATAAGTCAAAACAAATTAGATTTTGATATATTGATAACAACTCCTGAAATGATGCCTAAATTAGCTAAATTTGGACGTATTTTAGGACCAAAAAATTTAATGCCATCTCCTAAATCAGGAACTGTTACTACAGATATTATCGCTACATTAAATCAATTTAGAAAAGGAAAAATTGAATATCGTGCAGATAAAACAGGTATTGTTCATTCACGTTTTGGAAAAATGAGTTTCTCAGATAAAGAATTATTAGAAAATTTAATTAGTTTTTACAATTCAGTTTTACAGAATAAACCATCCGGGGTAAAAGGTAAATATGTAAAAAGTTTTTACATTTCTACAACTATGGGACCTTCAATTCAAATTGATTATAATGATTTAAAAATATAATTTAAAATTATTGCTCATTCTATTTATAGAAATTTTAAAAAATAAATTTTTTTTTTTATGTCAAAAGTTGATCAAATAATCGAAGATTTAAAACTTCTAAATCTCTTAGAAGCTTCAGAATTAGTTAAAAAAATTGAAGAAACCTTTGGAGTAGATACCTCAATTGGTGGTGGAATGATGATGATGGCTGCTGGTGGTGGAGAAACTGAAGCAGGTGAAGAAAAAACTGAATTTAATGTAATGTTAGAAGAAGTTCCAGCTGATAAGAAAATTGCTGTGTTAAAAGTTGTAAGAACAGTAACAGGTCTAGGTTTAAAAGAAGCAAAAGCTCTTGTAGATAATCCTCCAACAGCTTTACAAGAAGGTGTTGATAAAGAGACAGCTGAAAATGTTAAAAAACAATTAGAAGAAGCTGGTGCAAAAATTGCTATCAAATAACTACTAAAAATTTAAGGTTATAATTAAATTTATAACCTTAAATTTTTAGTAGATAAAATTTTTTTATAAATTTGCTTAGTTCATTTTAAAATAAACCTAAAGTTACGGCATTATTAATAGGTAAACAAGCACCAATACCTAACCAAATACTTGCGAATGTTCCAAAAAGGAATACTCCCATTGCGATTGGTCTACGGAACGGATTTTGGAATTTATTTACATTTTCAATAAATGGGACAGTTATTAATCCTAATGGAACAGCGGCCATTGATAAAACTCCTAATAATTTATTTGGTAATACACGTAATAAATTAAATGTTGGGAAGAAATACCATTCTGGTAAAATTTCTAATGGAGTTGCAAATGGGTCGGCAGGCTCACCAAGTGCTGAAGGTTGCATAACAGCTAATCCAATTAAAAGAGCAAATGTTCCTACAATACATACTGGAAACATGTATAATAAATCATTTGGCCATGCTGGTTCACCATAATAATGGTGACCCATTCCTTTTGCTAATTTTGCACGTAATTTTGGATCTGTTAAATCTGGTTTTTTTACAATTGACATAATTCTATCCTCAGTTTGTTAAATAAATATAATTTTTTTATAATGGTCCTGAAATTCCTTGTTTACGAATCATTAAGAAATGTGTTAGCATTAAAACAGCTGCAATTAATGGTAAAACAAATGTGTGTAAACTATAAAAACGAGTTAATGTAGCTTGTCCAACACTTGTACCACCACGTAGTAATTCTACTAATGGTGATCCTACTACTGGAACTGCTTCAGGTACACCTGTTACAATTTTACAAGCCCAATATCCAATCTGATCCCACGGTAATGAATAACCTGTTACACCAAATGAAACAGTTGTTACAGCTAAAGTAACACCTGTTACCCATGTTAATTCTCTTGGTTTTTTAAACCCACCAGTTAAATAAACACGGAAAATATGTAAAATCATCATCATTACCATCATACTTGCAGACCAGCGATGAATTGAACGAATTAGCCAACCAAAGTTAACTTGAGTCATGATATATTCCACAGATGCAAATGCGTCGCTAACACTTGGTCTATAATAAAAAGTCATTGCAAAACCTGTTGCAACTTGTGTTAAAAAGCATGTTAAAACAATACCACCAAAACAATAAAAAATATTTACATGTGGTGGAACATACTTACTTGTAATATCATCTGCAATAGATTGTATTTCTAATCTTTCTTCAAACCAATCGTAAACTTTACCCATAAGATAAAAAATTTGTTTCTAATCATTCACTGTTAGGCTATAATGCCAAGAACCAGATTTGAACTGGTGACACGAGGATCTTCAATCCACTGCTCTACCAACTGAGCTATCCCGGCAAAAGTTTTTACTTTTAATAAACTGACTATATTAATTATATAACATAATCAGTTTATTATATTATTTAATAAAGTTTTTTAGAAAACTGGGAATGTTAATGGATCAGGGTAAAATCGATTAATTTCAATTATAAAACCTGCCGTAAAACTCATCCAAATTGTTATTAAAACTGGTGCTGTTGATAAATATTTAAGAAAATCGTTCATAAAATTAATTTATTTAAGTTATTTATTTTAAGAAAATATTTTGTGAAACATAAAAGTAAGAATAAAATTTTAAACATAGATTTAAATTAATAAAATCTTATCTCGGTGAGGTTGTTATATTGTCTTTAGATTCAAGTAAATCACCACTTACAAGCTCTTGCCAAGCTGATAAAGGCCAGCTAAAACCAGAAGTCATAATTGTTAACGCCATAGGTACATCAATAATGATTTCTTTCTCTGTTGAATTTGCATCTGAACTTACTGCTCGTAAATATTTTCTTCCAACCCAACCAATCCAGCCAGTTATATAAAGAAACATAATTCCAGGTATTGTAAATTCAGCTGCATGATCCCAACGACCATCAGCAATTAAATGCGGTAATCCATCATTTCCACATAGTAGATTTGATTTTCCATATCTATCAAATCTTTCTTTTGTGCGAGTGATTTGATTCTCAAGTGCTAAAGCTTGAGGTGAACCCGCAGTATATTTAGAAAGACGACCTTCTAATTTTGTAACACTTGTATTTAAACGTTTAGTAAAAGTTGCTGATTCTGAGCATGGAACTAAACCGGCAACATCAGCTTTTGAGATATCAGGTGTTGTAACAAAAAATGCTATTACTAAGCATAGAAAAGAAAAATATTTTCTCATTGTAATTTGATTAAAAGTTAGTTAATTTTAATTTTGCAGAATAAGTTTTTTTTAACTCAAATTTTAAGTATTAATAATAATATATTATACCCTAATTTGCAAAATTTAAATTTTATATTTTACTTTGTATAAGATTTTTTTTGATGAAATAAAATTTAAAATTCATAATATTAATTACTTTAGAAGATTAACTTTTAAAAATAATATAAAAACAAACTTAAAAATTTTTTTAACTTTTAATTTTGGGGTATAATTATTTAATAAGTGTCTAATTTTGATACTAATTATACATTTTAATTAATTTAATAATCGAAAAATCTAATGACATCTTCTTTATCAAATTTTTTGTTAAGTTTAGTGGTTGGTGGTCTTGTTGTTGTTGTTCCAATTAGTATTGCGTTAATTTTAGTAAGTTCTAAAGATCGTTTAACGCGTTCATCATAAAAATTTTTTGTAAAAAAAAATATTACTAAAAAAAATTATATTTTTGAAACATTTAAAATCAAACTTGATTTTTACATATATCAAATAATAATGATTTATAATTAATAGTAGTAAACTTTTTTATTTTTAATATAACATTAAATTTAGATCCGATTAAACTATGATAAACATTATTTATAATCCGAATTTTTTATTAAGTAGTTTTTTATTATTTGGTATTTCAATTTTTTATTCCTTAAGAATTGTTCGTCCGGAAATTTCAAAAGAAGAAGATATTTTTCTTACTAGCATTACTTCGTTGTATGCTTTTATTTTGATAATTCATGGTTGGCGATTAGATCCAATTTTATTTTTTAGTCAGATCCTTTTAGTTTTTGCATTGTTAATTATTGGTTGGGAAAACATAAGATTACGTGGATTAGTAGCAAAAGCTGTGAAATCAGATTTAGAAAGAAATTCAAAATTTATGTTTAAAGTTGAAAAATAGCTCAAATTTTTGTGCTATACTTAAATTAGTAGGAATATATAAATATAACATATTTATTGCAACAAATGTTTTTTTAACATTTTTTGTTCTAGTCACGTAAAGAAATAAAAGTTAAAATTTTATGATAAAAAAATATTTAAAAGCCTTTGCAGTAAGCTTGTTTTGTTTTGGAATTATTTTAAACTTCAATGTTTTTGCTATCGAATTAGATGAGGCTACAAGAACCGTAGCTTTAGATGGCTCAAAAAATGTAGTTTTATCACCAGAACAAATAAAAAAAGGTAAGCGTTTATTTAATGCAACTTGTAGTGTTTGTCACACAGGCGGTATTACAAAAACAAACCCAAATGTTGGTTTAGATCCGGAAGCATTAAGCTTTGCAACTCCTGTAAGAAATAATATTAGTGCATTAGTGGATTATATGAAAGATCCAACAAGTTATGATGGATTAGAATCAATTGCAGAAATTCACCCAAGTATTAAAAGTGCCGATATTTTTCCAAAAATGCGTAATTTAACAGAAGATGATTTATATGCAATTGCAGGACATATTTTAGTACAGCCTAATAGCGCTTCAGAAAAATGGGGTGGTAGAAAAATTTATTATTAAACAAGAATTTAAAAAAATAAATTAATAAAATTTATTCTTATTAGTAACTTATAAAAGTTACTAATAAGAATAAGATATATCAATTTTTCAATTTTCTTAAAGAATATACTTAATAATTTATTTTAAAGCATATTAAATTTTTTTTAATATGCTTTAAAATAAATTTAGCAACCAAATAAAATAAACTAAAAAATAAATTAGATTTTTATTTTAATCAATTGGACGCATTGATAAAACTGGTTCCGTTTCACGATCAATTCCTTTTTCAAATCCTGCAGCAGCCGCACGTGAACGACCTGAGTGCCACCAATGACCTACAAGAAGGAAGAAACCTAAGAAGAAATGTGAACAAGTTAACCAAGAACGTGGAGATACATAATTTACAGAGTTAATTTCTGTTGCAACACCACCTACTGAGTTCAGTGCACCTAATGGCGCATGAGTCATGTATTCAGCAGCACGACGTTCTTGCCATGGTTGAATATCATTTTTAATTTTATTGATATCTAAACCGTTTGGTCCACGTAATGGTTCTAACCAAGGAGCACGTAAATCCCAAAAACGCATAGTTTCACCACCAAAAATGATTTCACCACTAGGTGAACGCATTAAATATTTACCTAAACCTGTTGGACCTTGTGCTGAAGCAACATTTGCTCCTAAACGTTGGTCACGAACTAAGAATGTAAATGCTTGTGATTGTGATGCTTCTGGACCAGTTGGGCCATAGAATTCACTAGGATATGCTGTATTATTATACCAAACAAAAACAGCTGCAGATAAACCCATCACAGATAATGCAGCTAAACTGTATGATAAATAAGCTTCACCTGACCATACAAATGCACGTCTTGCCCATGATAATGGTTTTGTCACGATGTGCCAAATACCACCTGTGATACATAAAATACCCATCCAAATATGGCCACCAACTAAATCTTCAAGATTGTTAATAGAAATAATCCAGCCATCACCACCAAAAGGAGATTTTAAAACATAACCAAAAATTACTAATGGATTTAATGTAGGACTAGTTACAACACGAACATCCCCTCCACCTGGAGCCCATGTGTCATAAATACCACCAACAAACATCGCTTTTGTGACTAAAAGAAATGAACCAATTCCTAATAAAATTAAATGAATACCTAAGATTGTAGTCATTTTATTTTTATCACGCCAATCATAACCAAAGAATGGAAATGACTCTTCTAATGTATCAGGACCTAATAAAGAATGGTAAATTCCACCAAAACCTAAAACTGCTGATGAAATTAAATGTAAAACACCAACAACGAAGAAAGGATATGTTGTTGTGATTTCACCACCGGGGCCAACACCCCAACCTAAAGTAGTTAAATGTGGAATTAAAATACAACCTTGTTCATATAATGGTTTTTCAGGAATATAGTGAGAAACTTCGAATAAAGTCATCGCACCGGTCCAAAAAACCATGATTCCAGCATGAGCAACATGAGCACCTAGGAGTTTTCCAGAAACATTAATTAAGCGCGCATTTCCAGCCCACCAAGCAAATCCTGTTGATTCGATATCTCTTCCAGCTACTGAATTATTAAAGGGCGTTTCCACGTGGTAATACCTCCTCAGGGAATACAAAATTTTCATGTGGTTGATCTTGTGCTGCCATCCAAGCACGAATACCTTCATTTAATAAAATATTCTTAGTGTAGAATGTTTCAAATTCTGGATCTTCAGCTGCACGTAATTCTTGTGAAACGAAATCATATGCACGTAAGTTTAAAGCTAAACCTACAATCCCAATTGAACTTGTCCAAAGACCTGTAACTGGAACAAATAACATAAAGAAATGTAACCAACGTTTATTAGAGAAAGCTACGCCAAAAATTTGTGACCAGAAACGGTTTGCTGTTACCATTGAATAAGTTTCTTCTGATTGTGTTGGAGTAAATGCACGGAATGTATTTGCAGCGTCACCATCTTCAAAAAGTGTATTTTCAACAGTTGCACCATGGATTGCACATAAAAGTGCACCACCTAAAATACCAGCAACACCCATCATGTGAAATGGGTTTAATGTCCAGTTATGGAAACCTTGTAAGAATAGTAGGAAACGGAAAATTGCCGCTACACCAAAACTTGGTGCAAAGAACCAACTAGCTTGACCTAATGGATACAGTAAAAATACTGATACAAAAATTGAAATTGGACCTGAAAAAGCTATAGCATTGTAAGGTCGAATACCTACTAATCTAGCAATTTCAAATTGGCGTAAACAGAAACCAATTAGACCAAATGCTCCATGTAAAGCGATAAATGTCCATAAACCACCAATTTGACACCAACGTGTAAAATTGCCTTGTGCTTCAGGTCCCCAAAGTAAAATTAATGAGTGGCCCATACTATTTGCTGGTGTTGAAACAGCAGCAGTCAAGAAGTTACAACCTTCAAGATAAGAAGATGCAAGACCATGAGTATACCAAGAACTTACAAAAGTTGTTCCTGTAAACCATCCACCTACTGCAAGATAAGCTGTTGGGAATAATAATAATCCTGACCAACCTACAAATACAAATCGATCTCTTTTTAACCAGTCATCAACAAGATCAAATATCCCGCGTTCTTGGTTTTCTCCGATTGCAATTGTCATAAATAAAATGAAATGAATTGGATATGAATAATTTATAATTAATTATATTCATAAGAAGACATAAAATTTTTGTATAAAAATTTTTGATGTCAAAAACTTTTCTTTTTCGGCTCTTAATAAAAATTATAGCATATAAATGAATTTTTTTCCAAATTAAATTAAATTAAGTCTTAAAATTGTAAAATTTTGTTGAATTAGAATCAAAAATTAATTTAATTGTTCCTGTTGGACCAGTTCTATGCTTTGCAATAATCAGTTCACTTAAATTATTTTTTTCAAATTTATTATAATAATTTTCTCGATATAGCATTAATACTACATCAGCATCTTGTTCAATCGAATTATGTATAATTATGTTGTTTGCTAAAAAATTTTTTGAGTTTTTTAAGGTAATATCATAAGTTTTTTGCAACCCAACATACTTTATTTGTTTTAAATTTTCGGAGATTTTAATTTTAAAAAAATAATTATAATTGTTACCTGATAAATTTATTTTAATTTTTACATTTGATTTTATATTATCTAATCTCAACCAATTTTCTTCGATTTTAATTTTATGATTACTCGTAAGTGATATACTTAATCCTAATTTTGTAATCGTATTATAAATCGGCTTAAGCCCTGTAAATCGAATTATAAAATTAGAATTTTTTAAAATCTTATTTTCTCGAAATGTTAATATTAAAAAATAATTTAAATTTAAAAATTGACTCAATTGCGATTCTTTTTTTAGAATACTCAAATTAAGTGTTTCTTTTGAAATACAACCGCTGTCACGTAAATCAGCTAGAGTGGGTCTTTTATTTACTCGGCTTTCAAGATTACGGCTTAACTGTGATAAAACAATTATAGGAACATCAAATTCACGAGCTGTTATTTTTAAAGCACGAGTAATATTACTAATTTCTTGAGTCCGATTTGTTGAAATTTTATTTGTAATTTGTAATAATTGTAAGTAATCAATAATTATAGGTCCAATAGTTTTGAATTTTAATTTTATTTTTTCGATTTTTTTCTTTAATTCAAATAATGTTAAATTTGAACTGTCATCGATATATAATTCAAACTTTGCAATTTTATTTGTAATTTTACTTAATTTTTTCCAATCAGTTTTGGTTAAATTTCCCAATTTTAAGCGGGTATTATTTATTTCTGTTTCCATAGAGATTAATCTATATAACAACTGTTTTTTTGTCATTTCCAAACTAAAAAATATTACTGGAACACTATATAAATTAAGAACATGATGTACCACATTTAGTGCAAAGGCAGTTTTTCCCATTGCAGGTCGTCCGGCAATTATAATTAAATCCGATTTTTGAAACCCTTGTGTTATGGCATTTAAATCATGAAATTGTGATAAAAAACCGGAAACGCTTGATTTCTGATTTTTTGACTTCAACTCTAACAATATATTTAACAAAATTTCTGATGACCCATATAAAGTTGTGATTTCCTGTTTTTTTTTAATAGCATAAAATTTTGATTCAATTTTTTCAAAAATAATGTCAAGTTTTAAATTAGTTTGATAGCCAAAATTAGTAATATCTGAACCTAATTTAATAAGTAAACGTCTTAAATACTTTTCATTTATTAAATTTACATATTCATTAATATTTAATAAGTTAATAGGTTCTTCAATTAACTGATTTAAAAGCTTTAAATAATAATTAATATTTTTAACATTACGATCTTGCATAAAACTAATAATTGTTAAAAAACTAACTTCTTGTTTTTGAGAAAAGATAGTCAAACCAATCTTATATAAATTTTGATAATCTTTAAAATAAAAAGCTTCAACAGTTAATTTTTGACTTAAAAATTGCATTACATTAGTTTCTAATAAAAAACTTTTAATTATCATTTTTTCGGCAATTAAACTATAAGGTAAATTTTTTTTAGAATTTAAGAGTTTTTTCATACAACTTTGATTATGTTCAATTATTGTTATATTATATATATATACGACTATTTTTACTGTTTTATAAATTTATGGCACCAAAGATTCAATTTAAGGAAGGTATTGATGAAGAAACTATTCCAAATATTATGTTAACACGTTCACGTGATGGTAGTACAGGGACTGCAACGTTTCGTTTTGAGAACCCAAATATTCTTACGAAGGAAAATTCTGAGTCAAATTCAATTACGGGTATGTTTTTAATTGATGATGAAGGAATACTTATAACACGTAATATAAAGGCAAATTTTTTAAGTGGAAAACCCGTCGCAATTGAGGCACTTTATATTATGAAAACCCGTGATTCTTGGGATCGATTTATGCGTTTCATAAATGCGTATAGTAAAGCAAACGCATTAACGTTTATCAAATCGGATGTTAATTAAAAATTTTTCATAATTTTTATTTTTATTTTTATTTAAAAATTACAAATGTATATTTCTATAGATTGGCTTCGAGAACATTTAGATTTAAAGTCGATAAAATTAGGTGAGTTTCAAAAGCAGCTTCTTTTAAATGGTTTTGAAATTGAAGAAATTATTACCGAACAAAATACGAATGATATTATTTTAGATATTAGTACAACATCAAATCGACCAGATGTTTTAAGTTTTATAGGTTTTATTAATGAACTCCAAACTTTATTAAAACTTAAAGTTATTAAAAAAAAACGAAAAATTAAATCTAAATTTATTTTTTTAAATAATAATAGTTTTAAAATAAATTTTTCAGAAACCTTATTTTATTTAGGTTTTTCAATTTCATTAAATAAAATTCCACAAAAAACCCCAAATTGGCTCGATTTTAGATTAAAAAAAGCAAATTTGGAAGAAATAGGTTTTCTTGAAAATCTCACAAATTACATGATGTTGGAATACGGTCAACCGGTTCAGATTTACGATTATAATAAAATTTTAAATGTAATTTCTGATCCTACAAAAATGAAAATTTCGACCCGCTTTGCGGTTAATGGTGAAAAGTTTATTGGAATAAACAATAAAACGTATTTATTAAACCCTTTAACTTTACTTGTTATATTAAATAATCAA